>Ga0315545_1004911_pt1 | contig 10878 bp, 5 predicted proteins | sample SalMarSW160210MG_FD_203096 | JGI IMG/M metagenome (GOLD analysis project Ga0315545, IMG submission 203096) | Salt marsh sediment microbial communities from the Plum Island Ecosystem LTER, Massachusetts, United States - Salt Marsh Sediment SW1602-10 ...
GGCTGAACATAAGTACGGCCGGTATATTTAAGGATGGTTGCCTGACTTCCCACTGCCCAGCCATTTTCCTCATCAACCATAGTCACCGCCTCCAGCCTGTTCCTTGTCCCCGCCTCTTCCCTCAGCCAGCTTGCCCCTCCATCCTCAGTGTGGAGAATCACCCCAGAATCCCCCACTGCCCAGCCACTGAGAGAATCTAAGAAGGAGACATCCCAGAGCATGACTCCAATTCCACTTTCCCCTTTCTCCCAACTGTCTCCTCCATTGGTGGTGTGCAGGATTGTCCCACTATCCCCCACAGCCCAACCAACCCAGTTGTCTTTAAAACAAACTCCAAGGAGATCACAACTTGTCCCGCTTGGTTGTAGAGACCAATCTTGCCCTCCATTCCCGGTATGGAGAATAGTTCCACCCTTGCCCACGATCCAGCCTTTGGATGTGTCAACAAAGGCAACATCGTAGAGCCTTTGGGATGTTCCACTCTCCTGACCAAACCACCTTTCCCCCCCATCCCTGGTAAACCTGATCACCCCTGAATCCCTCACTGTCCAGCCCTTAAGGGTGTCTACAAAACAGACTTTCTCTAACATAACCTCTGTTCCACTCTCCTGTTCATCCCATTGATTTCCGCCATTTTTAGTATGAAGAACCGTCCCCGACCTACCTACTGCCCAACCATAACTTGCATCCATAAAGTAGATCCCCTGCAATCCTGTCCCACTCAACTGAACTTCCCAGTTCTGACCTCCATCGGGAGTATGGATGATTCCTGGGCGACGTGAACCTTCCACACAATGACCTACTACCCAGCCATTTTTTTGATCCACAAAGGAGACATCATGAAGATGAAAATACTTGCTCATGCCCCCGGTTTGAAGGTTCCAGTCCTCGCCTCTACTGTCAGTGTGCATTATTCTCCCATTATATCCTACTGCCCAACCTTTGTTGCTATCTGGAAAGGAGATGCCGTAAAGGCCGCTGTCACCTTCCCCTATAAGGAGTTGTTGCACCCAAGTCGTCCCACTGTTTGAACTATGGAGGATAATCCCTGGATAACCCATATCCCCTGTTTCTCCCGACATCCATCCATTCCGCACATCGGTGAAGGTTAAATCTGAAATCATGAGCCCAAGAACATTCTGAAGCTCCCACTGCAAACCCCCATCCGAAGTGCAAAAAATCATCGTCCCAACACCGATATCTGCCCATCCCCCCAGAGTCCAGCCATTGAGCGAATCAACGAAGGTGACCTTACTTACAAAGCCAGCACTCCCAAACACATCCGATTCCTCCCAGCTCTTTCCACCATCTTCTGTATGATAGGCGATTGCATATGCGAATTCAGGTCCCATATAGTCATCATACCCCACAGCCCAACCATTAAGAGAGTCGGCAAAGACAATACCATAGAGATGCCTGTAGCTCTCCCCACTCATCTTAGTAGTCCAGATGCTCCCCCCATCTGTAGTGTGGAGAATTATTTCGGGGTCCCCCACAGCCCAACCATTTAAGGTGTCCCTAAAGGTTACTCCCACAATATCCCTGCTCGTCCCACTTTCCTGGTTCTCCCAATGATTTCCCCCATTTCTGGTGTGGATGATAGTTCCCTCTTCCCCCACTATCCACCCATTGAGTGAATCAACAAAGCAAAGTCCACCGAACCAAACACTAGTCCCACTTTTCTGGAGGGCCCACGTTTTACCACCGTCTTTAGTATGGAGGATGATACCTTTCCCTATTGCCCATCCCTTCAGGGTATCAACAAATTTTACTCTCCCCAGGAGGTTGCTCTGGTTCTGGCAGATCCACCCTCCAGCCAGGGCCTTACTCCCCGGCAAAAGAACCAGAACCGCCATCCACAAGAGCTTTGTCTTTTTCATCTCTTTTTCTCCTGCTTAAAGCCTTACTTGTTTAATTCTCTCACATAGGAATTGTAAGAATAGAGCTTTAGGTCTACTCCTTTGAATTCAAAAGCTGTATAAGGAAAGTAGTTTCTTACCTTATCCTTAGAGAATCCTAAAGGGCAACCGCAATTTAGATTAAGCCGATCCCGCGGCTCTTGTCTTTTAGTACTATTGCTTGTAGGTAACTGAAAGGCATAAGTGAAATGTGATCCGAAGCAAGATCCTTGGTAGAGGATTAGCTACAGGGGAGATGAGGAGTAGCCAGTAGCAAGTGGCTTTAACCGGTGCATCCAGGTTGAGCAAACGTAACTCTGGCAAAGATAAGAGAGGGGAATGCAGGAGTACTTGTATTGCTAATCAAATGCAACTCAGGAAGCGCTTAGTCAAACGATTTTAACTTCCCGTATCCACCAAACAATAAAACCAATTGGCAGCCCTCTGTCAAGGGGATTTTTATCCGTTTTGCAGAATAGAGATACCGAACTCTGAATCCCTGGGGCTTCCGTAGGAAAGCCTGCCAGGCTTGGCTGGATTGTCTATCACTTCACTAACTCAATAAGAATAGTATTTGCTGATAAATAGGTTCTTGTCTGCATAAGAGACAACAGCCATCCGATTTTCACGGATGGCTTTTTGTTTTTAAATTATCCACAGCCCCGATCGTTTAAGCGAGAGACAAAACAGACGCTACTCTCTAAGTTTTGTCCGCAGGGGCAATTTCTTCCGTCTATTCTGTTTTCTATTCTCCTGATACGCTTGAAGATATGGATTTGAAACAGAAAGGGGGTGACAAAGTATGAAAAATCACTCCCGAAGAATCAAACACAAGACAGTAAAACCAAAACAAATACTAAACAGGCTATGGAAATATCGCAAGGAGCGAGGGCTAACGCAAAGAGATGTAGCCTACATACTGGGGATAAAGAACGCATCTCAGATCTCTCACTGGGAGAGAGGAGACAAGATTCCGGGAACCAAGAACATCTTGAAGCTCTCTGCTCTGTATCAGCGGTTACCCAATGATCTTTTATGGGCACTTAGGATTCCTCCATCCCTCTTAACTCCAACCCAAATGGAAAGGCCTCGGAGGTTACTTTATGCAAGCCCCCGAGACCCTTCCAATCTGGTGTCCAAATAGTGTCCATAGAGGATCGAAAACCCTATAAAACCATCTAAGAAAATGTAAGAAAACTGGCCTCAGACATGAGGTCTAAACTCAGGCAGGTCAATGGATTGTCCTGAAGGGTAAGAAGTTAGCCAAAGAACTGCAATTGCACCTCTAGCACCTACGAATTCATGCACTTGACCCGCGTGCTCTGACGACCTACGTCCGCTATCTGCTCCTTATTGCCCAAAATATATGACACTTTTGGAAAAGCTTAGCAAGTCTCGGAACTCTAATTGCTTCTCTTTGGCTTGTGTTTCCCCAAAAATATGGTGTTATTGTAAAAATATCTTGACAGGTCTATATATGATGTGGTATATGTTGGTGGATAGTGTCAAACTTGACATTTATTAAGGAGGGAGAAATGCATAGTAAAAATCCTTTGATTCTCCTGATTCTCGTGTTCTCGCTGGGATTGAGCGGACTAGTTGCAGCCCAGGAAAGGGTAGTGGTATTTGAGTTCGGCGCCATTGGAGTCGATGAGCAACCAATCACGGCGGCCACCCAGATCTTTAGAAATGAGCTCGATGCCACGGGCAAATTCTCCGTCATCCCCAAGAAAGAGATGGAGGCGAAACTGGCTGATCAGGGCATAACCGATTTTTCGTGCCATGAAATTACCTGCGCAGCCAATTATGGTTTTGCCGTTGGTGTCGAAAAGGCAATGATAGGATCTTTGACGAAACTCGGCCAAAAGGTAACGGCCGAGGTTCGTCTTGTGGATGTGATTAGAAAGGAGGTGGTGTTCTCCGATCACTTTTCCGCGACGTCTCTTGACGACCTCGATTCCGCCCTTCGCAAACTGGCAGAAGCTGTGGCGGCCCGCAAAAAGATAGAATCCGAGGTGACACGTTATGCCATTACGGAAGAGGAAACGCGGGAACCGCGCCGTAAGAAAGCGTATATCACATCCGGGGCATCGTTCGGATTCGGCTTTCCTTTGGGTGATTCATACTCAGAAGTCAACAATCTTAAAACGGTTGCTTGGATGATGCGGTATGAGGCCGGCAATTTCGTCATCGATAACTCTATCGGTGTAACCTGGGGTAGCAGCGACCCGGATACGATATGGGGCATCCAGTATGATAAGAAAAAGGTGAGTATTATCCCCTGGGATATCGGCATGCGCTATGTATTTAACCGTGAATCTGACTTCACTCCCTTCGTTGGTGGAGGGCTCGGACTCCATTTCGTTGGATCTCAAGACCTTGGAGGTCGAGACTACACCAAGAGCGACCAGGCCCTAGCTCTTCACCTTACAGGTGGATTATACGCCTTCCAAACCTATGATTTTCGCCTGACTGTCGAAGGGAAATATACAATTGTCTTTACTGATGCTTTTCACGATTCGGGGAATTCCTCCCAGCAGATCGGGATAGCGATCGGTATATCACGCAAGTTTGAAAAAGGAGAAAAACGCGGTTGTATGAGCGGGGGCTGTTTGTTCTAATTGTTTTCTCGACTATGAATATCCAAAACGGCGGTACATCCGCTCTTTTGTTGCTTTAGAATGATGATGGGATCAAAGCATTGTATATAGCCAAAAGCTTCCTGCTCTCTCCAGTTTTGGTAAAATCAATCCTTGACTTGATGTGACTTTTCCTGATGTTAAGGATCTCCTTTATAACGCTGGCCATGATTTCCATAACCATCACTCATGCATTGGCAGCTTCTGAACAGGTTGCGAAAGATCTCGATTTCATCTTGCGCTACTACACCGAAAATCAGGTTCCTACCGATGGGAATGACAGTTTTACTGCTGACAACCCCTCCGAGCTGCAAACCTTCACCACAGGATTAATCAAGCTTTACCAGATCATTGTATCATCGCAGGATATCCCCGCCTGCAATTTCACTCCCTCATGCTCCAGGTTTACCATGGAAGCGATCCAGAAAGGAGGCCTTCTGAAGGGCGCTCTCCTGGGTACTGATCGTCTCATGCGCTGCCATTGGTTTGCTCATAAACACTATCGCCAGAAATATGGCATCAACCACGATCATGAATCAGAAAAGCTACACGATCCCGTCACGAGATATCTGCGTTTGGACGGTAGTGAATAAAGTTGCCATTTGCCTCCTATTACTGTGGCCAGCTCTATGCTTCTCTCAGGATCAGGATGTTGGGACGGAAAGGGGGCTCGGATACTTCAGCACAGAAAGTATACTAAGATTCGCAGATTATCTATATCTAAACGGTGATTACCTTCGGGCAGCTGGTGAATACCAGCGTTACCTGTTCTCTATCCCGAGAGCTGCAGGCTCCGATTCGATATATTACCGTATGATAAAAGCTATCTTTCATGGGAAAGATTACCAGCGATGTAATCAGCACCTAGATGCCCTTGCTGCAAAATACCCAACATCACCCTTGGTGGCAGATATCGCTCTATGCAAGTCCATAACAACGTTTTACCAAGGAGATTACTTAGAGTCGCTCGCCTTGGCGCAAAGCCCAGGGGTCTCAAACACCGGCCTACGGAGGATCATTGTTGCCATGAATTATCTCCATTTAGGCAAATTCGAACAGGCTCGGAAGTGGTCCTGCCAACCCACTTCAACTGAAGTATTGGTTGCAGAGGACACCCTTTGCGAAAACAATTATACAATTACACGATTGTGCGAAAAGACCCGCTCGACCGACCGGCTGCCGTTCAAGAGCAAGTTTCAGGCAGGATTTTACTCCTTCCTTATGCCGGGAGTAGGGAAAATCTACTGTGGCCGTATAGCTGATGGTATATATTCTTTTGTGATTGTTGGGCTTGCAGCTTGGCAGGCGTATGATGGCTTCAACAACGACGGAGTAAGATCCACCAAGGGCTGGGTATTTGGGACACTTGGAGCAGGCTTTTACCTTGGCAACGTTTACGGTTCGGTAATCGCCGTTGAGCTACACAACCGTAGAATCCACGATGGTTTTTTACAGGGACTTCAAATTGAGATTACCTTGCCTTAAAGTCATAGCACTACTTCTGATACTTCCTGCCTATGCCCTCTCCTCCGAGCCTTTACTGACGATGGCTGATTCTCTAATGTGTTCCGGGTTTTATGATAACGCTATAACAGAATATCGTAGATATCTGTTTTTCAATCCCTATAATGAATTAACCGATGATACTTATTCGAAGATCGGCTACTGCTATGCTCATTTGGAAAAGTGGGATAAAGCCGTTGAAGCGATGGATAAATCCATCTTGTTCGCCGAGACCGATAGCTTGTTAAATCAACGGAAAATCGACCGGGCAGTTATTCTTTTGACCTTGGGCGATAATGAGGTGGCGCAGCTCAATCTGAAGCAAGTGGCACACTTTTCAAGTTATGAAAACATAAGAAAAAGAAGCGGTATGCTGCTATTTCTGTCTAAGATATTCGCTCATGACTGGGAAGCTGCACTTAATGTCTATCGTTCTTTAATCAGAGATCAATTCATCGAGTCCGATTCATTGGAGTCAACCTTGATCAAAGCCTCCAAGGTAAACTATAAATCGCCTAAAATCGCTATGCTTTTATCTACTCTAATACCAGGGGGAGGACAGATCTATAGTGGCAGATGGCCTTCCGGATTAAATGCTATATTGCTTAACGGGGCTCTGGGGTACCTAACGGTCAACAATATTATCAAAAAAAGGTATATCTCCGGCTCCTTAATCTTTATATTCCTGTTCCAGAGGTACTACGATGGCAATCGCCATCACGCTTACAGCACAGCTATTGAACAGAACAACAGAATAGATAGTTACTATGAAAAGGAAATCCTGAATCTAATCCGAGAGACCTATGATTTGAGTGGTAGAATTCCGATGCAGTAGCGACTCCGATTCCCGCAGATCCCTTTCTTTTGGTTTCAGGCGAAACACTAAGGGTGTAACTACCCGCCAACTATCTTTCAGGATACCAATTTCTTCAGGGGCCCCCTTACGTCGTTGACATATCCGCCGTTGCATTTCGGCTATCAGATGTTCGCCGGTCCCTTTCACATCATTACAGCCAATTCGGCGTGCATAATGGAATATGATTATACCTTTAATTCAGCTAAATCAGGGTCAAGTTATTCTTGATTGCTATGTTCCGGGTTACCCTCCTGAGTGGCCCTTCAACAGGCGGCAGACAGCACCCCGGCCGCGGCAGCAGTGGCTCTATCTGAGTCCTTGGAATAATCATGTTGACCAATACACTTTTAGCCACACCCGCTTTACGAAAGCAACGCGCGACGATACCTGTAACGATACCTAATGAATGCCGTCCCACATATCTCCCACGCGACCCACTCTGAGACAAAGAGTTGGGCTGTTGGGACGATATTTTCCCTACCCTTAAGGTGGAGGGGGTATAACTCCCAAATCTTATATTGAGAAAATGGAAAGGCCTCGGAGGTTATCCTGTGCAAGCCCCCGAGGCCCGTCCAATCTGGTGTCCAAAAAGTGTCCATAGAGGATAGAAAACCCCATAAAACCATCAAAGAAAATATAAAAAAACTGACCTCTCAGATGAGGCCTAAGCTCAGCCAAGTCAATGAATTGCCCTAAATGTCAACAAGTTAGCCAAAACCCCCTAATAGCTTTGAGGGGGCAGTGCCCTATTGGGTGTGGGGGTTCAAATCCCCCCTTCGGCATGAAAGGGGCTAACCTTAGTTAGCCCCTTTTTCTTAATATCCAAGTGAAGTGGTGAAACCTCAGTTCTCTTCTACCCTTTACTTTTGGTCTCCTATTTCAGCTATGGGTAGGGCCTTGAACACGAGTTCCCCAAATGTACAAATAGCACAGGAACAATTTACAGAGGTCAGGGAACAGTTTCCAGGAATCGGGAAAAATCCGAGACAACAGGCGATCGATAACTGATGAATGGCTAACTGCTGAGTGCTGATCGCTGACTGCCGTGAATTGCTATGTCAAAAACTCTCTGTAGTTCCGTGAGATTCTGTGGTAAACTGTTATGAATTTTTTAACTATTCGCGTAGATTCGTTTATTCGCCCGCACTGAGGCATAAGTGCGGGGCGAATGTTCCAAGGCATCTACTTCGGCTACTTCAACAAAACCATCTTTTTGATGACAGTGAACTCACCAGCCTTGAGCCTGTACAAATAGATGCCAGAGGCCAAATCTTGGGCATTCCAGTTCACTATCTTGTATCCAGCTTTCTCCTTCCCATCAACAAGCGTCGCTACCCGTTGACCTACCACATTGTAAACATCCAGTCTCACCTGGCAGTCCACTGGAAGAGCATACCTGATCTGAGTAGTCGGGTTGAATGGATTGGGATAGTTCTGGCTGAGAGCAAACTCCGTAGGTAAACCCGCTCCAGCCTTCACTACTCCATCTACCCACTCTACAGATAACGGCTGCACATTAGAACCATATACCTCCACATTACGCCAGTTGAGAACCACATCTGCCTTCCTCTCCACAGTAAACACTACCTCTGCTACCCTGTGCGTCCCAGCTTCCATCAAGTCTGCCATCTCTATGTCGGGCACTCCTCCGATCCTCACTATCCCATCCTGGTGAGTATCCACAGCATAGAAATCATATCCATCTCCACCAACTACCTTCTTAAACCGCAAGCAGGAGGCATCATAACCAAGGGAGATGTCAAACCCACATACAGCCTCATCCACAGTCAAATCAACGGGAACCCTTACTACACCATCAACAGATGTGACCTCTCCAATCACTAGCCTGTTCTCTGCACCCTCTACACTCACCAAAGATCTGTGACCGGCCACTTTGCCATCCGTATGACAGTAACACCATATATGCCAGCGGCAGTCCAATCCGTCTTCAGTGGGATCAAGTCCACAATCAGGATAGGGTGGCGGTGGAGGAGTGGAACCCTCAACATCAAATTTGAATTGTAAAGCCAGCATAGGATCATTAGTCAAAATGGAACCATCATCATTATAATCGGTAGCATCCTCACAGCAGGGAGGGATTGCACCAGGAAGCCCAAAGATATACTGTAACTCCATCAAGGGATCATTGGTCAACATCGCACCATCGCCATCATAATCACCCCTAATAAATTTCATTGGTGGTTTAGCTATCCCCATACAGTAATAGTGGACTTCACAATCTAAATTATCCTCAGTTGGATCCGTTCCGCAGTTAGGATAAGGTGGTGGTGGATGGGAACCTGGGACACCATGTATGAAATCAGCGAGCATTAAGGCATCACCCATCGTTATCTCTCCATCGTCATTAACGTCTGCGGCATCCAAACAAAGCTGGCCAGAGGGACAATCTTCAAAATAATATGTCAAAATTAAATATACATCGCACATGTCTACAACTCCATCGCTAGCGAAGTCACCCCGGATGAACACCTCTTCCTCCAGAGGTGGCACCCAGCGGCGATTGCCTACCGCAGCCCGCATTGAGGCATCCTGCCAGGGCTTTTCGGCATCGTAGTTACAATAGTGACGGAAATAAGTGGGATTGCAACCATTACTCAGGAAGGTATGGCCGCCGATGGTCTCCGGACCATCAAAGCCACATCCACCTACGCTGTCCGAACTGATCCCCTCCCAGCAGAGATAGACTAAGAAGGGGCCGTCCAGATCCCGTAGGGCAGGACGAACATTCCCCTCCTCATCGTAGAAGGTAATATATTTCCAATCGTTCTTGGGTACATGAACCACAGTATCGAAGATAACACTGGCCCCGGAGAGGTCAAGACTGGTATCCACAGGACAGGGAATGGGACTTGGAGCAGTTGGAGGCCAGAGAACATTGTAGGTATTGGTTGGGGTAATCGGATAGTAGATCTTCACCCTGGTGGAACCGGGATAAGCGCTCAGCCACCTCACATCCAGGAGCTTGTATCCGCCCCAGTTGAAGTAAGGTTCAAACCATACACCGACAGCATTGTAGTCGCCCCAAGCTCTCTGACCAGTCTTCATCCGTAGGTCATCGTAGCCCATATATTCCCTCAGGGAATCGGTGACAAAGAAGTGGGAGGAGTATTCGTTGTCGAAGTCATTCACATCGTCGGGCAGATAGACCTCACCATTGAAGGTCTGGGTAGTATCGGCCGCCTGGCTGGCGGTGAAGGTGCCAATGGTAATTAGGGTGTCGTAATCAGGAGGAAAGCCAGTAGGAATGGTGGTGGAGGCCATAAAGAAGTTGGGTGGTTCTACATTGGCATCAACCTCTGTGGGAAGGGTCGTTGGAATGCAGGCATACGCACTCCTGACCAGCATCTTCACTGCCCAGGAGGAACCAGCAGGCACACTCAAAGGCAGAGGCCGAGAGCACTCGGTCTCCCAGAAGAGACCCATATTCTGATCATAGCACTTCTGCCCCCAGAGAGTGATATCATCAAGATAGATGCCTCTAGCATCATGCATCTCAAATCCTGCACCGCAATCCTGCTTGCCCTGATACTGGACGACATCATCGGTCATAAACTTGATGGCCAACTGGATCTTGGAACCAAAGTCAACCTTCTCCGTGAGGAAGAAAGTGCCATTGTAGAGGGAGTCATCGTCCCACTTCCTCCAGCTTTTGTCCCAGTCACAGTGGGTGGAGTCACTGAGCCGATCATAGTCGTGGGTGAGCTCCTTCCACTTCATTGCTTGATCATCTCTTACATACCAGTAGTAATAGTCGGACAGATAACCCTCTATGGCCGCACCAGGGGAGAACTGATCCTGCCAGACTTTCATCCACACCAGCTTGGCCGTGTCCGGAAGCTGTATCCAGGGGGATACCAGCCAATTGTTGTGCTGCGATGTGGTATCCGGACACCACCAGGAATGGGAATGGCTCTTGGCATCGCAGGAATCAGGCCCCCAGTTTGTGGCATCGCACACCCAG
>Ga0315545_1004919_pt1 | contig 10868 bp, 17 predicted proteins | sample SalMarSW160210MG_FD_203096 | JGI IMG/M metagenome (GOLD analysis project Ga0315545, IMG submission 203096) | Salt marsh sediment microbial communities from the Plum Island Ecosystem LTER, Massachusetts, United States - Salt Marsh Sediment SW1602-10 ...
TGGGTCATGGCCCTGCTCCTTCCTTATTCGTTAATTTAATTCTTTCGGAGATCAGGAGCAAGCCCTTAAGTGTCCATTACCTTATGTATTCTATGTGTCCCATTTTCCCTGACAATTTACAGAGGCTCCTCTTTCCGGAGCCGGAACCGGGAGTATGAAGAAACCATGAATATAAAACCAAAAGAGAAGGAAACGGAGGATAACCGATGAACGATTGATATTAAGCGCCGAAGTGGCTCAAAAACCGGGCGTTGCCATGCGCCATGGCTCACTTTTGGAGCGTTGCCACCGGTGGGATTAACAAAATAAACAGGAGGAAATAGCGATGCTGCTGACAAAGAAAGGGCTAAGAACAATCTTGGAAAACCTGAGGGTTAGAGTGCCGGCTGAGCTGGAAAAGGAACTATTAGACGAGTATGGTAGTCTGGTCACTGATGATGGGGGACACGTTTTTGAATACACGGAACAGGACATCTACGAACAGCTGAGGAAAAAACTCCGTCCGTATGACTATAAGGAGGGCAAAGTCATGATGATTGATTAATAACCGGAGAGCCACTATACTAAACGCCGGAGTGGCTCTATTTTAAAACGGCGTTTGGCTCAGTTTTAGACCGTCGCCACCAAATTGTCCCACTTTTGCTGACCACATACAGATGAACGCCTGATGAGCCCCGATCTCAGGGTCTATCTTCACCGAGCCGTGGGGGCCTTTGCCAAGAAGGAAATCCCTGACGAATGGGCCAAAGCGGAAGGGGCGCAGAAAACCGCCCCTGCTAGGCCTGAGAGATAACGTCACCATCTGTCTCCTGATTCCATAGTCTCTGGTACCACTCTCTATGCTCCTCACCAGCTACTTTGCGGTACTTAGCGATCGTATTAAAACTCTGGTGTCCGAGGTGCTCCTGTAACATACGCAAACCATCGCCAGTATCGTTGACCTTGACAGCATGAATGGCAAAGGCCGATCTTAGACAATGCGGGCTGACATTATGGGTTCTACCGGTCTCGGGGTTAACCAGCTTTGGTAATTCGGCTCTTGCGGCGCAAGTTTTCACGATTTGCCAAGCTCTATGGCGATTGATGCCGAATATGAGCCTCTTGCCATTTCGTAGAACCGGACCGCCGCGGTCAATGTACTCTCGTAGCATGCCTAGAGTCTCGCTATCAACGGGCAGCACTCTCTGCCGATGGTGCTCCTGGTCTTTAGCTAGCTTCATCGACCTTCGCTCCGCATTTAGGGCAGAAACTATGGCTTATGCCTAACCTTGCACCACAAGTGGGACACGATAACTTCACTCGGTGTTTGAGATGCACGATAGTGATAGTACCCCGTGTGAAATCCACGTCCTCGACTTTTAGTGCAAGAGCTTCACTAACACGGCAGCCGACGTGAAAGAGAAGGTGAATCAGAAGCCTGTCTCGAAGATTGGATGCGGCTTGTTCCATACGGTTTATCTCTTCTGGTTCTAAATAAGATTTCACTGAAGCTTCCCGAAATAGCAGCTTAAATCGGATTTAATCGATAACGATCACCCAATTTAAGCTGAGCACACTCTAAATTCTATGAACGAGTCTAATAAATACATAGCTGGTCCTGCTCAAGGCTTTCTTCTAAGTTACGTATAGGAGTAATCCACGTCACTTAGTTAGCCTCGTCATTACTCTTCGATAATCTGCCATTCAATAGTTTTTCCAGTGCAGCTTTCGGTACCAGTAGACGCTTACCCACCCTGATCACCGGAATTTCACCTCTGGCAACGGCCTCATACGCTAGGTTCCTTCCGATGCCTAGAATTTTCGCAGTTTCATCTACAGAAAAGGTCAGTTTTTCTTTTTCCATGTCTATAACCCCCTTCGGATTGACGTTAATTTTATCCTGTGCTAATATAAGCTATATCATTATAGCTTCTAAATATATCAATGCCCATCTTATACCATAGATATAGGTAGATATAAGATAGTAACCTAAATAGATATACGGATACAGGAGGATTTATGCCAAAAGGCCCCAGAATTACTCACAGGGTAAGACAGCTTATTGCCAAAGTACACTATGAGCATAAAGACTGGAGGGCAAAGAAAGTATGCCTTGAGGTACAGGTTTTACTGGCAAAAGAGCAACCCAACTTGAATCCTGATTGGCCTGGATTGAGTGCAATCCAAAAGGAACTGAACAGACTACGCAAATCTCCCAGCCCACAAGAAAAACCATGGAATATATTAGCTCTAAGTGAGCATGAATTGCCTCCTGAGGCACTACCAGCAGTAATAAAAGCGTGGGTTCATACACGATTAAATAATATATATCTGTTTACCGTTCGGGAAGCTAAATGGGTTGCACGGTTACACTTCATTACAAAGGATATTGACCAACTAACAAAGATAGCCCACGACTATGCTTGTAGGGAATACATCGGTGAGCGTTATGGCCCCAGTTTTATAGTTCCTGCTGCTGATTACAAATTATTTGAGATTTTAACCGGGCAGGCATTATCTTCGGACCAGATAGATAAACTTCTAGATGAAAGTCTGAAAGGTCTTTGGGAGGTATTAAAAAATACAGAATGGTGGACAGAAGAGGATATTTTACGCGCCAAGAAGGAAGTGACTGAAAAAGGTCACGAAAAGATTATGAGGGATCAAGGTTGGATTCAATAAAATAGAATTGGAGGGAAATCAATGAGAGGGCATATTACTAAGAGGAGTAAAAATAGCTATTCGATCGTTCTAGATGTAGGTAAGGATCCGATAATTGGCAAGCGGAAGCAGCAACGAGTAAGCGTTAAAGGAACCAAAAGGATGCCGAAAAAAGGCTTTCTGAACTATTGCACCAGCTCGATGACGGCATTTTTGTTAAGCCAGGGAAAAGTACCCTCGGTGAATTCTTGGGAAGATGGCTAAAAGAGTACGTAAGGCCCAATCTTTCACCTAGGACAGCGGAAGGTTACGAATACATTATCCGTCGTCACCTTATTCCGGCGCTCGGTAATATCCCCTTAACACAAATCAAGCCCGAGCATTTACAGAAATACTATTCAGAAAAATTATCAGCCGGCCGGTGTGACGGTAATGGTGGTTTAAGTACTCGGACAGTAAGACATCACCACGTTGCTTTGCATACCGCTCTTGAAAGCGCAGTAAAATGGGGAGTATTAGTTCGCAATCCGGCTGATGCAGTTACCCCTCCTCGTTGTCAGCAAACGGAAATGCACATACTTGATGAAGCTGGTGTTCGTACCCTCTTAAAAGCTGCCGAAGATACCCCTTATTACGCCCTCTTTTATATGGCGCTATATACCGGTTTGAGACGTTCAGAGCTCTTGGCGTTAAGGTGGTCTGATGTTGACCTCGTGCTTTGCGAGCTATCGGTTACCAGGACATTGCACCATTTGAGAGACGGTACATTCGTTTATCGGTCACCTAAAACAGCTAAGAGCCGCCGCTTGGTTGCTTTATCACCGTCAACAGCTCTAGTTCTTAAAAAACACAAGGAACAACAGGAGGCAGAGCATATCCTTAAAGGTGTGCCGCTAAAGGATAACGACCTTATATTCTGCCACGCTGATGGTCAGCCGTTTTTACCGAACACCGTTACCCATTATTGGGAGAAGCTTGTCAAGCGACTAAGTTTGGGTCATATACGGTTACATGACGCTCGACATACTCACGCCTCATTAATGCTTAAACAAGGCGTGCACCCCAAGATAGTGCAGGAAAGATTGGGCCATTCCAGTATCACGGTCACCTTTGATACTTATAGTCACGTGGTCCCCGGATTGCAGCAAGCGGCGGCACGCAAATTCGATGAGTTTGTAAATAATCGGCCTCAAAATGAAGTAGAGAATAAGAATGTCAAAAATAATCCGTGACCAATCCGTGACCAAAAACAGGAAATACTATCGGGGAGCAATTAACGGAAAGGGGTATTTAGCTTCAAAAAGTGGCGCGCCTAGAGGGATTCGAACCCACGACACTCGGTTCCGAAGACCGATGCTCTGTCCGCTGAGCTATAGGCGCCAGTAAGATTCTAGTGCCACCGTGTACTCTTGTCAATCATAGTCCAGCAGTCTTCCCAGGATGTTGTCTTTTGGTTGAGTTGTGCCTATAATTCAATATTAACTAAAAAGGGGGTTATGATGGATTACGATAGCTTTCTGGAATTAGCCAAAAGCAGGCGGAGTATCCGTCGGTTCAGGCCGGACCCTATACCTGAAGAATACGTGGACAAGATTATTGAGGCGGCCCGCTGGGCCCCCTCGGGCTTTAACTCACAGCCGTGGGAGTTTATCGTCATCAAGGACAAGAAGTTAAAAGACGATGTTATCCGAATCATCAGGCCGCCACGCCCTGCCGGAGCTTCGGGTTTCTCCAGAATAGAAGAAATGTGCGAGCCATGGATGAGGCAGAAAATTCAGCCCTGGCTTGACCCGGAAATGGAATACCAGAATGCCCCGGTTTTTATATTACTGTTCGGCGATACCAGGACTCAGGTGGGGCTGCCCATGGTGGTAAGATATGACCCGCATTTAAGGCAGTCGATCTACAATTCTAGTCTGGCCAGTGCTTTCCTATATATGCACCTGGCGGCTACGACGCTGGGCCTGGCCAGCCAGTGGGTATCGGTGGTTGCATCACCCTATAACCATTGCCTGCTAAAGAACCTTTTACACATACCCATCGAGGTGGAGGTCTATGATATGATCGCGCTGGGCTATCCCGCTTATAGGTCGAGGCCCAAGCTGATGAGGCCGGTTAGCAAGATGGTCCATCGTGACTACTTCGGTGAAGAAGATTTCCGGACTGATGAAGAGGTCAGAGACTTTATCAAGAGAACCCGGGCCTGGGTTTTCGCCAACCACCGGCGGGGGGCAGATAAGAATATGGTGGGGTGAGTGGAGGGATTCGAACCCTCGTTCTCCAGGGCCACAACCTGGCGCCTTAAACCACTCGGCTACACTCACCACAGGCGTCAGCATAGCCATTATAGTCAAAAAGGGCTCAGCTTTCAATGATTACTTGCTGCTCAGCTCTACGATGGTAACCCCCGCGCCGCCTTCACCGTAACCGGCGGGCCGGTAGGAGCCTACCAGCGGGTGCTTGTCCAGTATCTTCCTGACCGCCTGGCGCAGAGTACCTGTCCCCTTGCCGTGGATTATCTTCACCCGGTACAGCCCGGCCATGAAGGCGTCGTTCAGGTACTTATCGAGCTTGGGCAGCGCCTCGTCCAGGGTGAGATGGCGCAGGTGAAGTTCGTCGGAGACTGTTCTTTCCGCCATTAGGGGGATTTCCGGTAGAAGAAATCCAGGCTCTTGACCTTTTTCACCCCTTTAAGGGACGAAGCTAAAGCCAGCAGGATGTTGGCGATAATCTGCCTGGGGAAGACGGTCAGGACGACGGGGGCGTGGTTAACGTAGAGGGAGAGGCGTTCCCGGTTGGGCTGGATGAAACCCTTCTCCAGAAGGTCGGCCAGGCCTTTGGCATCCTCCAGCGAGAACTGCCTGGCCTTGGTCTCCAGCGGCTCGTCGGTGGCGATGGCGACCAGCTTCCTGACCCTGGCGAGGGGCGGGCCGGCCTTCTTGCGGTGGACCTCTATCTTGGGGGTATCGCCCTGGCTGAAGCCCTCGGCCAGGATAATGTCGTAGTCTTCGCCCAGCAGATAGGCTATCTGCTCCATAGCGGGCTGGCCGCTGCTGGGCTTGATTAAGACCAGCTTATCTGATGTGCTGACTACGGCCGCCTCGCTGCCGGCCTGGGTGTGGCGCCAGCTATCCTTGCCCGGCTCATCAAAGGACGACTCCTGGGGGGCGTGCTTTACCGTGGCTACTCTATAGCCCCGGGACTTCAGTTCGGCGATGAGCTTTTCCATGAGGGTGGTCTTGCCCGACTCCGATTTACCGACAATAGAGACTATGGGCGGCATTATGTTCTTTCCTTTAAGGCTAACTCCAGCTATATAATCACCCATTTTAGCTGGCTTTGTCAAATTCTTTTTTGAAAAGTTGACTCTACCCTAGCCGTGTGCTATGATGATAATGAGCATATGCTCATTATCATCAAAGGAAGTGTACTGATATGCCCAGACCGCCAAAGTGCCGCCGGGTGGCTTTCCTGCCGGAGGCTAACTACTTTAAGCCGGCCGGCATACCCCTGCGCCTGCTCGACGAAATCCGCCTCTCCGTAGAGGAGGCCGAGGCGATAAGACTTAAAGACCTGGAAGGGCTGGCGCAGGCGCAGGGGGCCGAGAAGATGAATATCTCCCGCCCCACCTTCCAGAGGGTGCTGGCCTCGGCGCGGCAGAAGATAGCCGATGCCCTGCTTAACGGCAGGGCGATAAGAATCGAGGGCGGCAACTTTGAGGTGGCGCCGGATATTACGCTACCGCCCCTCGGGCCTGGACAGGGGAGGGGCCGGCGCGGCCGAGGCCGGGGCAGGTGAGGTATGTTCTATATCGACAGTGATAAATGTAACGGCTGCGGCGTATGAGTCAGCATTTGCCCGCAGGAAGCAATAAGCATCAGCAATGATTTGGCAGTGATAGACCAGGCATGGTGCAGCCAATGCGGCAACTGCGCCGAAGCCTGTCCCGCCGGTGCCGTCAGGGTGACGGCGCCGATATATGCGGAATCGGTTAAAGGAGGTGATACCATGATGAGAGGAAGAAGCTGGTATGGCGGCCAGGGCCGCGGCGGTAGTGGCTTTGGCTTTAGAGGCAGTTCTCCTCCCTGGCCTTATGTCGGCCGGGGGAGGGGTGGACTTCCCCGCTGCTACTATCCCGGGTTATACGGCGGCCCCCCGGTGGGGGGAGCGATGCCCTATAGTCCTCCGGCGGCGGCGGGGCAGGAGGTGGATTTCCTCAAGGAGGAGGCCAGCGCCTTAAAAAGGCACCTTGAGGAAATAGAAGCTCGAATTAAAGAGCTGGAAGCTAAATAGGGGTAATACCCCAGATTTACCCAGTGGGGGTGTAAGTTGGTTAATCGGCTCACCCCCGGCCGGGGAGAGAGGTGTAAACTATGAAAATCGTAATATCGGCTACCGGCGACAGCCTTGATGCCGAGGTTGACCCCCGTTTCGGGCGGTGCCAGTACTTTATCATTGCCGACCCGGACACGATGAAGTTCGAGGCGGTGGCCAACGAGAGCGCCGTGGCTTCGGGCGGGGCAGGCATAGCCGCCGCCCAGATGATTGCCGATAAAGGTGTGGAGGCAGTTCTTACCGGTAACTGTGGCCCTAACGCCCATCAGGTGCTATCCGGCGCTGGCATTAACATCATAACCGGGGTTTCCGGTAAGGTTAAGGACGCCGTCGAAGGCTACCGGACCGGTAAGTTCAAGAAGAGCTCCCAACCCAATGTGCCTGATCACTTTGGTATGAGCGCTGACCCTGGTGTGGGTGGTGGCATGGGCGGCGGTATGGGCCGAGGCGGTGGCATGGGTAAAGGTATGGGCGGAGGTATGGGCCGTGGCGGCGGCATGGGTCGTGGTATGGGTGGAGGTATGGGCCGAGGTGGTGGCATGGGTAGAGGTATGGGCATGGGTATGGGTGGTGGCATGATGCCTCCCGCCGACCCGGCATTCCCGGCCTCAAGCCCGGAGCAGGAGATTGAAGCCCTGAAAACGCAATCACAGATGCTTGCCCAACAACTGAGCGCCATTCAACAGCGTCTTGAGCAGTTGGAAAATAAGGGTAAATAACCTATCATTCTGGAGGTGTATCATGCCCAGAGGCGATGGAACCGGGCCGCCCCGTGGCGGTCAGAGGGGCGGCCGGATGGGGGGAACCCGTCCCGGGACGGGACCGAGCGGGAATTGCGTCTGCCCTAACTGCGGCAAGAAGGTCCCGCACCAGAGGGCTACTCCCTGCTATAAGCTGAGCTGTCCCCAGTGCGGCACCAAGATGGTCAAAGAATAAGCCAGATAATGATAATATCCGTGGCCAGTGGTAAGGGGGGAACCGGCAAGACGCTGGTGGCTACCAGCCTGGCCTTTTCCCTTAAAAGTATGCAGACGGTGCAGCTACTCGACTGCGACGTTGAGGAGCCCAATGACCATATCTTTCTAAAACCGGTGATTGCCCAAAAAGAGGCGGTCTGCATCCCGGTCCCGGAAATAGATGAGGGGAAGTGCAGCCACTGCGGCCTCTGTGCTGAAGCCTGCGCCTACAACGCCCTGGCCGTTCTGCCCGACCGGGTGATGGTCTTCCCCGAACTCTGCCACGGCTGCGGCGCCTGCAGCTACCTCTGCCCGGAGAAGGCTATATCGGAAGAGGGCCGGGAGACGGGGGTGGTTGAGTGGGGCGATGCCGGCGGCATAGATTTTGTTCAGGGAAGGATTAACGTGGGCGAAGCCATGGCCCCCCCGGCAATCAGGCAGGTCAGGGAGCGAGCCAACGCCGACGGCGTGGTTATTGTTGATGTGCCGCCGGGGACATCCTGCCCAGTGGTGGAAGCGATTAAGGGCAGTGATTTCTGCCTGCTGGTAACCGAGCCGACCCCTTTCGGCTTTAACGACCTGATCCTGGCCGTGGAGACGGTGCGGGAGCTGGGCATACCTTTGGGGGTGGTGCTCAACCGGGCGGGGGGCGAATATAAAAAAGTAGAGGAATATTGCCGTAAGGAGAATATACCCATCCTGCTCACCATTCCCCTGGATACCAGGATTGCCCGCCTCTATTCCCGGGGGGTGACTATGGCCGAGGGTATGCCCGAGACGCGGGAGCTGTTTGTCCGGCTCTGGAGCGAAATAAGGAAGATATTAGATGAAGGAACTGGTAGTCTTAAGCGGTAAGGGGGGCACCGGCAAGACCAGCATCGTCGGCTCTCTGGCCGCCCTGGCCGGAGACAAAATACTGGCCGACTGCGATGTGGATGCCGCCGACCTGCACCTGCTGCTGGAGCCGGTGGTCCGCCAGAAGCACCAGTTCTGGAGTGGGCAGGTGGCCGTCATTGACCAGGAGAAGTGCACCCAGTGCGGGCTGTGCCCGGAGCTGTGCCACTTTGAGGCGATAAAGGATTTCAGGGTTGACCCGGTCTCCTGCGAGGGCTGCGGTTTCTGCTACCGTATCTGCCCGTCGGAGGCCATCACCATGGAGGAGAACCTCTCCGGCCACTGGTTTATATCGGATACTAAATACGGGCCGCTGGTCCATGCCCGGCTGGGCATCGCCCAGGAGAACTCGGGGAAGCTGGTGGCCCTGGTCAGGCAGCAGGCCAGGGAGATGGCCGAAAAGCAGGGGGCGGCCTATATCATCAGCGACGGGCCGCCGGGAATCGGCTGTCCGGTTATATCCTCCCTTTCCGGGGCTCATCTGGCGCTGCTGGTCACCGAGCCAACGCTATCAGGAATACACGACCTGGAGAGGGTGCTCGGCGTCTGCCGCCACTTCGGTGTGCCGGCGCTGGTGTGCATCAATAAGTATGATATTAATGAGGAGAACAGCCGTCAAATCGAGGACTACTGCCTTGAGCAGAAAGTGGAGGTGGCCAGCCGGATTCCGTTTGATAATATAGTCACCGAGGCTATGGTAAAAGGCCTGCCGGTGGTAGAATATAACGATGGCCCGGTCAGCCGCCAGATTAAGCGGCTGTGGCAGAATATCGCCGGGCGTTTAGCCAGAAATTAGGGGGTGGAGAATGCAGGAACTGGCCAAGGAGTTTATGGCGCAGAAGAGGTTTGCCCTGGTCGGCGCCACCGCCAACACCAGCAAGAACGGCTACCGCATATTTAAGAACCTGACCAGGCGTGGCTATGAGGTCTACCCGGTAAATCCGGGGCTGGACCGTATCTGGCTTCAGCCCGGCTCGGAGAGCGAGGCGGCACTGGCCTTCTGCCGCGAGAATAAACTAAGGGTAGTCTATGATATCTGCGTGATGCAAAATTAAGAAGCTGCTATTATAATAAAGAAAACTGGAGGTATTCAATGAGATTCGCAGTACCAGTAACCGGTGGTACGATGTCCCCCCATTTTGGTCATTGTGAACATTTTGCTCTGATCGATGTCGATGAGCAAAGTAAAAAGATTTTGCGAAAAGAGCTTGTCCCATCACCGGGTCACCAGCCCGGTCTGCTTCCCAGATGGCTGGCTGAACAGGGGGTCTCCCTTGTTATTGCCGGCGGCATGGGCTCCCGTGCCCAGAGCCTCTTCCAGCAAAACAACATTGAGGTTATCATCGGCACGATGGAAAACGACCCGGAAAAGGCGGTTCTGAATTATCTTAACGGCCAGCTAGCTACAGGGGATAACATTTGCGACCACTAGGTTGCCAGAAAGAGGACAGATTTCATGTTAAATGAGGATCAGATAACGGAGAGCCTGGAGAAGATACTGGTGCCTGACATCAGGCGCAGCCTGGTGGAGATGAACTTAGTCCAGAAGGTGGCGGTGGATAAAGACAGGGTTGACATTGCCCTGGCCTCGGCGGCTTTAGCCCCTCCCGCCCAGGAAATGCTTAAGGCCCAGGTGGAGAAGGCCGTCGGTAAGGTCAGCGGGGTGAAGGCGGTAACGGTCAGCTTTACCGAGGCTAAGCCCAAAGAGCTGAACCAGATAGGCCACATTCTGGCCGTGATGAGCGGCAAGGGCGGTGTCGGTAAGTCGCTGGTGGCCAGCCTGACCGCCGTCGCCCTCAACCGCCAGGGCTACCAGGTCGGCATCCTCGACGCCGACATTACCGGCGCCAGCATCCCCCGGATGTTCGGCATCGATTCAAGGCCGGGCGGCAGCGATACTGGCATTCTGCCGGTGCTCTCCCGCTCCGGGATTGAGGTCATGTCCATCAACCTGCTCCTGCCCAGCGAGGACGACGCCGTCATCTGGCGCGGGCCTCTCATCGCCCGGGCCATCACCCAGTTCTGGGAAGAGGTGCTCTGGGG
>Ga0315545_1004920_pt1 | contig 10867 bp, 9 predicted proteins | sample SalMarSW160210MG_FD_203096 | JGI IMG/M metagenome (GOLD analysis project Ga0315545, IMG submission 203096) | Salt marsh sediment microbial communities from the Plum Island Ecosystem LTER, Massachusetts, United States - Salt Marsh Sediment SW1602-10 ...
ACCCACCCACCCGCCACTATGGGCTTCGGATGGACGGGAACCGCCACCTCACTACCTAACTGGATGAAATATCTTCATTCATCATAAAAAAAGAGAGGCTTCCTGCAGCGTATGAGCATCTCCTTCCCCGTGAGGGTTCATCTTTTATGGGAGGCTTCCAACTTTTCGGAAAACCATCTCCAAATCTTCTTATGGAAGTCATAGCTGGGTGGATTCTTCTTCAGGATGGAAAGCAAGCTGGCTTCTTCATCGTCCGGTTTCATCCTCAGTTTTAGTGTTTTGTCCCAGAGGCTGTAAGATTCTGGATGAAATTGTACTCCCAGAACGTTGGAGTATTTTTGATGCTCAATCGCCTCCACCACTTTTCCATCCAATGAGGTGGCTGCGATATTCATCCCTTTTCCCAATTTATCGGCCATCTGGTGGTGAGCACTTAACACGTACGGTAAATCTTCCGCTTTAAAACCGAACTCCTTAACAAACTTTGACTTATCATCCAGCTTGATAGGATGCATATTGATGGAGGAAAGATTTTGACGGATAACTTTTTCTGGATAGAGGCGGGCGAAGGGGTTGGTATGCCAGTTCTCTTGGGGAAGGCCAATCCAATCTTCCACAAATTTTATGTTATAAATATCAGTAGGGATATCTTGGATGAGAGTGCCTCCTGTGCCCACATTCAGGCTCTGGCAGCCAAGACAGAGCCCCAGTACTGGAAACTCCGGCCTGGATTCAAGGAAAGCCTTGAAGTTGTCGTCCTGAAAGCCCCCCAGAAGATGAAAAGCCAGAGATAGTTCCAGAAAGTGACGGTAAGGGGTTTGGATATGAGTCAGAAGATTTGTCTTCTGATGATAGAGCCCGGGAGGGATGTCTGCACCACCGAAGAAGATGATTCCGTCGGATTTATTAAAGATTTCTTCGAACTCAGAGGTCAAGGAGTTTTTCTGAAAGAGAACATCTCTGCTCATTTCTACTGAGATCTTATGGAATTTGAACCATCCCAGCTTTTTGTCTTTAACAAATTCGAAGGATTTCTCATAATCGGTCAATTCTTTTTGGTGATAGACTCCCACCACTATCAATTTTTTTACAGCGATAAAGCCCTGATTTCTGAGCTCCATGAGGCATCGGATCATCTCTGGAGCAGGAAAAAGCACGGTGAGTATTACCTCTTCTGAGGAAGAGGGAGCCGTATCAAAATATCTTTCTGAGTGCTGAGAAAAGAGGATGAAAGGTAAAAGACAGATGGATATAATGATGATCGATGATTTCTTGAATGCAATTTTCATTTTTTGTTCTCCATTGGCAAACAGGGTATCTTAAAATCCAAGAGAGATTATAATTTCCATCTGCCATTTTAGCAAGAAATTTGCCCGTTCTTCGCCGGATTTCAGGAGCAACTCTATTTCCGTCATAGCTAATGATGAGGAATATAATCAGTCACAGCGCCGATTCCCCTCCCATCCTCGCCAAGACCCTCCATCCCTCCACCATGGGCTTCGGACGGACAGGAACCGCCACCTCACTACCTGACTGGATGAAATATCTTCACTCATCATGGGATTGGGGATGCTATCCTTGATTCCCTTTATGTGGTAATAAAAAAGAGAATCCTGTAAAATTTAGTTCAGGATGAAATCACAGAGAATGAAGGATTTAATAGAAGCCAGTAAAAATGGAGAACGATCAGGTTTTGAGTTACGTTTTTATTCAGGATACAAAGGTAGTGAAACCCCTCGTTCAATTCGTATCGGCGGGAAGGAGTTTCAGATTGAAGAGATTCTCTGGCGCAAGAGAGGTTATGACAGGAAATCTGCAAAGACATACGAGGATTTCAAATGTCGGTTGGAAGGACAGACGGTCAGGATCACCGTCTATGCTACAGGAAAATGGGCAATTTCATTCACTGAATAGCCTCTGTCTCTATAAATTTAAAAAATTTTTCTTCCACTGTCCTCTTTACCCAAAGATTAGATGGCATAAACACACCGGGCGTATAATAGGAAAACGATGAGTTTGGATTTTCTGAAAGAGACCGATGAATTCAAAAGGTTTCTCCAGGCTGTAAAACAAGGCAAAAAAGGATTAAGAGTCACCGGCCTCACCGAGTCAGCCAAGCCCTATTTTCTGGCTGTGTTGGCCATTGAGTCGGGGAAAAGACTCGTCTTGATCCGTTCCCTTTCCTCACCTCTTTCTTCTTTAGAAGAGCAGACTCGGTTTTTCTTATCCCAATTTTCCTCGGATATAAAAATCCGATCTCTCCCAGCCCTTTCAGGAAATCCCTACCATGAGATTACACCTTCTCTCGATTCCATATCTTCAAGAATGTCTTTTTTCAATGATCTCCTTCATCGCTCCCCCTCCTTGGTGGTTACCAATCTCTTTGGACTACTTAAGCCCTTTCCCCGCATCCAGAATCTGGAATGCTTTTTTAGGGAACTTGGAATGGGGGATAGCATCGAGCGTGACCGCCTTCTAAGAATCATAGACGAGTATGGTTACACCCGGGAGGATTTGGTGAATTCTGCTGGGGAATATGCCTGGAGAGGAGGGATTGTGGATGTTTTTTCTCCTTGGGAGCCTTTTCCCTTTCGAGTCGAGTTTAGTGGAGATGAAATCATCTCCTTACGGCAGTTTAATCCCTCCATCCAGAAATCTGTGAGAAAAGTGGAGCGGTTCATTTTGCCGTCGCTTGTTGAATTTCCCGCATCTTCGCAATTTGTGGATGAGTGGGCGGAGTTAGCCCAGAAAAAGGCCGATTACTCCTTGAGAAGCGAGGTAGAGGAAAAAATCGATCGGGCAAGACAGAGAGATTTTCCACCTACATTCTCTTTTCTGAGTCTTCTTCACAAGGATCATTTTGTCTCTTTTGATGAATATCTCAAAGATTACCTGTTTATGATCGATGATTCGGATGAAGTGGAGAAAGAATGGAAAGAAGCCACAGAAGATTTAAAAGAACAATATCAGGCGTTAAGGAGAGAGAGAAGATTTCAACTTTCTCCAGAAGAGATGTATCCTCCTTATCTTTGGGAAAGAATCAAAAAAGAGGCCATCTTCTGGAAGGAATTGAGCTCCTCCAAAGAAAGATCTGTGTTTTCTTTCTCCTTCCAATCTGTACCAAGGTTTAAAAACAAGATTCCTTTCTTTCTTCGCTATATGCAGGAATTACAGGAAGAAGGTGAGAGATGCTTCATATATTTTACTGGTGAAGGCGTCCGCCAGAAATTGGGGACCCTTCTCTCCCAGCACCAGATTCCTTATCTTGAATCCGCTTCCCCCTTCAGCCCTTATCGGGAGGAAGCCGTGATGCTTCTTGTGGGTGAGCTTGAGCATGGATTCAGCTATCCCAAAGAAAAAATCATTTTTTTCGCTGAGAAAGATATTTTCACCGAGGAAAGGATTCTGGTCTCGCGTCGGCCAGTCAGGCCCTTCCTCTCTCATTTTCAGGATTTGGAGACAGGAGATTATGTTGTCCATACAGATTATGGGATCGGTATCTTTAAAGGCTTGGTCAAGATTAAGGTGGATGAGAAGAACCGGGAATGCATCGAATTACTGTACAAAGATGACGATAAACTCTTTGTGCCAGTGGAGGATCTTAACCTTGTCCAGAAATTCTCCAAGGTGGGTTCGAGCTATCCCCTCTTAAACAAGTTGGGTACTCCTTCTTGGGAGAGGACCAAAGACAGAACCAAGAAGGCTATCCAGGACATGGCTAAAGAGCTTCTCCATCTCTATGCTCAGAGAAAGGCGGTCAAAGGCTTCAGATTCAGCCCTCAAGGGGAATGGCAAGAGGAGCTTGAAAGGACATTTGAATACGAAGAGACAGAGGACCAGTTGCGCTCTGTCAAAGAAATCATGAAAGACATGGAGTCAGACTTTTCCATGGACCGGCTTCTTGTTGGAGATGTGGGTTATGGAAAAACAGAAGTGGCTATGAGAGCGGCCTTTAAGGCTGTAATGGATGGAAAGCAGGTGGCTGTTCTCTGCCCGACCACTGTGTTGGTCAATCAACACTTGAACACCTTCCGGACCAGGATGGTCCTCTTCCCTGTTCGCATAGAAGCTCTCAGCCGGCTGCAGACTAAATCCCAGCAGAAGAGGATAGTTGAAGATTTGAAGATGGGGCTGGTCGATATCATTATCGGTACTCATCGGCTCCTCTCCAAGGACGTGAAGTTTCGTGATTTGGGTATTCTGGTCGTGGATGAGGAGCAAAGATTTGGGGTGAAGCACAAAGAAAAGATCAAGCAGATGAGAACCAATATCGATGTTTTAACTCTCAGCGCGACGCCTATACCAAGGACTCTGAATCTGTCGTTGACTGGTCTCAGAGACATGAGCCTTATAGAGACTCCACCTAAGGACAGGTTGGCCATCCATACCGTAGTGGCTCCCTCCAGTCCGAAGCTCATCGCCTCTTCCATAAAGATGGAACTGGCCCGTAAAGGCCAGGTGTATTACATCCACAACCGTATTGATAATATCGAGCAGGTCTCCTCCAGAATTGAGAGGCTGGTTCCCCAGGCTAAGTTGGCAGTTATCCACGGCCAGATGTCGGGCGCGATACTGGAGAAAAGGATGGTCGATTTTATCAACCAGAAATACAATGTTCTGGTGTCCACCACCATCATCGAAAACGGAATAGATATTCCTCTGGTCAACACTCTCATCGTAGACCAGGCTCATCGTTTTGGTTTGGCTCAACTCTATCAACTGCGGGGAAGAGTGGGGCGATCCTCCCGTCAGGCCGTTGCCTATTTCCTGGTTCCGCCTTTTATGGAGCTTGCCCCATTGGCCAAGGAGCGTCTGAAGGCTCTGCAGGAGTTCAGCAAGCTGGGTTCGGGTTTTCGTCTGGCGGCAAAAGATCTAGAAATAAGAGGAGCGGGAAGCTTTTTGGGCTCCAAGCAGCATGGCTACATGGAAGCTGTGGGCTTTGACTACTATATGTATCTCTTGGACCAAACCATAAAAGAAATGAAGGGAGAGAAGGTCGAAGAACGAAAATCCGAGATCAATCTGAAAGTGGATATTCGCATCCCTGAAGAATATCTCCCTCAAATTAATTTGAGGTTGAATCTTTACAAGAGAGTCTCCTCTGTAGAGGATTTGGATGAGATCCAAAAAATCAAGGAGGAAATCATAGACAGGTTTGGACCTCCCCCCAGAAGCATGGAGAATCTTCTTCGTTACGGAGAGATAAAATTTTTGGCTCAAAAGAACAAAATCCAATCTATCGACCGAGTCAGTAATAAAATCGTGTTTAAATTTTATCCTCGTCATTCGGCTGATCTGACTCGTCTTCAAGAGTTTCTTGAAAAGCACTCCGGTTCCATCACCCCTCAGGGAGTTATGAGTTTTTCTTTTTCTGGTGGAGGAGAAGCGCAGATTATGGATGAAACCATATCCATCTTGAAGGAGTTATCTTTAATGTAATATAATGAATTGAAATTAAAAAAGATGAGCGGTTTTAGACTCAAAATAAAAGGAATGATGTTTTTCCCCTTGTTCCTTTTTTTATTTCTTTGGAGTTGTCAGAGTGAGAATGCCAGGCAGAAATCACAGGCATCTGAGGTGGAAGTCCTGAAGGAGCAGAACAGCGTTATCCTGAAAGTCAAGGATTCATCCTATTATAACTCCGATTTTGAAAGCTATGTCCACGAGATGACAGAAAACCAGCTGCATGCTTTATCGCCCGCCTCTCTCAGCAGGCTTATGGATAATTTCATCGAAGAAAGGATTTTTCTCCAGGCAGCAAAGGACCAAAATCTTTCCTTGACTTGGGAAGAAAAGAAAGGATACCTGGCAAAACTGAGGGGAGAGTCGTGGAGTGGAGTACAAAAGGGGCCGATTGACGAGGCCGAATACAAGAATCTTTTTGACAGGTTGCTCATAGAGAAATACACCTTTGAGCTGGTGAAAGACCTGGATGTCGAAGATGGAGAGATCAAGGAGTATTATGAGCTTCACAAAGAAGAATTCTTAAAGCCTGAAAGAGTCGAGGTCAGTCAGGTATTGCTCAAGACAGAGGAGAAAGCCATCGAGTTGCTGGAGAAGCTGAAAGGCGCCTCTGACGAGGAATTTCGAGAGATCGCCGAGAAGGAATCCGTAGGAATTGAAGCCGATAAAGGTGGAATGATGGGGCTTTTTGAGATGGGAGAGCTTCCTTATGAAATGGAAAAGGTAATTTTTTCATTGAAAGAAGGAGAATTGAGTCAAGTTGTGGAGTCCGCTTATGGCTATCATATCTTCAGACTGGATAAACGCTACCAGCCCGAGTTGATTTCCCTTGAAGAAGCATCTCATTCCATAAAAGTGAAAATCTTAGATCAAAAGATCAAAGCGTTTATCTCTCAGCATGTGGAGGATTTAAAAAACAGCGTAGTGTGGAGTTTCTATCCTCAAAATCTAACCTTCCCTTATCAAAGGAATAGCCCATGAAAGAACATAAATATTTTTTTGTCTTGTTTCTTATCTTGGCTGCTTCATCCTTCTTTTGGGCAGAGGAAGTTGTCGAGTCTATCGTGGCCATCGTCAATGATGATATCATCACCCTCTCTCAGTACAAGAATCAGCATGATGCTCTTTATCAGATGATGAGAGCGCAATTTCAGGGAGAGGAATTTCAAGAGCAGTATAGACGGGTCAGAAAAGAGCTTTTGGATACGATGATAACCGAGCTTCTACTCCTGCAGGAAGCAAAGAAGAGGGGGATAAACGTTGATGAACAGTTGAAGCTGGCCATAGAAAACATAAAGGAGGAGAATAACCTGAACTCCGATGAGGAATTATGGCGGGTCATGCGTCAGCAAGGAATAGACCCTGAGGCGTGGAAGCAGCAGATGAGAGAGAGTATCATGAAGCAGGGCGTTATCGTGACCGAGGTGGATAGGAGTATTGTCCTAGATGATTCAGAAATCGTGAATTATTACAAGCTGCATCCTGATGAGTTTACAGAACCTGCAGAGTTCAGTCTGCGGGCGATTTACATTTCCTCGGCCGAAAAGACCAGCAGTGAAGTCGAAGATTTGAAGCAGGAAATCGAATCAAAGATTACTGCTGGAGAGGATTTTGCTAATCTGGCTGGTACATATTCAGAGGGACCGGCGATGGAAAACCAAGGTGATCTAGGCACTTTCAAAAAAGGAGAATTAGAGAAAAATTTGGAGCAGGCTGTGGAGAAATTGAAAGTCGGGGAGACAACTTCCTGGATTATGTCCAAGGACGGGTGGTATCTGCTCAAGTTAGAGGATAAGAAAGAAGAGCGCCTCAAGTCTTTCGATGAAGCCCGGCAGGAAATCGATAAAAAGCTGTTTAATGAAAAAAGACGAAAAAGGCTTGAGGATTTTATAAAAGAACTCAAGGAAAAAAGCTACATAAAGATTCTTAATTCCAATCCCTTGGGATTTGACTAGTAAATCGAGGACATGTGCCGATTTTCTGAAGTCGGAAACGTGTCCCCTGATTTCCTGAATAATCCAGGTTAATCATCAAGGAATGAAGATGGCAGCAGCTATTGCTGTCGTCCACAGTCCTTTCTTCCCTTTGGCAGTCTGAGTGATGTTTCGGGTTCGGACGATAATTTTATCTGAAATCTTGTAAATATTTTTCTCTTCATTCCAGATCTGGCGGACGTCAAATTCCTCTCCTAGAGTTGTGGCCAGCATATAGGCAGCCAAGTCTTCTGCATACTGGCCGGCTTCTTTTTCGTTTTGGCCATAGCCATGATGTTCAGAGAGATAGCCATATCGATTTGGATCGTTGGGAATAGCCAGGCCCACAGAGGCTGAGATCAGGCGGTGGGCTTCATCGGTGGCACATTCGCTCATCACCAGGAAGACAATCTGTCCAGGTTTGAGGAGTTTCAATCCCACATCCTTTGAGATGAGGCGGCAACGGGGAGGGATGATACTTGAGGTTTTGACCAGGTTGAAAGGAGCAATTCCTGCTGCCCTTAGAGCATCCTCGAAACTGGCTAATTTTTCTTTGTGTTGACCTTTTCCTTTGGTAAGGAACATTCTCCTCGGAATGATTTCGCTCATCGTTCTCCTTTTTTCTTTGAGATCGATTTTAGGAAAAGTGGCCTGATGGGAAGGATTCCCTCTATCATTAAGGCAATTTCTTTTCTTCTTTCTTCTCTTCTTTTTTCTTTTCCATGCCCACTGGCTCTGGCTCTTTAAAATCTATTTTTTTAGAGATCTTCCACTCACCGAGAAGCACATACTGTGATCCTTTTGATTGGGCAAAGAGCTTGACTATGGCAGTTCTCCACTGGGGATTGTTTTCGAAGGAAGCCAAAGTGCTGCCCTCCACGCCATAATTGCTCTTCAGGAGAATCCTATCGCTCGTCTCACCAGGCATGATGGGTTCGCCTCGGATAGCCGCCAGGAAAGAGTCTCCTAGGTTTTCATAGTCGTCTTGAAACCGGAAATTGGCATTGAAATTGATGTATCGAAGCGGCTTATCTGTAATATTTTTTACTTTAAAGGAGATGGCCGGGACCAAGGTCAATTTTGGGGGCCAAGGTTGGTAGAGTTTATCCACCCATTTTGTTTCTATATCCAAAAGTTCGATGGAAGCTCTCAGCTCTTTGGTTGACACTGTTCTCATTAATCCTGCTCTATGAAGTATGAAAAATATAGCGGCAACAATAACTATGATGAGGATAACAACACCATATTTTCTCATTTCACTCCTCCTTATTTCTTTTAATTAATATAATTGATGAACAGAATTTATTCAACAGAAAAGAGAGAAAGACCTCCCCACCCTCCACCATGGGCTTCGGATGGACAGGAACCGCCGCCTCACTACCTAACTGGATGAGTTGTCTTCACTCATCACGGCTTTAGAAATGCTTGCTTGCCCAAAAGCAACTTTGAATTTTTCTGTGATTTCCGTTATTTTATCAGCAGATGAAGGAGAAAATTATCCGCTTTAACCTTTTTCTTGGTCTTGGTCTTTTCATTATTTCCGCAATTCTTCTTATGCTAAAGCTTCCCTTTATGAAAACGTGGTTTTATTGTTTTGCCTGGTGGTCCTTCATTCTGGTTGTGGACAGCGTGAATTTCAGGACAAGAAGGCGCTCGCCTCTCTCTGAATCCACAAGGAATTTTTTGTTCACTGCTTTTGTCTCGGTTTTCGTCTGGCTCTTCTTTGAGCTTTTTAACTTGAGGGTGAAGAATTGGAGTTACCATAATCTGCCCTCCAGTGCTTTTGAGAGGTGGCTGGGATATTTTATTGCTTATGCCTCTGTCATACCTGCGTTGAGGGAGGTTTCTTTTTTTCTAGAGAGTTTTTTAGAAGGCAAAAAGCTTGCCCTTTTCAGGATAAAAGTCAATCCTTTTTTCCTCAAACTGTACATTTTAATTGGAATTCTTTTTATGTTTTTGTCCCTTTTCCGGCCTGGGTTGTTTTTTCCTCTGATCTGGCTTTGCTTTATGTTTCTGCTTGAGCCTGTGAACTATTGGTTGAAAAATGAATCGCTTCTTCGTGATCAAGAAAGAAAGGATTGGTCAAGGATTTGGAGTTGGATTCTGTCCGGTCTTGTGGCCGGCTTTTTATGGGAGCTATTTAATTTCTGGGCTGGCTCCCACTGGGAATATTCTCTCCCTTATCTGAATTTCTGGCGTATGTTCCAGATGCCCGTTTTTGGCTATACAGGATTCATGCCTTTCGCCCTGGAAGTCTTTATCTTTTATCAGTTTCTATCCAGGATTTACAGAGAGTTAGAGCGAAGGATTTTTATCAAAAGTCTATTTTTTGTTTTTTTGATTATATTTTATCTGGGATGCTTTTATCTAATCGATACTTTCACTCTTATTAGATAGAGAAATAGTCCAAAAGCTATTGAGAGATAATAATTGAGAACTTTTTAGAAATAATATCTGATGCCGATGCCGCCTGTTAGCCCAAATTCTGTGGCAGGCGCTAGATCAAGGAGAGGGGCGATTTCCAAGAAAATATCTAATGGCGCTTTTTCAGGAATATAGCACAGACCAAGTGGGAAACGAACCCCGACTCGTTCCCTCTTTTGGGATTTAAACCTTCCCCCAATACCATAATAAACTGCAAGCCTGCCCTTTTCCACTTTTGTCAGATCGAAATTGTGCACGAGAAAGTCTGCGTGAAGATGCAATGAGCCGTTGTGGGTGAATGACCAAGCGATTCCAAAGTCAACGGCAGTGTTATCGGTCAGCCAATTCTTCAGACTGATCCCCGTCGGTTCTCCCAGAATAACACCTGCCCCAAATCCGGCCTCTTGAGCAGCCGCTTTAAAAGGAAGAAGCAGAATGATTAAACCAAGAAACAAAGACAGCTTCCTCATGGTTTATGCTCCTTTGAATCGTCAGTGATTTGACTTTTCAATTGCCTATTTCTCTTTTTTTTCTCCTTTTTCTTAGCTTTTGCTCTTTCAGTATGTACCAGAAGAAAGGATGAAGTCAATTTAAAAGGATTGGGAATTGGAATTCACCTGAGAAGAATACACTAATAGAATTTTTTCAGGTCCATCCCCGCGTAAAGGTGTCCCACCTGGTCAGCATAGCCGTTAAACATCAGGGTCTTGCGTTTGCCCCCTTCGCCTATACGGCGTTCCTTTGCCTGGCTCCAGCGAGGATGATCCACGTCGGGATTCACGTTAGCATAAAAACCGTATTCTTCCGGTCGTGCCTTCCTCCAGGTCGTTTGAGGCACCTTCTCTATGAACCTGATCCTTACTATGGATTTGCCGCTCTTGAACCCGTACTTCCAGGGAATAACGAGCCGTACGGGAGCTCCGTTTTGATTGGTGAGCATCTCACCGTACATGCCAACAGCCAGCATGGCGAGAGGGTGCATGGCCTCGTCCATCCTGAGCCCTTCC
>Ga0315545_1004921_pt1 | contig 10865 bp, 12 predicted proteins | sample SalMarSW160210MG_FD_203096 | JGI IMG/M metagenome (GOLD analysis project Ga0315545, IMG submission 203096) | Salt marsh sediment microbial communities from the Plum Island Ecosystem LTER, Massachusetts, United States - Salt Marsh Sediment SW1602-10 ...
AGAAGAAGAGAAGAAAGCAGTATCGAAGGACAGGAGGACACCGTCAGGAGTTGACCCGGGTGAAGATCGAACAGATTATCGCCGAGGCCAAAGCTCCTACCGAGAAGCCCAAGGTCAAAGAGAAGGAGGAAGAAAAAATTCCAAAGAAACCGAAGGCGAAAAAGCCCAAAGCCTCGAAGACACCAGAGAAAAAACAGAAGGCAACCAAGAAAGCTCCTTCCTCCAGAAAAGTGACCAGGACAAAGGAGTAAAAGGATGGCGCATAAAAAATCCGGCGGAAGTGCAAAAAACGGAAGAGACAGTTACTCAAAGCGGCTGGGTGTGAAACGCTCTGGCGGCCAGTTTGTCAGGGCTGGTTCTATCCTGGTGCGGCAAAGGGGAACGCCCTTCAAACCAGGTTTAAACGTGGGGCGGGGGAAAGACGATACTCTCTTTGCCAAAATCACTGGATTTGTCCGCTTTGAGGCAAAAGGAAGAGGACAGAAATTCGTTTCCGTCCTTCCTTCCTAGAAGGAGGGCCGAGCCTCTTTAAGCATGTTCGTTGATCAAGTTAGAGTGACTCTCCGAGCTGGCAAGGGAGGCAACGGCTGCGTGAGTTTCCGCCGGGAATGGGGGGTTCCCCGGGGCGGACCCGACGGGGGCCGGGGCGGAAATGGAGGAAATATCCATCTCGTTTCCGACAGTCACATCAATTCACTGGCCTATTTCCGGTTTCATCCCATAATCAAATCCCAGAGAGGTGCACACGGGGAAGGGGGGAATCGCCAGGGAAGAGGCGGCAAAGACCTCTGCCTGAAGGTTCCTGTGGGAACCGTTGTCAGAGAGGAGAATAGAGACGAGATTCTTTTCGATTTTACCGCCCCTGGTCAGGAGTATTTGGCCGTCCGTGGAGGAAAAGGGGGGAGGGGAAATGCTTCCTTTGCCACTCCGACTCATCAAGCTCCTCGAGAGTCAGAGGAAGGGAAGGAAGGAGAGGAGTGCAGCTTTGTTCTGGAACTGAAACTCATCGCTGATGTGGGTGTTGTCGGTTTCCCCAACGTGGGAAAGTCCACCCTCATCTCCAAAATTTCTGCAGCTAGACCCCTCATCGCCGATTATCCGTTCACCACTCTGGTGCCTAATTTAGGAGTGGTGGATGTGGATGAATTCCGAAGTTTTGTCATCGCCGATATTCCCGGACTCATCCAAGGAGCTCATCTGGGTCATGGCCTGGGGATCCAGTTCCTGAAGCACGTGGAGCGAACAAAGATTTTGGTTCATATGGTCGATGTCTCCCCTTACAGTCAGAGAGATCCTGTCAAGGATTTCCAGACTGTGATGAAAGAGCTCGAGGCTTTCAGTCCTCAACTGGTTGAGAAAAGCCAGATATTAACAGCCAACAAGATAGACCTTCTGGGCGAGGAAAAAAAGAGACTGAAGAGTGTGGAAAGATTAGCTCGGAGAGAAAGATTGCCCTTTTTCGCCATTTCAGCCTTGAAGGCAGTCGGGCTAAGAGAACTCGTGGCAAAGATGGCAGAAGCTCTGAACTTTTCGGGAGACGAAAGACGGGTTTGATGGAACGCATAGGAATCCTCGGAGGCACTTTCAATCCCATTCATATGGGGCATTTGAAGGTTGCCGATACGGTCCAGAGGTCATTTTATCTCCGCAAGCTTCTCTTCGTTCCCTCTTACATTCCTCCCCATAAAGAGTCTTCGGATATTGCTGCGCCCTCGGATCGATTGAAGATGGTGGAATTAGCTCTTGCCTCCTCCCCTCGGTTCATTCCCTCTTCGATCGAGATCCGAGCCAAGGGAAAATCTTACTCCATCCTGACCTTGAAAAAGCTGAAGAAGCTCTATCCTCAGGCTTTAATCTTCTTCATCCTGGGTATCGATGCTTTCTTGGAGATTGACACGTGGAAGGAATACAGGAAAGTTCTCCAACAGTGCTTTTTCATAATTGTCAGCCGTCCAGGATACAGGCTGGAAGATGCCCGGAGTGTTCTGGAGGAGAATTATCGAGAGAGGATGGTTGAACTTTCAGAATCGGAAAGGATTAGGGAAGATATGCTTCAGGCCTACCGGCTCTTTCTTCTATCCATGAACAGTATAGATGTTGCCTCTACAGAGATCCGTGAAAAGATCAGGAGAGGAGAATCTGTTCGAGAGATGGTTCCCCAAGCCGTGGAGAAATACATATTGGAGCACCGTCTCTATCGCAATGAAAATGATTGAGAAAAAGATTAAAAAGCTAACCAAGCGCAATCTTCCTCCTGAAGTGAGGATTTCGGTCAAGGCCAGCTTGGCCAGGAAGGGCGAGGATCTTGTGGTGCTCGATTTAAGAGGCATATCCTCTTTCACCGATTTCTTCGTCATTACCCACGGAAACTCGCTCAGGCAGAATATTGCTCTTTATGAGAGTGTCGGAGAGGAATTAAAGAAGCAAGATATTCGCCCCTTGAGCGTCGAGGGCAAGGAACATAGCGAATGGATCTTGATGGATTATGGAAGTTTTATCGTGCATATCTTCTCCAAAAGGGCAAGAGAGTATTACTCTCTGGAAAAATTATGGGGAGATGCCCAGAAATTCTTCTATTGATTCTCTTATTTTATTGTGTTTCTTCAAAGGGTAAAGCTCCGCAGAAGTCACATTGAGAGAAGCTTGGCTTATCTGGACCTTTTATAACTCTGTGTTATAAAAAATCAAAAAATAGCCCATTCTTATTACTGCCAGTAAGATTTTTAACTCCCTGGTTTTCTATATAATCCCGGCGAGAGACCCATTAAAATCTAAGGGGATATTTTTCTAAAAAAAATGGTTGACATTTGACTGAATAGGCATTATTTTATTGTAAATTTTTGAGTAAAATTTCTCGAGATGGGAGGTAAATCGGCGTTCCTCGATGAGATTGAAGATTCTGTGGCCTGGAAAAACACGGAACAAAGAAATCGGGCGATTAGAGGAGTTCTATCTCAGAAGAATCAATCAGTTAGAAAAGTGTGAACTCATTGAAACCAAGGAAGCGAGAGGTATTGAAGAAAGGTTTGCCGAAAAAATAATGAAGATAGAAGCCCGAGGCCTTGAAAAACACATTGGAGATGATTATATTATCTGCCTCTCTGATAAAGGGAAGGAAATGAATTCTGAGGAATTTGCCCGATATTTGGAGGAGAGAGCATCCCTGACCCCTCGGGTTGTCACTTTTGTTGTGGGCGGATTTCTCGGCCTGGAGGAGAGATTTTTAAAGAAGGCGCATTTTCTGCTTTCTCTCTCTCGAATGACATTTTCTCATGAGCTGGTGCGTCTTCTTCTCTTGGAACAGATTTATCGTGCCTTGGCCATCATGAAGGGAAGTCATTATGTTAAGTAAGGGGGTTAAGAATGAAAAAGCAAGATAAAGAACGTTACAAGAAGAAGCTGTTGGACAGGAAGAATGAGATCATCGATAAGCTGAATGAGGCTTACACAGAGAGCATAGAGGTGGAGCCCAACTTTGCTCAGGATGTAGGGGACAAGGCTGAGACATCCTACACCAAGGAATTCCTCTTAAGCCTCTCTGACTCGGAAAGAAAACAGCTTTTTATGATCGATGAAGCCTTGAAGAAAATCGGAGATTGCACATATGGAATCTGCCAGATGTGCAACAAACCAATAAGTATAAAAAGGCTGAATGCCATCCCTTGGGCTCTCTATTGCATTCAGTGTCAGGAGCAGGCTGAGAGAGAATCCTTGTGATTTCTCTCCGAAATAGATCCTCTTCTCTTGCCAAATTAGCTGAACTTATCCTTTTCCCCTCCCGTTGTCACATCTGTTCCGCACTGCTGGAGCAGCCCCGTGAGAAGATTGTCTGCCATTCCTGTCTGGCAAGCATGAAAAGACCTCGGCTTTGTTTCTGCTTATGCTGCGGCCGTTTTTTTGATTATTTGGGGGAACCCCACCTCTGTTCAATGTGCATAAAAAGTGCGCCTCCCTTCTCCTGCCATCGTTCTTGTGGCCGGTATCAAGGGATATTGAAGGACGTTATCCTTCTCTACAAATACCGGAGATATCAGGTGTTGGGTAAGAGATTGGCACTTTTTGCCCATCAAGCCTTGGGAAAAAGCGAGGAGCTGTGGGAAGGGACAGAAATTGTTGTTGCGGTTCCTCTTCATCCTGAGAAGAAAAGGCAGCGGGGATTTAACCAGGCCGAGATCATGGCCCGGGAGATGGCCAGGATGCAAGGATTGGTTTTTGTCGAGGATGCCCTGATAAAATTCAAGATGACACCTGCCCAGACTTCACTCGTGGCAGAAGAGAGAAGACGCAATGTCAAAGGAGTCTTCCGCCTTAAAAAAAGGGAGAGGATCGAGAAGAAAAGCGTTATCCTGGTGGATGATGTTTTCACCACAGGCTCAACTCTGCGCGAATGCAGTATTGTGCTCAGAGAAGGAGGAGCCAAGGAAGTTAGGGCTTTGACTTTAGCTCAAGCTTGAATGCTCGGTTGGGCATAAAAAAAGAGCCCTGAGCTCTAGGGCCCAGGGCGCTTTTTCTTTCAGAATATTCGCTTATTTCGCGGCTTTCTCTGCGGATTTTGCTTTGAGGACCTTGACTTTGCGAGGCTTCAGCTCTGGCTTTTTGGGCATGGTGATCTTGAGAACGCCATTTTCATGATGAGCTTCGATCTTGTCTTGGTCGATGTAGTTGGGAAGAGTGAAAGAACGGTAGAAAGAACCGTAGGCACGTTCGATACGGTGGTAGCTTTCCTCCTTAGTCTCTTTTTCGAATTTTCTCTCTCCAGCGAGAGTAAGGGTATTATCCTCTATCTTGATCTCAATGTCGTTCTCGTCGATTCCAGGAACTTCAGCGGAGAGAACAAGAGCATTCTCGGTTTCGTAGATGTCGACGGAAGGTGTCCATGTGCCGGCAACGAGATCCTTTTCTTCGCCTCGAGATGTGAAAGTTTCCTCAAAAAGCCGATTCATTTTTTCTCGCAGAGTGACCAGATCTCTGAACGGATCCCATCTGATGATCGCCATTTTGATACCTCCTTAAATCTTAGTCAATTCATAATATAATATCTTAGTCTTAATTTGTCAAGTATTTTTAAGATTTTTTTAAATTTTTCATAAAATAGATTTATTTGTCTTGAATGAGAGCAAATCCTTTTTCTTGGAGCCCTGGACAAGTATGGTGGATTCACCCTTTAATTTCCGTTTCTCCAGGTTCATGAATAGTTCTGCAGGAGTTCCTCTTAAGAATTCTTCATGCATCTTGGTCATCTCTCGGGCTATAACCACCTGTCTTGGGCCCATCACTTCTGCGATCAGGTTTAAAAAGAAGAGAAGCCTCCTTAAGGGAAGATAAAAGACCAGAGTTCCCTCTTCTCCCTTCAGAGAGGAGAGCAATTTTCGAGTAGCTTCTTTTTTGGGAGGCGGAAATCCGATAAAGAGAAATCTATGGGTCGAAAGTCCGGAGGCAGAAAGGGCTGCAGTCAAGGCAGAGGCTCCTGGGATGGGGACGATGTTGATTCCCTCATCTAAGGCTTCTTTTATCAGAGGAAAACCAGGATCAGAGAGACCGGGAGTGCCGGCATCAGAGACAAGGGCTACGTCGTGCCCTTCTTTGAGCAGCTTGATAATTTTAGGGATTTTTTGTCTTTCTTTGGGTTGATAGTAGCTTATCAGATTCTTTTTGAGTTGATACCTGTTCAGCAATTTCCTTGTCTGGCGGGTATCTTCACAGGCGATCCAGTCGACTTCATCCAGAATCCTCAAGGCTCTCAGGGTCAGGTCTTCGAGATTGCCGATAGGGGTGGCCACGATATAGAGCTTTCCCTTGTTTTCATGCTCTTGGGGTTCCTCCGGGTTGGCCATGGAGTCTATTTGTCCCAGTCGTAGGGAAAGAGAAAGTCATGGCCAACCGTCCGGGAGGATATTTTTGCTATGGGAGGAAGCTTTCTTTTGAATTCAGAATTTTTGATCAGATGGATGATCCTTTTCACATCTTCTTTTTTGAAGCCGGCGGCGATAACGTCTTTTTTTGATTTCCTCAGGTCAACAAGCTGGAATAGAATCTCATCCATGGTCCCATAAGGAAAGCCAAGCTCCCCTTCATCGCTTTGGCCAGTCCATAGACCGGCTGAGGGGGTTTTTTTTCGTATTTTCTCGGGAACACCCAGATGGACGGCCAATTGCCTGATTTGAGTTTTGTATAGATCGCCCAGAGGATTGATGCCGCAAGCCATATCGCCATGAATAGTGCCGTATCCAAGGAGAAGCTCTGTTTTGTTGCTTGTGCCCAGAATGATCGCTTTCTCCCGGGCAGAGAAGTCATAGAGGATGGACATTCGTTCTCTAGCCATCTTGTTTCCCTTGATAATCCTGTCGGGTGTGGGGTATCTCGAAAAGTAGGCATCCACCATGGGAGAGATATCGATGGTTTCTGAGTGGATGCCCAGTAGCTTCGCTATCTCTTGAGCGTCCTGGACATCATCTTGGTAAGCTTTTCCGTAGGGAAGGATGAGAGCGATCACATTATCCGGTTTGAGGGCCCTGGCAGCCAGGAAGGCACAGACAGAAGAATCCAGGCCCCCTGAAAGGCCCAGGATACCCTTTTTGAAATGAAACTTGGCCAGTTCCTCCTTGATAAAGGACGTAAGGACTTTTTCCACAAAAGCTGGGTTAATCTTCATAATCTTGGACGATCCTTTGGAGTGAATGAAGAATGATTTCGGGTTTTTCGTCTCTTTTGTAAGGCCATTTTTTGCGGGCTTCCCGGATATCATCCAGGCTGATCTTCTGGATCAGCAAGTCTTCATCCAGATAGGAGGCCTGGGCAAGAAGTTGACCCACGGGGTTGAAGATGAACGAACCGCCGGCAAAATGTTTCCCGTCCTCAAACCCCACCCGGTTGCAGTAAAAAAGAAAGGCTGAGGAAAAACGAGAGATAGTCTCTCCCATCAGCTCCCACATCCGGTTGGACTCATATTTTTCTTTTTCTGAGAGGCCGCGGCCTGGTGCTGCGCTGATAACGGTGATGATTTCAGACCCGCCAGCAAAGAGGAGGTAGCTTGTCCCATAGTGAAGAAAATCATAGCAGATCAGCATTCCCATTTTGCCAAAAGGAGTAGAAAAGGTTTTAAAGTTTCTTCCCAGAGCAAAAAATTTCATCTCTTCGAACATCCCGTAGGTGGGAAGAAACACTTTGCGGTGGATATGCAGGATCTTCCCGCCAGAGAGGAAAGCCGCTGAATTGTAGAAAAGTCCTTTCTCCTTCTCCTCCACAAAACCGACAACGAGAGAAAGATCGCGGCTCAAGGTCTTGAGTTTTGAAAAGACAGGATCCTTCTCGGGACGTACGGCTACCTCTTCCACAAGATCCTTGAGGGTGTATCCTGTCAAACTAAGCTCGGGGAAGATCAAAAGATCGATCTTCTTCTTTTTTGCCTTTTCGATGGTATGGAGATGAAGGTCAAAATTTTTGTGGACATTCCCCAGAACAGGAGTAATCTGAGCCAATCCCACTTTCATGATGCAAAAATTAACACAATTTATCCTCGTTTGCAATTCCGCTCTGGAAGGCTATAATAAAAACAGGGAGGGAAGTATTTCCATTTCCGTGATAGCTAATAAAAGCATCGGTTTTTATCCATCCTTGCCAAGACCTTCCCACCCTCCACTATGGGCTTCGGATGGATAAGAACCGATGCCTAATTGGGACAATCTTGAATAAAAGCGCCAGTTCCCCTCCACCCTCGTCAAAGACCCTCCCACCCTGCTTCATAACCTTCGGGTGGACCGCAACCGCCACCTCATTACCTAACTGGATGAAGAATCATCAATCATCATGGAATAGAGATACTATAATCAGGGATTGAAAAAATTTTCCTTTATATTTATATAATATATACAGGAAATTAATGGTATGATATGGTTCTTGGGTAAAAAAGATGAGGAAATCGGGGACATGTACCGGTCTTCTGAAATCGGTAACGTGCCCCTTGATTTCCATGCCAAAGAAGCAGAGGAGTATCGTCTGAACTGAGATGGAACATGTTGCTTGTTATTTAAAGGATATTCATTTTAACAAAAAAAGCGGTCGTCTTGTCTTTCGCCATCAGGATATCCAAAAATACTTTTTCTTCCAGGATGGAACTCTCATCCACGCCAAGACCAATCAGAAACAAGAACTGTTGGGCGAAATTCTGTTCAGGTTAGGAAAAATTTCCAAAGAAGATTTTAAGAGGATTGATGAATACATCAAGCCCGGAGAGAGCTTGGGGGAATCATTGATAAAAAAAGGGCTTATATCCAGGAAGGATCTGAACGATGGCCTCGTCTATCAGATGAGAGAAATCACTTTGAACATATTTCCTTTCTTTGAGGGAGAGTTGAGTTTTCAAGAAATAGATGAGTTTTTGGATAAAGCCCAGGATGTGAAGATCGATGTTGCCGCTTTGATTGAGGACGGGATAAGGAGGATGAAATTTCATCCTTCCCTGGAGGACATTCTGGTTGCGAGAGTCCCCTTTCCCAAGAACAAGGAGTTTTTCTACCGCCTGACAGAGGATGAGAGAGATGTTTTGAAGCATGTTGATGGCACATCTGTGAGCGAAAAGCTTCTGGATGAATCCAAGATGAGTCCAGAAGTCTTCTGGAAGAGCCTCTTCCTTTTTTACTGCTTGGATTTGATCGACCTTGAAGAAGAGAAGGAACTCACGGTAGAAGAGAAGAAAAAGGGTGAAGCAGACGAGGATATCAGGAGAAGGATTGAAGAAGTCATAAAACTGAATGAGAGCCTTTCTCGGATGAACTATTATCAGATTTTGAATGTTCCACCTTCTTCTTCCAAAGAGGAAATAAAAAAATCCTATTTTAAGTTGGCTCGTACCTACCATCCAGACCTTTTCGACCAGGCGTTCTCCCAAGATATGAAACAGAAAATAGATGAAGTATTTGCCTCGATCACCAAAGCCTACCGCACTCTCAGCGAGGATGGGGAAAGGCGCGTTTATGACTCCAAAATGGAATCCGTTTCTCCAGAGAGAAAAAAAGATGCTGTCAAGGATGCCGAGATTAAGTTTCGTCAGGGAAAGACTCTCTACGACAGAGGGATGTATGAGGATGCTATGGTTCTTTTAGAAGAGGCAACAAGACTGATAAAGGAAAAGGGAAGCTATTTTTTGCTCCTTGCCCTCACCGAGTCCAAGATTCCAGCTTATCATAAAAGGGCCGAGGAACATTTTATGCGCGCCATAAAATTAGATCCATGGAATCCAGAGGCGCATGTGGGATTAGGACTTCTCTACAAGAAGTCTGGGCTTACGGTGAAGGCAAAAAAGCGCTTTGAAAGAGCCCTCAGCCTCGACCCCGATCACCCCATTGCCTGCAAGGAATCAAGTCCCCCAAAAAAAGAAAAAAAGAAGACGGGGCTTAGGGGTATCCTGTCAATGGATATTTTTGGCAAAAAGAAAAAGTAGGGGACTCGCTCTTTTTTCTGTAACGAAAAAATTGCCTGTTGTCCTTCCTTTATTCCTCCTTAATAAGCTTTAGAAATTCTTTCTCATCGATAGCAGGAATGTTCAGGCTTTGGGCACGGTTTAGTTTGGAGCCTGGAGACTCGCCGGCCACCACGTAATTCGTTTTACTGCTTACTGAGGAGGAAACCTTTCCGCCCTTTTTTTCAATCGTCTCTGCCGCTTCCTCTCTGGTGAGAGTAGTAAATTTGCCGGTGAGCACAAAAGTAAGGCCAGCAAGCGGTTTCTCGGCTCCTTTTTCTTCTTTTAATGTGAAATTAAGGTCGGCTTCTTTGAGTTTATTCATAAGGTCCGTATTTTCTGGTTGTTTAAAGAAGAAGACGATGCTCTCCGCTACCTTTGGTCCCACATCCTCAACCTGGATAAGGTCCTCATAGGCGGCACGAGCGAGGTTATCCAGACCTTTAAAATGGCTGGCCAAGGTCTGAGCTGTCCGCTCTCCCACGTGCCTGATGCCTAGTGCAAAGATCAAGCGGTCCACATTTCTTTGCTTGGATTTTTCTATCTCATCCAAAAGGTTCTGAGAGCTTTTTGGCCCCATTCTTTCCAGGTTGACCAGGTCTTCGTATTTCAGAGAGTAGAGGTCTGGTATGTTTTTGATCATATTCTTTGCTAAGAGCTGATCTACCAACGAGTCGCCCAGCCCCTCGATATTCATGGCTCTTCGTGAGGCAAAATGGAGGAGAGACTCTCTCAGTTTAGCCGGACACGATGGGTTGGTGCAGCGTGAAATGGCCTCTCCTTCAGGCCGGAAGGTTGCAGAACCACAGACCGGGCAGTGGGTGGGAAAAGAGAATCTGCGTTCTTTTCCGGTCCGCCTTTCTTTCATCACTGAAACCACTTTGGGGATGACGTCTCCACTTCTTTCGATGAGGACGTAATCTCCTACTCTTATGTCTTTTCTTTTAATCTCCTCTTCATTGTGGAGTGTAGAGCGGCTGATAGTGGTTCCGGAAAGCTTAACAGGCTCAAGGATGGCTACTGGAGTCAAGGCTCCAGTGCGACCCACCTGGACGACGATATCTTCGATCCTTGTGGTTGCTTGACGGGCTGGAAACTTAAAGGAGATGGCCCAGCGGGGAAACTTGGCCGTGCTGCCGAGGATGTTTCTCTGTTTGGTGGAGTTGACTTTGATGACCACTCCATCCACGTCATAATCAAGACTGTCTCTTTTCTCGGTCCATTCTTCCCAGAAGGAGATGACTTTATCCAGGGAAGAAAAGAAATAGGAAAAGGAATTGATTTTGAATCCCAATCGCCTCAACATCCGGAGATTGTCCCATTGGCTTTCTTGCTCTTTGTCGTCAATAAAGATAGCGTAAATGAATGCGTCCAGCCTCCGGGAAGCCACCTGTTTAGGATCGAGGAG
>Ga0315545_1004924_pt1 | contig 10861 bp, 5 predicted proteins | sample SalMarSW160210MG_FD_203096 | JGI IMG/M metagenome (GOLD analysis project Ga0315545, IMG submission 203096) | Salt marsh sediment microbial communities from the Plum Island Ecosystem LTER, Massachusetts, United States - Salt Marsh Sediment SW1602-10 ...
GGCCGCAACCCCGCCGACGTTAAGAACTGATTTACAGCCAGCCGAATTTTATCCCCCTTTAAGATTAACATATCAGATATGCACTTTTACTATCAGTACCTTAAACCTTTGCAGGACGAGGTCTTCTCTTTTTAGCAATCCCTTCTATGGCAGCCTTTACCCTTTCCCTGGCAGGCTGAGTCTTGCGACGCAGCTTGTCGGCTACGGTCGTGCCTATTAGCCGCAGTTTTTCATAGCGCTTTTCAAGAAGGTTTTCTATTTTGGAGCGCTTTAAATCCCGCAGGTTCTTAACAATATATTGCTCAACATTGTAAACAGCATCGTGTATATTTCGGTGGGCACCGCCGAGAGGCTCATCGATAACCGCATCGATAAGCTGCAGCTTGTATAAATCCCTGCTCGTCAGCTTAAGCGCTTCTGCGGCGTCAGCGGCCTGTGAGCCGTCCCGGAACAAAATTGCCGCACAGCCTTCCGGTGATATCACCGAGTAATATGAGAATTCAAGCATTGCAAATCTGTCACCTACACCGATTCCCAAGGCCCCGCCTGAGCCGCCCTCACCGATGACAATACAGATTATCGGCACCGGAAGCCTCGACATCTCCATAAGATTAACCGCTATCGCCTGGGCCTGGCCTCTCTCCTCGGCCCCGACACCGGGATAGGCACCGGGTGTATCAATAAATGTAATCACGGGAATACCGTACTTGGCTGCAAATTTCATCTTTGCTATAGCCTTGCGATAACCTTCCGGATTAGGGCATCCAAAGTTACAGACTATCTTCTCCTTTGTTGTCCTGCCTTTATTTTGCCCGACCACCAGTACTTTTTCCCTGCCGATTTGCCCAAGGCCTGTCACAATCGCACGGTCATCGCCGAAACACCTGTCACCGTGAAGCTCATGAAAGTCCTTTATCATCAGGTTAAAATAATCGCTGAACAAGGGTCTTTTGGGATGGCGAGCCACCTGAACAGTCTGCCAGGCACTCAGGTTCGAATAAATCCGCTTAAGCTCGGAGACCTGCTCACGCTGCAGGCTGCGAATTTCAGTTGAATAATCAATGCCCTTTACCGAGCTCAGCCTGTATAGCTCCTTTATCTGGCGGTCAAGGTCGCTGACCTTTTCCTCAAAGTCCAGATAGTCAGCCTCGCCTATGTTATTATTACTGCTCTGCGGCATTTCTAAATTCGCTTATTAAACTCGTCCGGATGCAATAAAAGCCGTTCGTTCACGGCAAATTTGCTTACTAAAAAAGCCCACGACACAGCGGGCTCTGCTGCTTTCTGCTTGGCCATATCCATTAGCTTAATTTTTAAAGTAATAAAATAATAACATTCTATCGTCATAAATAAAAGAAAAAAATTGACAACTGCAGCCGCTTACTATAATTTTTACTATTATCTTTTTTTCAGAGTTATTTTCGTAAGGTCTTGATTATGAAGGAGTTAAGGCAAATAACGGTAATAGGTCTCGGCCTTTTGGGCGGCTCTTTAACACGGGCTGTTTCTCAAAGTTTTGCCCGCGTTAAAACTATCGGTTTTACACACCGCCCTGCTACCCGCGAAAAAGCAAGACAACTGGCTGTCGCTGATAAAGTTGTTGACAATATATCCGAGGCCGTATCCAGCGCCGATCTGGTTGTGCTTGCCACACCCATACACGTTTTCGAGCAAACCTTTATTCAAATAGCTGATTCTCTGCCTGTCGGCTGCATTGTTACCGACGTCGGCTCAACTAAAATACTGCCTCACCGCTGGGCGGAAGCACACCTGCCAAAAACTGTTCACTATGTCGGCTCACATCCCATAGCCGGTTCGGAACAAAGAGGAGTCGAGTTTGCAAGGGATGATTTGTTCTATCAGGCCAACTGTATCCTGACAAAGACTGAAGATACAAATACTGCTGCTGTTAACACGCTAAAAGAATTCTGGTCCAGGCTCGGCTGCTCCGTTACCGTAATGACGCCGGTACAGCACGATGAAATCCTGGCAAATATCAGCCACCTGCCACATATTATGGCAGCAGCTTTGATAAATATCACCAGGCCGGAGCAGCTCAGGCTCGCCGGCAAGGGTTTTATCGATGCATCGAGAATAGCATCCGGACCCGCAAACATCTGGGCTGACATATTCCTGACAAATGCGGACAACACTTCAAAGGGTATCGATACAATCATCACTGAATTAAGAAAAATCCAAAAAGCCTTAAAAGCCGGCGACCAGAAGCAAGTCGAAAAGCTGCTCGAAACCGCTCGGAATAAACGGGACACAATGATAAAATACAAAATGAGTAAAAAGGAATTAACGTAGTGAAACAGTGGCGTTTCGAAGTCTTCAATAAACCAGCCTTTGCCGATGTTCACGGGGACAGTATCTTAGAGAGCATCAGGGAATTAGGTATAAGTTCTCTCGAAGCTGTGCAGTCCGCAAGGGTTTTTCTCATCGAGGCCGATTTCGACGAAGCATTTGCCAAAAAAGTTGCACAGGAGCTGCTCACAGACCCTGTCTGCGAACAGTTCTTTATCGGCAGAAGCAAAGCACCGGCAGGTCTTGCAAAAGCAACCTTAATCGAAATACACCTTAAAAGCGGTGTCACCGACCCGGTAGCCGAATCGGTCGTAACGGCTATCGCCGATATGGGTGTTAAAGCCGGTAATGTCAGGACGGCGAGAAAATATATCCTTCTCGGAGAAATCTCACAGAGCCAGATAGAAACCGTAACAAAGAAAGTGCTCGCGAACGACTGCATCGAAGATTGTATCATTGGCGACGAAGCCGAGCCGCCAGGCCCGCACCTTAAACCGTACCAGTTACAAATAATACACTACCCTGTTAGAAAGCTCGACGATAAAGGTCTATTAGCCCTCAGCAAAGAAAAAGACCTATTTCTCAATGTCATTGAGATGCAGACGATTCAAAAATTCTACAGAGACCTCGGAAGAGAGCCCACAGACGTCGAGCTTGAAACGCTTGCTCAAACCTGGAGTGAGCACTGCGTCCATAAAACGCTGAAAAGCTCCATCGATATGACCTTTGACGGCACTGAGGTTCATTTTGACAACCTGCTCAAGGAAACAGTCTTCGCAGCAACAAAAAAGCTTGACAAAAAATGGTGCATTTCCGTCTTCGATGATAATGCAGGCGTAATCGAGTTTGACGATACAAGCGCTGTCTGCTTCAAGGTCGAAACGCATAATCATCCCTCGGCGCTCGACCCCTACGGCGGAGCAGCTACCGGTATCGGCGGTGTCATTCGAGACCCGATGGGTACAGGCCTGGGTGCAATGCCGATTGCAAATACCGATATCTTCTGCTTCGGCGAGCCGGATAAAAAAATCGATGGTTTACCAAAAGGCGTCCTGCATCCTAAAAGAATTATGAAAGGTGTCGTCGCCGGTGTCCGCGACTACGGCAACCGGATGGGAATACCGACGGTCAACGGCGCTGTTTACTTCGACGACAGGTACCTTGCAAATCCGCTGGTCTTTTGCGGCAACATCGGAATTATGAGCAAAAAGAAATGCTTCAAAAATCCTCAAACAGGCAACGTTATAATTATGGTCGGCGGACGAACGGGAAGAGACGGCATACACGGAGCAACCTTCTCAAGCGGACAGATGACACACGAGCACGAAACCATTTTCTCGCACGCCGTTCAGATTGGAAATGCAATAACCGAAAAGAAAATGCTCGATGTGCTGATTCAGGCAAATGATAAAAATTTATACGAGGCCATTACCGACTGCGGTGCGGGCGGGCTGAGCAGTGCTGTCGGAGAAATGGGCAAAAATCTCGGAGCCGAAGTTGAGCTCGAAAAGGTGCCTTTAAAATATGCCGGCTTGAACTACACCGAAATATGGATAAGCGAAGCACAGGAAAGAATGGTCGTCGCCGTCAAGCCTGAAAACCTAAAGTCAATAATGAAAATCTTCGAAGATGAAAACGTCGAGGCAACCATAATAGGAAAATTCACAAACGACAAAAAACTTAAGCTGCGTTATAACGGCCAGCAGGTAGCCGAGCTCGATATGGATTTTCTGCACGATGGTGTGCCGAAATACTCACGAAAGGCTGAATGGAACAAACCTGATTTAACTGAGCCGAACCTGCCTGAAAAAGAAAGCTACAACGATGACCTTCTCAAGATTCTTTCGAGCTACAACGTCGCAAGCAAGGAATGGGTGATACGCCAGTATGACCACGAGGTCCAGGGCACTTCCGTCGTTAAGCCATTAACCGGCCTGACCAATGACGGCCCTGCCGACGCTGCTGTTATTAAGCCGAAATACCGCTCTAATAAAGGCCTGGCGATAAGCTGCGGTATGAATCCGCTGTATGGTGACATAGACCCGTACTGGATGGCATTGGCCGGTATCGACGAAGCGATAAGAAACCTCATTTGTGTCGGCGGCAATTTTGACCGAATCGCCCTGCTGGACAATTTCTGCTGGGGCGACTGCACGAAACCCGATTCTCTCGGCCAGCTCGTCAGAGCGGCTCAGGCCTGCTACGACGGCGCAATTGCTTTCGGCGCTCCTTTTATCTCAGGCAAAGATTCTTTAAACAACGAATTCCAGTGTGATGACGGCTCGATAATCGCCATCCCCCCTACTTTATTAATAAGTGCCATATCGGTCGTCGACGATGTCAACAAATGCGTGACGATGGATACCAAAAAACCCGGAAATCTGCTTTTCATAGTGGGAGAGACCAAAAATGAGCTTGGCGGCTCACATTATTACAAGATTCACGATGCACTCGGCGCGAATGTCCCCACAGTTGACCTCGAGACGGCTGCCAAAATCGCAAAGAAAATCTCAGAGGCCGTCAAAAACAGCTTTATCGAAAGCTGTCACGACTGCTCCGAAGGCGGCCTTGCCGTTGCATTAGCTGAAATGGCTTTTGCAGGCAACTTCGGTATCGCCGCCGACCTGCGAGGCCTGCCCAAATCAGACGACTGCCTGCGAACGGACACTCAGCTTTTCAGCGAATCAAACTCACGATACATCGTGGAAGTTGAACCTGATAAATTCAATGACTTCGCAAAGCTGATGCTGAACCTGCCGTTCGGGCAAATCGGAAAAGTCATAGACGAACAAAAGCTTATTATAAAAGCACAAAATGGTCGCGAAGTTATCAACACTGATTTGGATTCTCTAAAAAGTGCCTGGCAGAAAACATTCGACTGGCACTAAAAAAACAGAAATCAGAACAATGTATTATGCTTGCTGTAAGGAATCGATAAAACGATGGAACTTGTAAAGGCTGTAGTGCTTAGGGCAGCAGGTATAAACTGCGATATGGAGACGGAATTCGCTCTGGAGCAGGCTGGTGCACAGGCGCAGAGAGTTCATATAAACAGAATCATCGAAAATAAAAAATTACTCAACGAATTTCAGATTCTTGTTTTCCCCGGAGGTTTCAGCTACGGTGATGACGTCTCTGCTGGTAAGATTCTCGCAAATCAGGTTATTAATCATTTAACAGAGCCGCTGAAAAAGTTCATCGATGACGGCAAGCTCGTACTCGGAATCTGCAACGGTTTTCAGGTACTGGTCAAGACGGGAATTCTGCCCGGCTTCGATTCCGGCAACGGCCAAAAAGATGTTACCATAACCTACAATGACAGCGGCAAATACGAGGACAGGTGGGTTTATCTGGCACCGCAGACGAAAAAGTGCATATTCATCGAGCCTGAAAGACAGATTTATCTGCCGGTTGCACACGGCGAAGGCAAGGTAGTAACCAAAGAAAAGACCGTTCTCGAAAAATTGAAAAATGACGGCCACATCGCTTTCAAATACGTCGATGAAAACGGCAGCGTTGGCCAATACCCGGCAAATCCGAACGGCTCAATCGATTCCATCGCCGGCCTGACGGACACTACCGGCCGGGTGCTCGGCCTGATGCCGCATCCGGAAAGATTTGCCCGTCCCACTCAGCACCCGCGATGGACCCGTCTGAAAGACAAGGCCGATGCCGACGGTATGACAATCTTTAATAACGCTGTTAAATATATAAACCAGAATTTCTGATTTCGCGAGGTTGTGTTTTTTCTTGCAATTGATAATCAGAATAAACTATAATGTTTATTTGGTATTTTCGGGCTCGTAGCTCAGCGGTAGAGCAGTGGACTCATAATCCATTGGTCCAAGGTTCAAATCCTTGCGGGCCCATTATATACGGCCTCAACCAATGCGGCTCTCGATAAGAAGCTCTAAAATTGTCTGTAAATTTTGCTGTGTCCCCGGAGCTAATTTTCATACCACTGCGCCTGCCAGAGCCAATCAGAAGCAAACAGGGCGTAATCAAGCATATCAATATGACTATCTTCAAATAAATCGCAGAGTACATACCAGCTCGCATCGCTTTCCGACGTCAGCCAGCCTGTCAATAATATTGACATATCGCGTTCATCGATAATACCGTCGCGCGTAAAGTCCGCCTGTTTCGGCCCCACTTCGTCACTGCCCATATCCACTCGTCCGTTTTGCATAACTCGCGGTTCCTTATCGATATCTTTATCCTCCGGCCCAGGAGTGTATGCCGGGTCAGCCGTATCGACGCACGGCGAATTCCACCGCAAATGATAATCGCCGCCTGCCGCATCTACAAAGTTCGGGTCTTCATTTTTGTTTCCTGTTCCGCTATAACCACCTCGAATGTCAGAATATTGTGCCGATATGGTTTTACCTTCAACCTCAGTTGCATTGTTGTTCCATAGAATACAGCTTCGCAAAGTCGCGCTGCCGGAAAGATGACTGAAAAGAAAGATTCCTCCGCCCTGGTCGTCCGCCATGTTGCCGCTGATTGTACAGTTATACATATAAGCGTTTCCGTTCCAGACAAACATTGCCCCGCCGTTTTCGAAACTCGTATTGCCGGAAATTGTGCAGCTCTCGAATGTCGCATTGCCTTGGTACATATCTATTCCCGCTCCGCCCCAGTCATATTGGCCGGCATAATTATTGACGATGCTGCAGCGTCTGAAGGTCGGATTCCCCCCGCGTAATTCCAGGGCGCCGCCTGTATAGCCGGCCTGGTTGTTCTCGAATATACAATCGCAAACAATCGGGCTGCAGTCATCTCTCGTGTATAGTCCGCCGCCGAAGCTCGCCTGATTATTTTTGAAAAGACAGCCGGTAATCACTGCTGTGCCGCTGCTGTCATTTGCCATCGCCCCGCCGACGCCTGCATTATTGCCGATAAATTCACAATCTTCGACTATCGGGCTGCTGTCGATATTATACATCCCTGCGCCGCTGTTGCCGCCCATAGAATTATTTATAAACTTACAGCGAATTACCCGCGGACTGCTGTTATCGTTGCACATCCCGCTTCCGTTGCCGCTTGATAAGTTCCCGTTGAAATTGCAATCAATGATAACGGGATTGCTGTTGTCCGTGTTGAGCATCCCTGCGCCGTCTGCGTGTATATCCATACCACTTGCATGTCCTCCTTTAACAATGAAGCCGTCCAGTATCGTATTCGGGTCCAGCGTTCTGCCAACAATAATGTGATAGCTGTTATCCTGACAGTTCACAAATTCCGGCTGGTCGTCTTCGTTGAGGTCACCGCTTAAAACTGTGGGGTATAGTAGCGAATTGCGGTCATCAGGGGCAGCACTTTGTGTTCCTGCGTATCCGCCCCGCAAAATTAGGCCGTTAATAAGAGTAAAACTCTCGTACCTGTTGCCCCCGACTCCGGCCGGATGATAGATGCCCTGTGCGACCCTGATTTCGTTTATTCCCGGGTGTTCTTCCGTATGCTTGAGTATTGTTTGCAGGTTTGTAAAGGCATCTGTCCAGCTGAGCCCGGTTTGATTTCCAGTCGCGGCTGCATCCACATATACAATTGCCGGCATCGGCTCGTTATCCGATTCTCTTATTGTAATTTTCCTGGACGGGATGCCTTCGGCCTGAATTTCTATCAGAGTTGTTCCGTTAATGAAATCGCCATCTTCAGCCGCTTCGAGAACGACTGTTTGCGGCTGAAAGTAATTCGAATCGTCGAAGAAAAGTACAGAGCCGCTCTGCACGGAAATGTCCTCATCGCCGCTGTGATAACTTACGGAAACAGTGAGCGGTTCTGCTGGAGGCAGACCAAGTGAGATTGTGAAAGATGCTGTAGAGCCTTCCGGCACGGTTATCTGTTGCGGTTGAATTATAAATCCCTGATACGGTCCTTCGTATGCTCCGATGTCCACAACAGGAAGGTTGGCGTCCGGTCCCTGCACGCCGGTATCAGGCATATTCGGGTCATCAACAAAACGCATTTTTTTATCGAGGTCCTGCGGGATTCTCTCAGTTATGTCGTTGTCTTCGTCGAGGTCGTTTAAGTCCTGCGGTACAAGAACATTGCTGCCTGCGTCTATGCACGGCGAGCCCGGTCCCTGCCTGAGGTTGTCGTCCTCCGTCCCGATAATCTCATCGTCGCCGTCGGCATCGAGAAACAGCGGGTCTGCGTTTATGTTGCCCTGTGTATCAGGTTCACCGAAGTCTTCCCACTGCTCGATGCAATTGTAATACAGGCCGACGTCCATCCAGCCGCTGATTTGTGCGTCCAGCGTATAGCCGACCGAATCGCGGTTCTGCTGGAAAATACTGTTCGATATGTCCCCATTAACCATATCCTGTATATGAATCCCGCCGCCCCAGCACAGCGCTTCGTTATGATAAAAGGTGCTGTTGACGACCTCTATCAAGCTGTCGTAAATCCAGATTCCACCGCCTGTATTTGCCGCCTTGTTATTATTAAATATGCAGTTTATTACCGTCAGGGAACTATCGAAGCCGCAATAGATACCCCCGCCCTGGTCTGCTGTATTGCTGATAAACTGACAGTTAACCACATAAGGATGACAGTCTCCATAGTCATTAGCCAGTCCTGCGCCGCCCCATTCTGATTCGTTATTTATAAAGATACAATTTTTAAGAACGGGTGAGCAATTGCCTTCGTTGTACATCCCGGCACCCAATCCGTAAGTGAAGTTATCCTCAAATCTGCAGTTTGTAAAAACCGGATTACTGTTTTCATCGTTACCGACCGCGCCGCCGCCCCATTCATCCGAATAAATGGAATCAGTTTCGTTGTTGATGAACGTACAGTTTGTCACGATTGGATTGCTGTTGTCGTAGTTATCCATTGCTCCGCCAAACAGATGCGCTGCGTTACCTATAAACTGACAATTTGTTACGGCTGGGCTGCTGTTGGTATCCTTCAATCCGCCGCCGTACACCCCAACGTTGTTGGACAAAATGCAGTTTTCGATTGTCGGGCTGCTGCCGTCGCAGATAATACCGCCGCCGACATATTCAATGTATTCTGCGTAACCGCCCGCAATCGTAAAACCGCTCAGGACCGAGTTTGCATCTTCGCCGTTGTGAAAGTAGAAGCCGTAACGAGGTTCGTCAGCAGTACCCTGACAATCGATTGTACAATTTTCCGGGCCGTGCTCGCTTTGTACGATAATCGCCTTGCCCGAAAAATCCAGGTCTCTGTTGCCCTGCCCGCAATAAATCCCATCTGCCACCCATACTGTTTCCGCCGGCAAAGCCTCGTCGATAGCCGCCTGAATCGTCGGGTATTCAATCGGCACATGCCGGCCGGGCACCTCCGCCAGTGTTGTGAAACTGTAGCACTGCCCATCGTTATTATCGATTGTCTCGTTTTCGAATTCGTCCGCTGCAACAATTTCGAAATGATATGTCGTCTCGCTGTCCAAATTATAGAGGTACACATTATGACTTAATGCCAACCCAGGGTCCTCTGCAGAACCGATATTAAGATTATTACAATCCTGGCCGTAATTGACTAATGCCGAGCTCGGCTCGTCGGTCTCAAGATATATCCTCGCCCATAACGCCTCTACCTGTGCCGACTGGACGGTTAAGATAACAGGCCCGGCACAATCCGCTGTCGCAGTATCTTCGCAAACCGCCGGATTACCCGTACCGTCGTTTGCATCATAATAAATAACCGTAATTATTAGGCCGTCGCTAACCTGCATTATACCGTCTTCAACGATTGGCACGCCGGATTGAGTGACTATCGTGCCGTCAAACACTCCGATACCCGTTGAACGCTCGGTCATCTGAAGTGTTTCGCTGTCGCCGCCGGTTGTTTCGATGGTTACCGGGACAGTGCTTTGTCCAGCCAGGTCGGCGTCGGATAAGATGACAGCGATTTGGTCTGCGCAAGAATATTCATCCTGTGAAAATTGTATTCTTGCTTTTTGAGAGACTGCGTTGAGCAGGAGACTGTGTACATTAAGACGGCTGTTGGATACGCAAATTCCCGGGGCAATAGGGTCTCCGGTTGTTATCAGGAGGTCATAAACTTCATCACGTGTCAGTGTGGGATTTGCTCCGATGAGCAGGGCGCAGGCCCCCGCCGCGTGCGGACAGGCCATCGATGTACCAGAAAGGATAACCGTGTAATCGTCGTAAGGGGTGCCGAAATATGAGCCTGCCAGGCTTGAACGCAGTGACAATACATCAACGCCCGGTGCTGCTATGTCAACCCAACTGCCGAAGTTTGAAAACGGCGCCTTGTCGTCATTAGAGTCCGTCGCTGTAACTGCAATCACCGATTCGAAATCAGCCGGATATTCAGGAACGTCGGTATTGTCATTACCAGCGGCGGCAAGGACGATAACGCCCTGGCTGACCGCATAGTCAATCGCATCCTGAAGAATCCCTGAGTATGGCCCGCCGCCCCAGCTGTTTGTGGTTATGTCTGCTCCGTTTGCAACGGCATAGTAGAAGGACTTTACGGCATTGGAAGTGCTTCCATATCCGCCGGAACCGAGAAATTTAACAGCCATTATTTTTGCCTGCCAGCACACACCGGCAATATCCTG
>Ga0315545_1004925_pt1 | contig 10859 bp, 15 predicted proteins | sample SalMarSW160210MG_FD_203096 | JGI IMG/M metagenome (GOLD analysis project Ga0315545, IMG submission 203096) | Salt marsh sediment microbial communities from the Plum Island Ecosystem LTER, Massachusetts, United States - Salt Marsh Sediment SW1602-10 ...
TTCAAGTAAATCAGGAATTTTTTCTTTCAGAATTTGCGACATTAAATAAGAATCCTCTGCTAGCTGATACATTTTAACCTGCACCAAATAGACTCAAAATTTCATCCTTGAAGAAGAATAGGGCTGCCAGAATCCCTAGCAATATCAAAAGAAGAGCAATTAAAATAAAAATAACTGCCTTTCCTTTGGGTTTTTCAACTTCACCGTAGCCTGAAACTTTCTGCGGAGTCATTACAACAGGCTTCTGAATCACAGGCATAACTTTGGCTGGTTTTTCCCCATAACCTGAAACTTTCTGGATAGAAGGCGCTGCTGTCCTACCTGTCCTTGATGCAACTTCCTGAGGTACAAACAATGCAGGAGGGGTTTGCTGTGCCGGTGATATTTTTCCTGTTTCCAGTGCTCTCGCAGCCTCTTCAATTTCTTCTTTTGTATATCCTGCATTAAAAAAAGTCAGCATCGCCTGTTTCAGAGATTCTCCTCTCTGCAACGCTGTCTTCAACCCTCCCAAAATATCTTCTCTAACCATTTTAAAATTTCAGGACTTTGCCGTTTGAAGATAAATGTACATTCTTTTCATATTCATATCCAAAACTCTGCGCAATTCTAATCATGGGAAATTCCTGTTCTGGAGTACCATGGGTTGGAATTATATGTTTTGGCTTCAACATTTGCAGCATCATCTTTATATCTTCCTCGCAATCATGTCCCGATACATGAATATCTTTCTGAATATTAACTCCAATTTTTTCTAATCTCTGATCCATTCTTTCTCTTGCTAAGATGTTCTGGGGAACAGGAATAACCTTAGAAGAGAAGATTATGTTATCTCCCTGCCTAAAATTAAAAGAAGTGTCTCCTTTGACAATCCTGTCAAGAATGGAATTTTCTTCTGCCTGATGTCCTGTGCAAACCACCAAATATTTACCCCTGTTTTTATCTATTTCTTTTAATATAGAATTCACCTGTTTTCTGTATTTGATTAATCTAATATCCTTATAAAAAGGGCACATCTTAATTTTGTTAGCTGCATTTACATATTTACCCAGGCTTCTTCCCAAAAAAATTATTTGTCTGCCAGTCTGTTTCCCAAAATCAACAATACTCTTAAGCCTCTCTATATGGGAAGAGAAAGTCAGAACAAAAAAAGCAGAATTTTTGTTTTTTGCAGAGAGCATGGCATCCTGAACTTTTTTTCTGGCAACCATCTCACTCAAAGAACGGCCTTTTTGATGAGAATATAATGAATTAATTATCAATAATTTTACTCCCTCGTTTCCGATTTTTTGAAATTTCCTATAATCTGGGGGGTTTCCGATTACAGGCGTATCATCAAACTTAAAATCTACAGCGTAGAAGAAAACTCCTTCTTTTGTATGCAAAGCGATATTTGCACATTGCAAAGTGGAGTGCGTTACGTGAAGAAAATCTATCTGGTAAGTGCCGCTTTTTCCGCGAATTTTTATTGAAGAATTTTCTCTGACAGTTATCTTTTTATTTTTTATACTTCTTTTTTCATCCTCTGCAATGGTTTCAAGAACAGCCATGGTAAAAGGAGTTCCAAGTATAGCTGCCCTTGGATATCTGTAAGCCAGCCATGGAACAGCTCCGACATGATCCAGATGAGCATGACCTATAATTATTGCTCTGACTTTATTTCTCCAGCCCAGTTTATCGAGGACAAAATCATTAGGAATTGCCCTGGCTCTTCTCAGATGTTTTTCAGAATATATTTTAATATTATCGTTCTGAAGATCTATTAATGCCGGGATACTGACCCCCATATCAAAAATAAAAACATCATCGCCGACTTTCACAGCCGTCATATTTATTCCGACTTCCCTATAGCCTCCTAGTGTACAAATTTCCATCTTATTACTTCTTAATCTTAATTATCTCTTTTATAAATTATTAGAAAGTGGAGTTTAAAAATCCTTTCAGAAGATTTTTATATAATTGTTTCTTTGTTATTTCATGAAATCCCTTAAACCATCTATGCGGGAGAATAAGAGATATTTGCTTGTAACAGGAAAAAATCTGAGGACAAATATTGAGAAGGCGATTCTGGATTTTATCGGAGTTTTTGGAATGTCCAAGGCAGGTTTGGGCTGGATTAAAACAGGCAAAGATTCTGCTGTTATTTCCATAAATCGCGGGGCAGTGGATTTAGTCCGGGCTTCCCTGTGTGTTTTCCCAGAAAAAATGGCTGTAAAAAAAGTCAGCGGGACTTTGAAGGGATTAAGCCGAAAATCTTAAAAACCCCTGCTTCTTCAATTTTTTGCAAGAGAAGAGAAATAGTTTAATTCAATTATAAAATTCTCTAATATTAGAATGGATATCCAAACAGATTTTCAGCATCAGGCAATGGGCTACGACAGAACAGCAACTATGTTCTCGCCAGAAGGCTCATTACTTCAAGTTGAATATGCTGAAAAGGCAGTAAGAAGGGGAAGTGCAAGCATTGGCTTGGTTTGTTCAGACGGAGTTTTCATAATCGCTGATAAGAGAATGGAAGACAAACTTGTAGTCAGGAAATCAGCAAACAAGATATATGAAATTGATGCCCATATAATCGCGAGCGTTGCCGGAATTATTTCTGATGCAAGAGTTCTTATTGAAAGGGCGCAGGTTCTGGCACAGCAGCACAGAGTAACTTTTGATTCCCCCATAGAACCTGAACTGATAATTAAGGAAATCGCAAATATAAAACAGCAATTTACCCAGTACGGGGGGGCAAGGCCGTTTGGCGTCTCGCTTATGATTGCAGGAATGAACGGCAAAAAGCCTGAATTATTTGCAAGTGATATAACAGGGAATTATCTTTCCTATCACGCAAATGCAATCGGAGAAAACGACGACAAAATAAAGGAAAAACTGAGGGAGAGATACAGGGAAGATTTGACAATCAAGAAAGGGGTAAAACTTGTTCTTGATATTTTCAAGGAACTACAGGAAAAAAAATTCAGCATCAGCAAATTTGAGCTTGTTTATATTAATAGTGAAAACGGGAAATTAAAAAGACTAGAAGGAGAAGAAATTAATCAATTATAAGATGAACAACTTAACCAATATTATTAAAGAAACATACACTGGATTAGGAGAAGAATTAAAAATTAATGAAGGATGTCTAACTTCAGTTAAATTAAAATTAGAAAAAAATATTATTTTTTATTATATAAAAAATTATGATGGAGAAGTATTGGTTACAAATGAGATAAGCATTTTACCTGACCAAGAAAATGAAGAAATTTTCAAAAAGATTATTGAAAAAAATGAAATAATTGCAAATAAATTAGGAATTAAACAGATTAATACCGAAGCATTAACAGATACAGATAAAGGGTGGTTGGAAAAATTAGGATATGTTTTTGAAGATGAAAAATATATGGGCATTAAAAAATTAAAATGACTCAAACATTAGCAAGAATAAAAAAAACAGGAAAGAATTTTGAAATCTTAGTTGATTTGGATGATGCTCTTAAATTTAAAAAAGGAGAGATTTCTTTTATAGAAGCTGAAGGAAATAAAATATTTACAGATTCAAAAAAAGGACAAGTTCCTTCAAGCGATGATTTAAATAAAGCATTTGGAACAACTGATACAAATGAGATTGTTAAGACTATTGTTAAAAGTGGAGAGGTTCAATTAACACAGGAGCACAGAGATGCAGAACAGGAAAAGAAATTCAAGCAGGCTGTTGATTTTCTCTCAAGAAACGCTGTTGACCCGCAGACAGGAAATCCACATACATCTGAAAGAATAAAAAACGCACTTGAGGAGGCGCATGTGAATATTAAAAATATTCCAATTGAAAATCAGATTAAAGAAATTATCGAGGAGATTAGCAAAGTTATTCCGATAAAATTAGAGACTAAAAAAATAAAAATAAAAATACCTGCGATGCACACAGGAAGAGTTTATGGAGTTATAAGCCAGTACAAAGAAGGGGAAAAATGGCTGGATGACGGAGGACTGGAAGTTGTGGTAAAAGTTCCGTCAGGGATGATTATGGATTTTTATGATGAATTAAATTCAGTGACGCACGGAAGTGCGCTGACAGAGGAGATGAAGGAATAAAAATGACTGAAAGAAAAATTGTAATACCTGGGGAAATTATTGAAAAAGGAAATGATTTCCTTCCTGGAGAAGGAACAGAAAAAAGAGGGAACGATATTGTTGCTATAAAATACGGGCTTTCAGAAGAATCAAATAGATTGGTAAAAGTAATTCCTTTATCAGGAATTTACCAGCCGCGAAGAGGAAATGTAGTCATAGGAAAAGTGGAAAATGTTGTGTTCAACGGATGGTTAATAGATATTGGAATGGCTGAAAATGCATTCCTGTCCTTAATGGAGGTTCCGAGATATGTCAATAAAGATGCACTTGAAGAAGTTCTGGATATCGGAGACATGGTTGTTGCAAAAATCTGGGGAGTGAGAAAAAGAAGCATGGATTTGAGCATTAAATCGCACGGGCTTGGAAAAATAGACGAAGGAATAATCATGGAAGTAAATCCAAACAAAGTTCCGAGAATTATCGGAAAAGAAGGAAGCATGATAAACCTGATAAAAAATGAGACAGGATGCAACATCACAGTCGGGCAAAACGGGCTTATCTGGATAAAAGGCAACAAAGTCGGTGATGAATTGCTTGCCAAGAAAGCTATTTTGTTTGTTACAGAAAAATCTTTTACAGAAGGGTTAACTGAAAAAGTAGAAGACTGGTTTAAGGAGGAGAAGAAATGACACCTAAAAAATCTGAAACTAAATTCAAGCGAATGGACGGAAGAGAATTTGATGAAACAAGAGAAATGGAAGCAAAAGTGGGAATTATACCAAATGCCGACGGAAGTGCAATGTTCAGATTCGGAGAGACAATAGCGGTTGCTGCTGTTTACGGACCCAAGAAAATGCATCCGCAGCATTCACAAAATCCTGAAAAAGGAACTCTGAGATGCGATTACAGCATGCTTAGTTTTTCTGTTAATGAAAGAATCAGGCCCGGACCAAACAGAAGAAGCACAGAAATCAGCAAAATAATAGAATGGGCTCTTGAGCCTGTTTTAATGCTTGATAGTTTTCCGAACATGGTGGTTGATGTGCATATAAGCATTCTGCAGGCAAATGCTTCAACAAGGTGCGCAGGAATAAATGCTGCTGCAATGGCGCTGGCCCATGCAGGAATTCCGATGAAAGACCTGGTTTCAAGTGTTTCAATAGGAAAACTTGACAAACAACTGGTAGTGGATGTTAGCAAATATGAGGAAGATTGGGAAGAAGGAGAGGGTGCCACAGATATCCCCATAACTATGACGCATGGGGGGGAGATAACCCATCTTCAGCTCGACGGAAAAATCACAAAAGAACAATTAAAGGAAGCGATTGAACTTGCAAGAAAAGCAACAGCAAACATTTATGAGATTCAGAAAAAAATCCTTAAAGAATCTATGGGGGGGAAAAATGATTGAAACTCCGGATATAACAGCCAATAGAATAAAAGAATATTTGTCAGGAGGAAACAGATTTGACGGAAGAAAACTTGACGAATTCAGGGAAATTATAATTGAAAAAAACATTTCAAAAAATGCAGAAGGCTCTGCAAGAGTTAAAATAGGAAAGACAGAAGTCTTGGTAGGCGTCAAGATGAATGTTTCAGAGCCGTATCCTGATTCCCAGGACAAGGGAAATTTGATGGTGAATGCAGAATTGCTTCCGTTGAGTTCGCCGAGGTTTGAAAACGGCCCTCCGAAATTCCCGACAATCGAACTTGCAAGAATTATTGACAGGGGAATAAGAGAAAGCAAATTTATAGATTTTAAAAAACTCTGCATTAAAAAAGGGGAGAAAGTATGGAGTGTTTTCATAGACATCTATTCAATAAATGACGACGGAAATCTGATTGATGCTGCAGGCATAGGAGCAATAATTGCACTTAAACAGGCAAAAATTCCAAAATACGACGACAAAGAAGAGAAAGTTTTGTTCGGGGAATTGAGCAAGGAGAGCCTCCCTTTATCAGACACCATTCCAATTGCAATAACAATCCACAAAGTCGGAAATAATTTTATAGTGGACCCAACAAGAGAAGAAGAAGATGTTAGCGAGGTAAGAGTTACAATCGGAAGTTCAAAAGGGGTAATCTCTTCAATTCAGAAAGGAGACGAGAAAAGCCTGAGCATTGAGGAGTTCCATAATATTTTAGATATATCTGAGAAAGTCTGGAAAGATGTATTTAATAAGATTGAAAAATATTTAAATTAAAATGAAATCTGACGAATTCACAAAATACGAAAAGGCAAGAATTCTCGGAGCCAGGGCTCTGCAGATAGCAATGAATGCCCCCCTGCTGATAAAAATCAGCCAGGATGATTTGGAAAAGATAAAATTTGATGCCTTAAAAATTGCCGAGATAGAGCTGGAATCAGATATTCTTCCGATTTCAATAAAAAAACCTTTCCCTCAGAGAAAAGAAGATGCACTGAAAAGAACAAAAGAGCATATAGTTTCTGACGAGCAAAAAGCAGAAATAGAAGCCAAAGAAGAAGAGGAAATTGCAAAGGAAGGGGAAATTATGGAGCTTGCAACCCCTGAAGACGAGCAGATGGAAGAAGTTTCTGAAAATGAAAGTGCCGGGGAAGAGGAATAATTAGCAGAAAATTAATTTCCAAACAACAATTCTTTTAAACTCTGATTAGTTTCTTAGATTATGGTTGTTATAAAAGGTGTGACAGCTAAATCTATTCTGGACTCGCGAAAAGAGAAAACAATTCTTGTTTCTATAAGGACAAATGCAGGAAACTTTTCAGCTTCTGCACCAAACGGGAAATCACGGGGGAAATATGAAGCCAAGCCTTACAAGAGTTCTCTCGAAGAAGACATTAAAACACTAAAAAAATTCAGCGATTATTTCTCAAAAGAAATTATAGAAAGATTTGAAGATTTACGGAGAATAGAAGACATAGTTGACAGGCATGTCGGGGCAAATACCCTCTTTGCATTTGAATCTGCTGTCCTGAAAGCAGTTGCTAAGGAAAAGAAAAAAGAAATCTGGCAGCTGATAAATCCCAATTCAAAAAAAACCCCCCGCCTAGTCGGAAACTGCATCGGAGGAGGAAAACATTCGGATTCTGAAAAGAAGCCGGACTTTCAGGAATTTCTGCTGATTCCAGATTTAAAATCTGTAAAAAAGGCAAGTGAAGCAAATAAAAAGGCAAAAGAAGATGCAGAGAAAATTCTGAAAGAAAGTGGGCAGAATTTTAAGAGCAGGAAAAACGATGAAAATGCCTGGATAACTTCCCTGAATGAAAAGGAAGTGCTTGAAGTGCTGAGGAAAATTAATCTGCCTTTGGGAATGGATGTTGCTGCCTCTGGTTTCTGCAAAAGGAAAAAATATAATTACAGGAATCCTCCTCTGCAGAGAACCAGCAAAGAGCAGTTGGATTATCTTTCTAATCTAATAAAAAACTTTGATATTTTTTACATAGAAGACGGATTTTCTGAAGAGGATTTTGAAGGGTTTGCGGGATTACTGAAAAGATTTCCAAATAAATTAATTGTTGGGGATGATTTGACTGTTACAAATTATGATAAATTAAAAAAAGCTGTTGAAAAAAAGAGCATTAACGGAATTATTGTAAAACCAAACCAGACAGGTTCTCTGCTTGACGTTAAGGAAGTCTGTGAATTTGCAAAAGAAAATAACATCAGGATTATCTTCTCCCACAGAAGCGGGGAAACAAGAGAAACTATCCTGGCTGATTTGGCTTTTGGATTTGGGAGTGATTTTTTCAAATGCGGGATAGACGGGGGTGAAAGAGAAGCAAAGATAAAGCGGCTGATTGAGATTGAAAAAGGTCTGAAATAGATAATTTTGTATATAAATTCTTAAAAATATTTAATAGTTAATTAAATTATGAGCAAAGTTAAATCCATTAATCCTATAGGGGAATTATACAAAAATATTAAGAATTATATAACTAAGAAGAAATGGACAGCAAAAGAAGTTAATTCTATGATGAGATTATATGGGGAGATTAGACGTTATGAAGCCAAAGCACTCCTTGAAGGTAAATCAGGAGTTTATGATAAAACTCAGGAAATTATTAATTTTACTGCATTGAAATCTGCAATTGATGCATATAAAAAAAATGTTCCTGAAGAAATAAGAAATGAACTTGGCGGTGTTGAAATGCTGGAAAAAATGTGTGAATTGGATCTGAAAAGATTGACGGGCAGAGATATGTTCAACCCTTTCAGCGGTTAATTTCTTTAATAGAAAAAATGGTGGAAAAAACTAACCGAATGGTTTTTAAATTGATTTCTCTGTAAATTCTAATGAACATAATCAAAGATATTGAAAAGGAGATTGAAAAAGGAAAAGAAGCAATAGAGGAAATTGCTGAAAAAGGCGAAGAAGCAATTGAAAAATTAATAAGCAAGAAAAAGCCGGCAAAAAAAGTTTCCAAAAAATCTGAAAAAGAATCCAAAGAGCTGTCTGAAAAAAAACTTGAAAAAGCCGCAGAAAAAGAATCTGTAAAACCGGATATTGAAAGAAAGAAGAAAGAACTTCTGGAAAAGGCAAAGAAACTGAGGGAGAAAATTGAGAAAACAACGACAGAAGAGCTAAAAGAACAAGTTAAGATTAAAAAAAGAGCAGATATGCTTATTCCCCTCGATGAATATGTCAAGGCAGGAATTTACCTTGGAACAAAAGTTGTAACCCCTGACATGAGGCCTTTTGTTTACAGAAGACGGGCAGATGGATTGGCTATTTTTAATACTGATTTAATTGATGAAAAATTAAAGGAAGGGGTTGAATACATCTCCAAGTTCTCTCCTGAAGAGATTATTCTTGTCTGCAAAAGGCAGGCAGGATGGAGAGCTGCTGAAAAATTCGGAGAAATCACGGGAATAAGAACCTTTACAAAAAAATATCCTGCAGGGGTTTTAACAAACACTTCTCTGCCAAATTTTTTCGAAAATGAATTAACAATAGTAGCAGATTCCTGGCTGGACAAAAATGCCCTGCATGACACAACCAATGTTAATAAAAAAGTCCTGATGATTTGCGACACAAATAATTTTTCAAAGGGTGCTGACAGAGTTATAATCGGAAACAACAAGAGCCCGAAGAGTCTTGGTATTATCTTTTATCTTCTCGCAAGAGGATACTGCAAGGCAAGGAAAATCAAGGCAGACATTCCCGAACTGGAATGGTGGACAGAGGAAGAGATGTGAAAAAATGGAAAAAAGAACAATCGATTTAATAGCAAATAACAGCAAAGGAGCAGTGGAATTAAAAAAGGCTCTTTCAGAAAAAGGGCTAAACGTAAATCACATTTATACTGGTTGCCTTACACCAATGTTAATAGAAGATGGATATCTGATTATTGGAGCAGGAAATATCAAAGCATTATATCTTCCAGCTAATTAAACCTTCATCCACAACCAGCTCTTCTCAGGCTTACTACCATATTTTGTTTTTACAAGAACAAAATTTCCCTTGAGTTTCTTTCCATTTAAATTAAATTCAATTTTATCAGAAGTTTTTTCAATTAATTCATATGCTCCTTTATCCCAAATCTCTACTTTTCCTGCACCATAATTTCCTTCAGGAATTACTCCTCTAAATTTTGCGTATGCAACAGGGTGGTCTTCAACCTGAATTGCCAATCTCTTTATCCCCTTTGTCCTTGGAGGCTCTTTTGGAACTGCCCAACTCTTTAAAACACCATTCATTTCTAAACGCAAATCCCAGTGCAGATGCGATGCATAATGTTTGTGAATAACGAAAATTCTTCCTTTTGCCTTTCTGATTTTTGCCTCTGGCTCATTAGTTTTTTCAAAGACCCTTTTTTTCTTGTATTCTTTTAGACACATTTTTATTTGATTTTCTTATGATGAATAAATTTATTTTTTGATAATTCTTCAACATATCTTTTTTTAACATCTTCATTTTCTTCTATTCTGCAATTCCCCCATTCAGGCTGTTTCCAATCTTTTCCCCAATCCCAATTAATATAACAAAATGCTTTGATTATTGGATGAGCATAAATCCACTCAAAATAAGGTTTAAACCATTTATTCCAACTTTCCTTTCCCTTATCAACCCCTATTCTTGCAGGACTAGATTCTCCAACCATAACTGGTTTTTTATGTTTTTTAGCTAATTTTAAAAAATTCTCAACTGGTTTATATTTATTATCTTTAAAATGTTCAACTCCAAAGACATTTATTCCAAACCAATCTACATAATCATCTCCAGGATAATAAGGTTCAATTGGTGCAGTTCCTTTATATGGGCAAGCACACCAAACTGTTAGGATATTTTTTGCATTATTTTTTCTGATTAAATTAACAATATGTTTCCATGCCCTTACAAAATCTTCTGGAATATATTTTCCTTTTCTATCAAATTCATAACCTATTCGGAGATATGAAGTATTCTTTATTTTCTTAAAACTCTTAATTAAAAAAATAATCTCAGAATCATATTTTCCTTCTGCAATCTCTTTGCAAATTGAACCCTTGCTTTTTGATTTAAGATTTAATCCTATTTGGGGGTTTAAGAATTTAGAAATTTTAATCATCTCTGAAATTTTTTTTAGAAGTTTCTTCTTAATTTCATCTGTTCTAACATACATCATATAAATTAAAGGTTTGTAATTTCCTACAGCTTCCCAATACTTTTTAAATTGTTTTGGGCTTTGCCCTGCTCCATGGATTATCTTTTTTTGTCTGTATTTTTTTAGGGGCATTTTAAATTTTGTAAATTTTATCATGATGGTCAAAATCTTCAAATAAAATAAGATTATTAATTTTGTCAAATCTGAAAACCAGAATAAAATGCCCAATATGAAC
>Ga0315545_1004926_pt1 | contig 10858 bp, 10 predicted proteins | sample SalMarSW160210MG_FD_203096 | JGI IMG/M metagenome (GOLD analysis project Ga0315545, IMG submission 203096) | Salt marsh sediment microbial communities from the Plum Island Ecosystem LTER, Massachusetts, United States - Salt Marsh Sediment SW1602-10 ...
TATTGAGCATCCCGGCAGCATACAATCCACAGCGCCAGTCGATAGGAGACCATACATTCCATTCTGACATATATATCTTGATGTCAGGATTGGAAGATGATGCAATGGTATTACCTAAGGTTATCAGGAAGCTCTCATAACTTTGAACACCTGTCCGATAATCTTCTATTTCCTCATAATGATGTGTGCTGATATAATCAATGATATCGGCACACTGATTAAGAAGAGTGGTATTCCAGCCTTGATCAAAGCCTCCGCTTCCGCATGCAATAATTTTTATTGTCGGGTCCACTTCTTTTAGGGCCGGCACAAATGCATTCAAAAAATTAATATATGTAGTGACATTCCTCGTCAGCCATACCTCATTACTGATCTCCCAGTACTTCACGTTATAAGGTTCCTCATGACCGTTCGCCGCACGTACGGCTCCCCATGTTGAAGATGCCGGTCCGTTGCAATATTCTACCCAATGTTGTGCCTCCTCAATATATTCTGACTGGGGAGTTGCAGAAGAACGGTGCCCGATGTTGATTACAATAATAGGTTCACAATTAAGCTGCCGGCAGAGCGTTACAAATTCATCTGTTCCAAAAGAATTAACATCCCGGTCACCCCATGCTTCCAAAGGGTATATGACCCGTTCATGCTGCGGTCCGATTCCGCTTTTCCAGCGATACAGTTCGGCAAAATAACCACCGGGCCAACGAATGACCGGTGGTTTAAGTGCCTCAATCGCCTGGTACAGGTCAGGTCGAAATCCATCAATGTCTACGGCATCCTGTCCCATTAAACTTATCTGATCCAGATAAACTGTTCCCGTATCATTAAGAGTTATTCGCAAGGTACCGTTCGTTGTTTCTGCACCAGGATTCATCTGGAAAGTATATTCCTGCCAGTTCGTATCAGGAGCAGAAAAATCTTCCTGCGCCAGAGTATCAGTTCCATTCAGCAGACTAACCCTAAAACCATCAGGTGAAACTCCCTTAGCCCAGAATGAGCCATAATAGGTTTGATCTATGAAATTAAAAGAATGTTGCTCAATGCCTGCTTCCTCTGGCTGATCATTTATTATTTTTAAACAAAAATCACTGTTTAAAGCTTCCCCGCTACTATATAAATTTGGAGAGCCGACCTTTTCCCAATTTGACAGAGTAACCTCAGCATCTTCGCCAATGGAGGGTAATCCCTTGAATAAAGTATCACCATCTGGTATAGCCGTAATTACCATATTTCTATACCTGGATTTTGTCACCCATGTGCCGATACCTACCTGTCCAGATAAATGCGCCGAGTTGTCAGTGAAATCAAAGATTTTACTTTCATCCAGCCAGACCTGAAAATGATTTCCCTCACAACGAATACGAACATCATACCATCTTCCGGTTTCAATCGTACCTGAGATCTGCTGACCTCCAAAAACTGACCAGCGAACACCGGGTGTTCCCTTCTCAATAGCATGATAGACATTAGCCCATCCTCCCAGATTGCACCAGTAAAAATTTTCACCGTCAGCGCGAAAAATGATTAAAAATCCTTCGTTACCATCATTCTTTTGTGCCTGAAGAGTATATTCATAGTCCTGCCAGTCAGTTTCTCCAAATAACAACCTGACATTCTCACTTAATGATGACTGAACAACCGTACTATCTTCAATATTCCATATTCCGCTTGTTCCGCCAAATCTTTCAAGGCTGCGGTTCCAGACCAGTTCGCCCCACAGTCCGCCATTAACTGAATGAAAAATATGCTCCAGAAAGTGACCGTATATTCTTTCATCAACGGTATGGAGAATTTTATCGGTATTAATCGTGTATGTAGTCTGGGCATCAGTAATTTTAGTATTGGATAAGATACATATTAATGCTAAGGCAATCTTAATTTTTTGTGATATATTCCTCATAATTACATTTTATTAATAATACTATTATATGCTTTCTAAAGTAAGGAAAAAAACGGATAATAAAAAACCCGGATTCATTCCGGGCTTAGCGGTCACGACGGGACTTGAACCCGCGACCTCCGGCGTGACAGGCCGGCATTCTAACCAAAACTGAACTACGTGACCTTATTTTAAATGCGCCACAAAATTAATGCTTATTTTATTAGAACCAAACTTATATTTGTAAAAAATATCAAGGATTTATAAATTTTTAAGATCCTTAAAAAAACTGAAATTTACACTCCCGTATACCCTGCGGTCAAAGTAATTAGAATGTCTGACAAAATCGTGCTTTTTTGAATGTTCAAGAATGAACCAGCCCCTTTCTTTGAGCAAATTATTCTCAAATATCAAAGACGGCAAAATATCAATCTGTTCAAGCTTATACGGAGGATCTGCAAAAATTATATCATAGGTTTTCCCGCAATATTTTATGAATTTAAATACATCAGCTTTAATTGGCTTTATTTTTTCTAAATTCAGGCTGTTTATAACTTTGTCTATAAACATACATGTTTTATAGTCAGCCTCAACAAGGTCAATATCCGTGCATCCTCTTGACGCAAACTCAAAACTTATACTTCCTGTTCCTGCAAAAAGTTCCAAAACACATAGCTTTTCAAAGTCAAAGTAATTACTGACAATATTAAACAGATTTTCCTTGGCAAAATCAGTTGTCGGCCTGGATCTGAATTGTTTTGGGATAGTTATTCTTTTACCTTTATATTTCCCGCTTATTATACGCAACTAACCAGATTGAAGAGGTTTAGAAACTTATGTTTATTGATCTTTTCGAAAACACCGGAGAATAAAAATTTAATAGGTTCCAGGTATCTTACCGTAGTTATATATTTTTTTAATGCGTTATGATATTTTATATTATCACTTTGCTCGCCTGTAATCAATAATTTATTCTTTCTTGTATCTAAGTTTAATTGCTTATAAATATATAGTACAAAATATAATAAATCGTTTTCATTCTGAAACTGAAAGGTGTTATAAAGGTACAAGCTGTTTCTGGCAGCCACGGCAATATCAATGAATTTATTATTCATGTTAACATATACACACTTGTTTTCTTTATCAATACCTTTTTTGACGATGATTTTTATAAATGGTGTTGCCTGATGAAATAAGTTTATATTTTCAATACGGCTGACAATTTCATTAACTATATAGTTAGGAATAGCAAATATGTTATAAGCATTTATCTCAGATAAAAAATTATAATGAATCTCGTCCAGTTCATTAAGACTCTGGTTAAATTCAAAATAAGCCTTCAAATTTGATTTATCAAAGAAGCTTTCAGGTATAAGAGTTGACTTCTGAGTCAGATAAACAAAACTACTGGATTTATATCGCAGGCCAACTAATTTGTCCTCTTTAAATATTTTTGTTAATCTATTAGCATAATCGTCTATGCTGTATACTTTTTCAAACTGATAATGTCTGAGTCCAATATATGTCCTTTTTTTGATATCCAGAATACAAAAAGAAAATCCATTCAAATCAGATTGAATGGATAAATGATAATTTTGAGTATTTTCTCTATCTAATGATTTATCAATTAAATCGATATCAGGCATGAGACAGCCTTAAAATTCCCAATTTCCTGTATTGTTTGTAGCTTCCTTTAATGAGCCAATCTTAAGTCCCGGAAATTTTACTATTTTTTCACGCTCATCAATGTAATTAATTACCAGTTGCTTATCCAGACCATTAAGTAATGTATCATATAGCGCATATACTTCAAATACCTTTACCTTCACCTTTGAACCAGTTAGTACTTCGCTTGCACCCATTACAAATTTCGCATCATCAGTATATGGTATATATCTTAGCTGGTCCACATCATTTGTAGATAGATGTTTCTTCAGTGAGTCAAGGACCGATTTATATGTGGTTTCAACATTTATCAGTCCCAGTCTGATACCCTGCTTTTCAGTATATGTATCGGGGTCCCATCCGGGTAAGTAATCTTTTTTCGGTATTACCATGGAATCATTTCTTACAAAGTTTATTAATGTATCAAAGCTCCCTGTAAACTTTCCGTATTTATCTTTATACATAATTTGTATTGTCCTTATATCTTTCAGTTTCTCTATTGTTGTCAACTCTCTTGCATTCTTTTCTTTATTAAACCGGATAGGTTTTTGTATACTCTCCCAGATTAAGTAAATCAGAATAATAATAGCAATTCCAAATATTATTTGCATAATTGGTTTACTTTTGGGATATTTTGTGACAAGTGTATTTGAAAATACAGCGGTAACTGCTATAAGTATAACAAAAATTATTAAATAAACTACCATAGGTCTTAATTTTAGTTCCAGCAATCAGTTTGCTTGCGAATTTAACAAAAAAAATTAGATTTAAAATTTTATAATTAGTAATTATTACCCTTGCATGTTAAAAAAACATTTAATATCACTTATTATTAATTATCATGATTATATTCCTACAAAAGACCAGGAAGAACTTATAAATGTATTAGCTGATTTTGTTATTGATAAAGAAAAGAAAAAAGTAATCATTGTTAAAGGATATGCAGGAACAGGGAAGACCACAACAACTAGTGCACTGGTAAGGGCATTCAGGGAATTAAATATTAAATCCATTCTGTTAGCACCCACAGGCCGGGCAGCGAAAGTATTAACATCTTACTCAGGGAAAATTGCATATACTATACATAAAAAAATTTACAGGCAAAAATCTTCAAAGGATGGATTTGGCCAATTCGTTCTGGAGAATAATATGCATACAAATACATTTTTTATTGTAGATGAAGCATCAATGATTTCAAACCAGGCAGGAGAAAATTTATTATTTGGAACCGGGAGATTACTTGATGATTTGATTAATTACGTTTATAACAAATCCGGGTGTAAACTAATTCTTATTGGGGATACGGCTCAATTACCTCCTGTTGGGATTAGCATAAGTCCTGCATTAGATTCACAGAGACTTAAAGTTTTGGGTATCGAGTCCGAAAATATTGAATTAACTCAGGTAATAAGGCAATCTGAAAATTCGGGTATTCTTCTTAATGCAACACAGATTAGAAACAATATTACAAAAACGGTTATCAACTGTCCAAAGCTCAAAATTTCAGGTTTTAATGATATCATAAGCATATCGGGTAGTGATTTAATTGAAGAAATATCTGCTGCCTATAACAGTAATGGCACTAATGAGACTGTAATTATATGCAGGTCAAACAAAAGAGCAAATAAATATAATCAGGGTATAAGAAACCAGATATTTAATTACGAAAGAGAGATTGTACCCGGGGAACTCCTTATGGTCGTAAAAAATAACTATTACTGGGCAGATAAAGAAGATAAAATTGATTTTATTGCAAACGGTGATATTATTGAAGTATTGAAAATAAACAAATATAAGGAATTACATGGCTTCCGGTTTGCTGATGTTAGTATACGGCTGGTTGACTATAACATTGAGCTGGATGCTAAAATAATGTTAGATACACTTTCAATTGACTCCCCGGCACTCAGCACTGAGGACAATAAAAGACTTTTTTACACCATTATGGAAGATTATGGAGATTTAAAAACTAAAAAAATACAATATGATAAAGTGAGGAACGATGAATATTACAATGCATTACAGGTAAAATACGCATATGCAGTAACCTGTCATAAAGCACAGGGAGGCCAGTGGAAAACAGTATTTGTTGACCAGGGATATGTTACTGAGGATATGATTAATATTGATTACCTGAGATGGTTATATACAGCATTTACAAGAGCTGTTAACAAACTTTATTTAGTGAACTTTCCGGAAATATACTTTGATAAATAACTGTTAGGTTTTACTTAATTAGTATACAGGATTATTATATATTGTTGCTAAGGAATTTTTTGTAATTATTTGAAAAGATCTTAATTATTTCTTTAAAAAAATCTGTGTGACAAATTTGGCCCCACTTTCATTTTCAGCAACACCGACACCTGTATAATTAAAATCCCTGTCGATATTCTCTTTGTAAGACGGACTGTTAAGCCAGCTTTCTATAAAATATGTAGCATCAGGATAATTTCCTTCTGCTACATTTTCGCCAAAAACTGTACCGCCTACTTCATTGAATATCGTGTTTGCACGTTCCTGATATCCTTCATGCCCAAACGGTACTTTTCCCGTAGCAATATTTATACTGTGATTCCTGGCCTCCCTCCTTAGAACATCATTTGCGACCAGTTCTGATTGTCCGGTTGTATCCCTGTAATGATTTATCAAATCAACAATTTCCTGTTCGAAATCTTCAAGAATAACAACAGGTGTTTCATCCTTCTTTTCACATGATAAGATAAAGACGGCTAGTGATAAAATGATAACCGAAATTAAAATCCCGTTTTTCATTTCTTATTATTCTATTGTTCTATTGTTCTATTGCTGAATTGCTAAACCTTATTTAGGCATTGAAACATTGACAAATAGTAAATCCCTGCCAACCTGTCGGCCTGGTAAATCGTCAGTCTCCAATTATTTTAACCAGAGCTCTTTTTCTTCTTTTTCCGTCAAATTCACCGTAGAATATCTGTTCCCACGGACCAAAATCTAATTTTCCTTCGCTGATTGCAACGACCACTTCTCGACCCATAACAGTTCTTTTCAGGTGGGCATCGGCATTATCTTCAAAACCATTATGTCTGTATTGCGAATAAGGCTTCTCAGGCGCCAGCTTTTCCAGCCATACCTCAAAATCATGATGCAGTCCGGATTCATCATCATTTATAAATACGCTTGCAGTGATGTGCATCGCATTAACCAGACAAAGGCCTTCTTTTACACCACTTTCCGTTACACAAGACTGGACTTCAGGAGTAATATTAACAAGTTCCCTTCTCTTGCTTGTATTGAACCATAGCTCTTTTCGAAATGATTTCATAATTATATGTTTTAAATTTGATTCTACTTTAATCCTATATCCTTAATTATGTTATTTATTCTTTTCTCAAGAATCTGATTCATATCTTCATATTCATCTGAATCCTTAAGACTGTCCTTGACACTGAAATAGAATTTTATTTTTGGTTCAGTTCCTGACGGGCGCATTGAAATCTTGGAGCCGTCTTTTGTAAAAAACTGAATTACATTTGCTTTAGGTATTTTTATGCCGCCGTTTTTTGCATTTACCTGTTCAAGTGATGCATCATCAAGATAATCTTTAATATCGACCACTTCAGAATTATTAATACTTGACGGCGGATCATTTCTGAACTTTTCCATCATTCGCTGAATTTCTTCTGCTCCGTCCTTTCCTTTCTTAAAAACTGACATAATACTTTCCTTATACAGTCCAAATTCTTTGTAAATATTCATTAACAATACAAACATTGATTTTCCCTGATCTTTTGCCCATGCAGCAATTTCAGCCACCAGAGCACAGGAAATGATTGCATCCTTATCTCTTACAAATTCACCGGCCAGATAACCATAACTTTCCTCTCCACCACCTATAAAGGTCTTTTGTCCTTCAAACTTCCTGATAACATCTGCAATATATTTAAAGCCTGTGAGTACATCAAAATGCTCAACATTGTATTTATCGGCAATATCAGTTAACAGTTCAGTGGTAACTATGGTTTTAACAATGTATTCCTTACCTTTCAATTTACCTTTTTCTGCCCATTTTGTCAGCAAATAATTAATTAGAATGCCTGCAGTCTGGTTACCATTAAGTAAAATAAAATTGCCTGTATTTCCTTTAATAGCAATACCTACACGGTCTGCATCAGGGTCGGTTCCCATAACCAAATCAGCATCCACCTCTTTAGCTTTTTCAATAGCCATATTAAGTGCAGCAGGTTCTTCGGGATTAGGCGAATGAACTGTAGGGAAATTACCATCTGTAATATCCTGTTCAGGTACATTGTATATATTTTCAAAACCAATACTCTTCAAAATCATAGGGACAAGCCTCACACCTGAGCCGTGTATTGGAGTATATACAATTTTAAAATCCTTTTGTCTTTGAATTATTTCAGGTGACAGTGATAATTCCTTTATTTTGCTAATGTATATGTAGTCTATCTCCTTTCCTATTGATTGAACATTACCTTCATTTTTATTGATTTGAACTTCCTCAATGTTTTTAATATTCTGAACCTCTTTAATAATATTTTTATCATGCGGACTAATAATCTGGCCGCCATCTTCCCAATATACCTTATAGCCATTATATTCCCTGGGATTATGGGAAGCGGTAATCATAACTCCTGCCTGACATTTTAAATGCCTTATTGTAAACGATAATTCGGGTGTAGGTCTCAGGTCATCAAACAAATAAACTTTGAAGTTATTGGACGCAAATATGTTTGCAGTTCTTTCCGCAAACAGCCGGCTGTTGTTCCTTGAATCGTGGGTAACAACAACACTTATTTCCTTAAGACTTTCAAATTCCTTTTTCAGATAATTACTCAATCCCTGTGTTGCCATACCCAGGACATATATATTCATCCTGTTTGTTCCAATGCCCATTATACCTCTCAGACCTCCGGTTCCAAATTCGAGATCCCTGTAAAACGCTTCAACCAGCTCACTTTCATTACTCTCCATAAGATGCCGTACCTGCCTCCTCGTATCTTCATCAAAATCGGGAGCCAACCATTTTTCAGCTTTTTCTCTGACTTCCTTTATCAGATTTTTAGTTGCCATGATTTAACCTTTAATTAAATTTATAAGTATTAAGAAAGTTATTCAGACTATCCTTCCAATGTGGAATTTCTAATTTATATGTTGATTTTATTTTCTCCTTGTTCATGATACAGTACAAAGGTCTTTTTGCAGGTAAAGGATATTCCTTGCTTTCTATTGGATAGACTTTGCAGCTTATATTGGCAATCTTAAATATTTCAACTGCAAAGTCAAACCAGCTGCAAACTCCTTCGTTTGAATAATGATATATTCCGGGGATAAAGTTTTTCTCATTTGTTATTGCAGAGTGAACGATTCTAAGAATCGCATCAGCCAGATCAACAGCATATGTTGGTGAACCTATCTGATCATATACTACCCTTAATTCTTTTTTATCTCTCCCAAGTTTTAGCATTGTTTTAATAAAGTTATTTCCTGAAGAGGAGTAAAGCCAGGAAGTGCGGATAATAATTGAATTATTGAATTCGAGTATCCTGTTTTCTCCTTCAAACTTACTTTTAGCATATACAGACAGGGGATTTGGAACATCATCTTCTTTATAGGGACGGTAATTCTTCCCGTCAAATACATAATCCGTAGAAATATGAATAAGTTTTGTTCTGAATTGCTGGCATAATCCGGCCAGACTACCCGGAACTTCAGCATTTAATCTGAAAGCTAATTCTTTTTCTTTTTCAGCTTTGTCCACATCAGTGTAAGCTGCACAATTTATTAAAAAATTAGGTTTGTAATTATTAAAGAATTCTTCAAGCAGAGCATAATCAGTTAAATCAAGGGTGCCAATATCATGAAAATGAAATTCAATATCTTTATAATCATTGCTTAATACTTTTATTTCGTTTCCCAGCTGTCCTTTGGAGCCTGTAACCAAGATATTGTTCATTTAGGATTATATTTAAAGTTCATCTCTGCATTAATTAATTCAGGCAATGCTTTGTCTTTATCTGAAACAATAATAATATCCGGATTAAGCCCCCAGTCAATATTCAGTGTATTATCATTATAAATGATACCTCTTTCTGCCTGGGGATTATAAAATTTATCACACTTATATAAAACGATTGCAATTTCTGATATCACTGCAAATCCATGGGCAAATCCCTTTGGTACTAAAAGCTGCCTTTTATTTCTTTCTGTGAGTTCGAGTTTTATCCATTTTCTGAATGTTGGTGACTCTTTTCTGATATCAACAGCTATATCAATTATTCTTCCCTGCAGGACCCGTACAAGTTTTGTTTGTGCAAAAGGTTCTATCTGGTAATGAAGTCCTCTTACTACTCCGTAAGATGATTTGGACTGATTATCCTGTACCCATTTATAATCTATTCCTGCTTCAATATATTTATTTTCATTAAAGCTTTCAAAGAAATACCCCCTGTCATCTTCGTATATTTTTGGTTCTATAATTAATAGTCCCTCAAGTCCTGTTTTTATAACCTTCATTAAAATTCCTGGTTATCGATTGTAAAAACTTTATTTTCTGCAATATTCATCAGATATTTACCATATTGGCTTTTCAGCAATGGTTGTGCCAGCTTTATTAACTGTTCCCTGGATATGAATCCCCTTTTATATGCGATTTCTTCAATGCATGATATTTTCAGTCCCTGCCTTTGTTCAATTGTTTGTATATAATTACCGGCCTGCAACAGGCTTTCGTGAGTCCCTGTATCCAGCCAGGCCATACCCCTGCCTAATATTTTTACCCTCAGCCTTTTTTCATTCAGGTATAAGCGGTTTAAATCAGTTATTTCCAGTTCACCTCTTGCTGATGGTTTTAACGATTTTGATTTTTCAATCACATCATTACTATAAAAATATAAACCTGTAATAGAGTAATTGGATTTGGGTTTTTCTGGTTTCTCTTCTATACTGAGGACTTCTCCTTTTGTATTGAATTCCACAACACCATATCTTTGAGGATCATTAACATAATATCCGAAAATTATCGCCCCGTCTTCAAATTTTGCTATTTTGAGAAGTTCACTTCCAAAACCATGCCCATAAAAGATATTATCACCCAGGATAAGGCATACTTTTTCTGCTCCTATAAATTCTTCTCCTATAATGAATGCGTGGGCTAACCCTTCAGGTGATGGCTGGACCTTGTAATTAATTTTTAATCCCAGGTGATTACCATTACCCAGGAGATCTTCATAGAGATGTATATCTTTCGGAGTTGATATTATTAGTATTTCTTGAATACCGGCAAGCATCAGCACTGAAAGCGGATAATAAATC
>Ga0315545_1004927_pt1 | contig 10858 bp, 11 predicted proteins | sample SalMarSW160210MG_FD_203096 | JGI IMG/M metagenome (GOLD analysis project Ga0315545, IMG submission 203096) | Salt marsh sediment microbial communities from the Plum Island Ecosystem LTER, Massachusetts, United States - Salt Marsh Sediment SW1602-10 ...
CCCGATTTTCTCATCAACATATCATGGTTTTGCATAGAAGACGTATTTGTCGCCGACTCTGGACATCACCGCGTAAGTATCAGCCGGCAGCGTGCCCTGTTCGAGAAACGGTTCAGCGAGGTTAACCGCTTCGCAGTCTTGTCCTATCTCTACAGGATATGAGCCTGCATCTCCAATAATGACAGCTCGTACTTTATAGACGTTATAAGAAACGTGGCTTTTCACTTTAATCGCCCACGCAGCGGCTCTGGCACCGGGCGATGTCACAATCTCCGTCTCAGTCCTTGCCGATAAATCTTCTCGAGCAAGCCTTTGCAGAACCTCTTGGCTGTCTGTCATACTCATAAATCTAAAACCCCCGGGAAAAATTAACTTAAATGATGCGTTTACGGGTAACTGTTAAATTCGTACATTGTTTGGCAAAGTCCATCTGCACGCGCTCTATATGACTTTCGCTGCGGTTGTCGCTTCTATAACTAATTAAGTCCCTGCTCTCGGGACTCGATGTCACCTTGTCACCGACCTTGTAGCCCAGCACAAGATAGGGCGTTTGTATATCAAGCGTCTCGATGGTTTGAGATGTAGCCACGGCGGATTTTCGAACGAACTCATAAAGATTGGCAGAATCGTCAGCCTCATCAGGCGAACCAAGCGAATCGTCACTTGATTGGGCAAAGATGCTATGATTAGAAACCTTGCGAAACTTGAACTGCCGAGGCAGGATTATCAGATGGTCGATAACAGGGATTGATGAACCAACCGGACCATCAGCAAGAGTACAACTGAGCCTCTCATCGCTAATTACTGAGGCGGTGATTCTGAATCGCAGCACACCCTTTAGAGCTGCAACCCAGGTATTGACATCAAGCTGGTCACTGCTAAGCCAAATTCCGCACTCATTTAGCAAATTGTTGAAGGCGTAAAGATATTGCCACCAGTTTACGCCATCGAACGAGACCTGTAGGAAATACCCCAGCGACTTTTCCTGTTTATCGGTGCTCAAAGTCGGCCAGAATCGTCTTCGTTGTTGAGCGAAATTATTTGTGCCGAATATTTTAGAAAAGTCAAATGGCTGGCCCTGGTTATATGGAGCGCCGCTGTAGTCACCCGCCTCATTCAGAGCCCATTTGCGGTACACATCTTTGACCTTATAAAACTCGGAATTCGTCGAAGGCGAGAACTTATCATAATACGTATCCTCAAGATTTGGGTCCCATGCCTTTATTAGCTCGAAGGTTGCTTCGTAAACCTTGAAGTCACCCTGACCGATGTATCTATGTGTCACTGGATAGAAGTTCTTTTTGCCGTGTAGAGCTGCGATATTTGTCTTTGAGATGCCCAGCTTTTGTCCGCCTGGCTGGCAATTCAACTCTACAGTCCTGTTTGCACCGTGTGTATAAAAGACGATTGCCTGAGCGGGCCCAATGCTTGCCAGCCGTGGAACAAATTTGAACTTCAGGCCGATTCTGTCACAACAGCGGTGTAGGGCATCCAGAAGACTCATGCCCGTGACATCAAGGTCACGGGCCAGTTGGTGTTCGGTCAGTGCTTGTAGTTGTTTAATGCTCGGCCTTGTCAATTGGCCTTGAGGCAGATACTCACATAATAGATAATCGATTATTTGTGTATAGCTGAAGAACCTGCTCTGTTTTGGCTGGGCACAAAAGGTTGTGTATTCTTTTCCTGAGACCTCCGTTGTTTCGGCGCTGGCGTTAGCATGGCCGTTGGGATTGAATATCGTATCAAGACCGGGCAAAAATATAGTCGAGCCATCCGTGCTGCTGATACGTTGGCCATAAACGGTGATGCGCTTCATAACTGCGCTAAAATCCTTCGCAATAATTTCCAGGCGTTCACCTTTATCTGAATCAATTCTGGTCTCAGCGTTTTCTATCTGTCCGCAGAAAACAGGTATACTCAATGCCGCTGAATCCGGCGCAGCACCATTGTAGAATTGCTCAATACGGAGGGATATACCCATAGCAAAACTTGTTTGGATATCCTCAATGGCTAAATACTCAGCACCCTGCCGTGCAGCCGGGTTGTAAGTTAGTCTTGCCCAGCTAAATTCGGGCCAGCCGGACCGTACAATCTCTCTCGGCTCCAGCTCCGTACATAAGGTGCCATCCAACAATACCGAGACCATTGCTGCTGGAATTGTTAGGCCTGTTTGAGCTGATTGGAAAAAGTCAACTCTATTGGACATCATTCTTCCATAAATTAAAAAATAGTTGTAATCGGGCTTGGCGGGACAAGACCCACCATACAATCCTGTCATTCCCGCGAAGGCGGGAATCCAAGAATTCCTGTATCATTTTTAATTCTTATTCATTCGCTTGGGCAAGCTCCGCATTATTCGGTTTCAGCGTCCAAAATATCAATCACGTCGGGACCTGCTGTATCAATTTGAATACCTATCCGCGCTAAGGAATCGTTTTCTACCTGCTCAGCATCCATCGGCCTTACGGCGAACAAATGTTTTCCAGCATCAAGCATATCACTATCGAAGTTGTAGAATCGCCTGCCATGATAAGAAATTGTTGCCAGCGAATCTTCATAATTGATCTGGCCTGTCCTGCTATCGCAGTAAATGTTGAAGCGCGTCGGCTGTGATTTTTGTTCAATGGGACAATAGAACCAGAGCAATTGTACCTTGTTGCCGCTTTTCTGCTGGATGGACCAGGCAAAAACCTTGTTTGGTTGCGGCTCCTCAAGCTCGCCGTCAAGGTCGATCGCAACGTTTACAGCCGCGGCAAGAGAGTATTCTTGATACCCACAACTATTGAATCGGCGCACCACATAGAAATAGCTCAAGCCTGCGTTGTGTGAGATGTAATCGGGTGGCGAGATGGTATTGTCATCGTGTTCAGCTACGGTCAGAATGTTTGCAAAGTCTACCGTGTCCATGCTCAGCCCACGATAAAGGACTGAGCATTCTAATCGCCGCATCCAGAACCATCCGCTGCTTAGCACCGTACCCAGCTTAAAGGCGTTGGCGGTCATGCCGGCAAAGAGTGCGTCTATTAACCACTGTCTTTCAGCTTTCAATGAGACAGTGAACCACTTACCGGCGGTAACTAAAGATAGTTTCCCAGTTAGTGAAAGAGCCGCACTTATTGTTCCTGCCAATTGCACTTGGCCGGCCAGAGTTAGCGAGGCGATTAGGTTGGCCATGCTCTGCAGCGCTGCTGCAAGGTTTCGGCTTAATTTCAAGGTGGCCGTCACTTCCGTTGCACATGCACAGCTCGCTGAAATTCTTTTATCTGTCCTCAGTGTTGCCGTTGTGGCTGTTGAAGCATCTATTGAGCCGGCAAGCTCAACTGTTCCTTCTGCAGATACGTGTAGGACCGCCGGAGATAATCCACGCTCGAACATACAGAAAGGCATGTAATAAAGATAATTTATGTCCTCCGATTTTAATGCTCTGTTCCAAATTAACACATGGTCAATTATACCTTCATACTCTCTTGTTACAATTGACGTGGGATTGGTTCGGCCAATTTTAACAGCTTGAGTTGTATTTGGAGATGTATCTGTTTCGTCAGTATCATCTATCTCTTTGCCGTTCATATATGTCACAATTTTTGTGCCTACATGCCAAACAACGGCGATTTGTTGCCAAATACCGACTATAGGGTATACACTTGTCCCGCCATTATTTCCCCCAATGGTGCGAAAATACAGTCCATCCGTGCTCTCAATCTGCCACAACCATTCCCTGTTAGTTGTACCATCATCTTTTGATATTAAGGCATTTCCATTTGTATTACCCGTGCTTCCCAAAGTCGCCGGATTTATCCACATAAGTATCGTTAATTCATCGCCAATTGATGCACCGCTCGCTCCATCAATATCTCCAACATCTATATATTCACCATTTTCCTGGCCACTAAATTCCAGACCATGACCATAATTGGTGCCGATCCATGCAGGGCTTCCAGATAAGGTCCCATGATTACTATTTCCACTTAAATCAAAGACCTTATTGCCGGAGCCTTCATTAAAAAGCCAGCAACCAACCAGTCCACGGGCTAACGAATGACTTCTATTTATTTGTACAGTCCTTGTCGGTTTTAATATTGGCATTCTTGCTCTCTGCTATGAAGATGTATAGTTCCACCGCTGACAGGTAAGATGAGCCTCGAAGGTGTCGGTGCTGCCGCTTCTTTTCAGCCCGACTCGAAAGTGAGCCACATCTTTGACCACGAAGCTAATTTCGGTTTCGGCGCCGCTGTTATTGTCGGCGGTAAACTTTGTCATGGCTATATCGTCGTAGTTTGTCCCATCCAGTGAGCCATAAACCGCGACCTCAAGGTCATCGGTGGTGCCGGAGGCATCGTACTTTAGATGACAGTGCGCACCTTCGTGGCCGGCGGTCTCAAGGTCCACGTCGCTGCTGAACCTTTCAGTGCCGTCAACGTCGGCATCAGACCCCCCATAACCATCACTCTGGTATAAATCCTGGACAGTAGCCCAGTTTTTACTTATAGTCGCCATCGCTCGTTCTCCTAATCAAGTGATACGTCTAAATCGCCCGCTGCGAATCTGGCTGTGTCGCCGCTGCCGATACTCTTGGACTGACTCAAAGCCCCGTGCGCCAGCATGTTTCCTGCCGAAGCCGCATCAAACAACGCGAAGTGACTTATTGTCCCCCAGCTTCCCGTAGCTTCTGGAAATGTTATGTCGTTGGTATTATTTAGTGAGCCGGCTGACGCCGCATCCCAATCGGAAGCCTGCGTCTGCACCCGTGCGTAGCCGTTGCCGGTCGGTTCGGCTAAGCCGCTGCCGTCGTCCAGCGGCTCTGCGGTGGAAAGCCCGACGTAAATTGTAGGCGGCGAATAGTCACCTTTGCCAAAAACATGATCGAGTATTTCGTTTTCCCAGTAATCTGAAAAGCTACCCATCGTTTGTTCTCCCTTACTGTTTTGATTCTGTCTTTGTTAACTTGGTGTTCTGGTGATACTTGCTTGACCGTCGGTGGGCGTATGGGTCAAGACGATGGTTTGGCCGTCATCGTCGTAATACTCTATAGCGCCTGTTACTTTGTTTTGAACCGCTTTATTGGCCAGAACCTTATCGCAGGTCAGTTCACCGCTGCCGGTCCAGATAATCTGCCCACCTGTTAGCAGGTCATCGGTATCAGCGGGATTTGCTCCAGCCTGCAAGAATACCTGAATCGAGTATCTGCCCGCAGGAACATTGCTGTCGAAGTTGCCCACGTACCTATCGCCGTCCTTGCCACTCAGCGCTATATCGTAATCGTCCGCGTCGTGTCCGTCGCTGCCCCATGCCTCAAACGCCTGCCCTGATACATACCAGACATTCCCTTCTACATCGCGTACAACCGCATAAAGAGTATTGCCGCTGCTGTAGTCGACGTGTATTTCATTGGCCATTTTGAACCTCTTTTTCGTAGCTGAGTTAATGAGTGAATGCGTGGATGCGTTAATTTATGGCTTAGCTATTTATGGCTTGGCCACCATCTATTTCTAAATAATGCCTCCGATTAACAAATCGGCAACTGTCACAATCTCGATATGCCCACTGTCGCGTTTGGCTGCGACATTATCAACGTGTGTCTGGAATTCGCTCTGCGTAAATGCCTCAAAGCCGTGCCAACCGCTTACGACCAGGCCGTTGTCCCCGGTGTCACTTGCCACGTTATTTAGAGCGGTATCGGCGTCCGAAACACTGTCGAAAGGGCCTGTGTTCAACAAATCCGTACGGTAAGGCACGATGGATTTGGTCGTGGTTATTCGCGGCGATGTCAGGCGCACCTGGTCGAGATACGTTCCTAAAAGCTGATAGATGCCTTGCGGCTTCCATGCAACCGTTCCGCCCGGCACCGCCCAGAGTCTCGCACCGTCGCCGAACCCGTTAGCCGCTAACCATTGTGCCGCCCTGGTTATATCCGTGACCATCTCCGTCAGCGTTCTGTCTTCGGTCTTCCAGCCCAGTGAATAATAGCCGTGGTTCGCTATTATGTGCCCGGCGTCGTGCATCCTGTGCAGTTGCTCTAACGTCAACCGCCCGGAGTTGCCGATACTGGCCGGTATTACGTAGAATGTCCCCCGCATCCCTTTGCTGGTCAGATACGCCGCCATCTCGTAATGCTCATCGTAGCTGTCATCGAAAGTGAATGAGTAGTAGGCCTTGCTCGGTGGGGCGATAAATTCTATCTGGTCAAAGGTCACAGCCGGTGTATATGATGTGCCCGCCGTGTTAATCCTCACTCTGACAATGTCGATATTGCTCCAACTGGGCGAACCAGTGGTGCTAAAATGTGAGGGCGACAGAATAACCGTATGCCAGCCAGCCCAGCGAGGAGTGTTGTCCTGAAAACTGGCTGCGAAGAAATCCGACCAGCTACCGCTCGCATCGTTCAGGTAAATCGCCAGTGAAGATATGTTCTCATAAGAGCTGTCGCCGCTTCCCTGGTGCACATAAAAGCGAAGCTTCACGAAGGGCGGGTTACTGTCACCGTCTGTCAAATCCTGGCCTGAGCCGAAGTCGTAATTCATAAAACCCGCTGTAGCCGTGTCACTGACCTGAAGCTTGACCGACTGCTTGTTGTCCAAGCCGCAGATGTAATTATCCGTATCGTTGCTTACGGTACCATTTACTACCGACCAATCTCCGGCATCATCGCAAACCATATTTTTTATGACATTGTATGGCCAGCTGCGTCTTTTAGATTGAGCTGCTACTATCAAAGGCAGGAAGTTTCGCTGTACCGTTGCGCGATTAGTCAGATTAGTGCTTGCAAACATCGCTATTTCCTTATTCGTGAATGTGTCAATGAGTGGCTAAGCCATAAATGGCTGAGCCATAAATTTACTCATCAACTCATTAACTCATCTACTCATCTACTTACTTATGCCTGTTCGGTCCAGGTTCCGTTTTTGGCAATGGTTGCCCAGTCGCCGTTTGAGTCGGCCACTATAGTAATAGCTGCCCCGATGGTCTCAGCGGATTTGTATTTGTCCGCGGTCTGGCCGCTGTCGTCTCGAATCGCCGCGGCGCCCGGGTCGATGCGCAGCTCCTGTGCTGCCTGAACCGCAAAGGTATATGTCGTTCCTGCTGAAGCCGATGCAGGCAGGGTAAGCGTCACCACCTCCGTGGCGCCCAAGTTGCTATGGATGCTGCCAGACTGCGATTCCGTAAGTGCGTCGTCGCCTGTATGCGCCTCGATATTTTTCTTCGTTCCACCAGCGCTGTGAGGCACTACAAAGTTATGGCCGGTCCGGCAATCGGCTATCGAGTCGATGTCGCCGGCTGAGGTGCTTACTATCGCCAGCCTTATATGAGGCGTGCTCGCCATGTCGGGGAAACTATCGTACTCGTCGGTGACGAGATCGCCGGCTGAATTTAGATAGATGTAGATTTCGGCCTTATCATCTGCCAGTGTATTTTCCGAGGAGCCTGAGAAACTGATTAGTTGCGTACATAGCCAGAACTTTCCGGCTTTGACACCGATATTTAGTCCGTCCTCGTCGTAGACTCGCAAATCATTGGCCCGTCGACAGGCCAGCAGCAGGCGATACAGGAGCTTTCGAAAGTGTAAATAGTAAGGTGCCGTACCGGTCGGAATATACTCAACGCCAGTTTCGCTATCGGATTGAATGTTCAACAATTCGTTGTCGGAGGGATAAACTTCACCCATTGCTTGCTCCTTTACTTACCGTGTTTAGCCCCAAAATTTACTTTTGGGGTTATGACCCTTTGGGTGTTTCCATTTGCAGAACCAGTTCGCCGGTTTGCTTATCGAAAGACATAATGCTTAGCTTCTCAGCAGGCCTTGCCGCCGATGTCACTGTTACAGGCCCGATTTCAGTTGTACTGCTTTCGTTACCCCGTTCGTCGATAACCTTCACACCGAATTTGTAGGCGCCTAAGGGCATCGGCCTGCTTACCCATTCGATTGTATCTGCATCCAGGCCGAACTGGCCGTTGCCGAAGCTGCCCTTTGCAAATCCCACTGCTGCGGGCGAGTCCCAGCCGAAATCATCCATTGCAAATCTGCTCATTCCGAAGCCTGCCTTGTTTAGCCGGCTAGGCCAGACCAGCAATGGCGAATCATTGACAGGCTCATCGTAATCGATCTGACCGGTCCCTCCGTCACAATAAATGTTCAAGGTAGCACCAATCGGCAGAGTCTGGCTCCGCAGCAGCTTTAACTTCACACGTCCGTTGTCAGTCGGCAATGGCTCAATCTCAGCGCTAAAGTCAAGGTGAGCTTGTTCGGGCTTAACAGTGAAGACCTCGATGCGAATCGCTGATTTTACCGATGTGGGTATCTGGACAAGCATTTCGCGCTGTTCACTTTCGATGGTTGCCCCAGCGTACTGGCCATTCACATAGACCTGATAGAACATGTTGCTCAAACTTGAACGCCATCTAACGAGTGCGGTTCGAGGCGATACAAAATAAGTGCCATCCGACCATATACCTGCTGGCAGCTCAAAAACCCTCACAGACCCTATACCTTCGCTGGTAAGTGACATTGCCATTTAATATGAACCTTTATACGCCGGTGGCGTATTTAGCTGCGTATATGAAATCTCATAATCAGCTTCTACGCCGCTGCCGCTCGTCCGGTACGGTTTTACCTTGAAAGCATCCATTCTGAGATTATCGAACTGTTGCCCGCTGCGTGTTGTTAGTGTATGCGTTTTGCCGTCCATTAAAGCCGATATTGCGTTGACTTGTGCGGTGAGCTGCGTTGCGCTCCTGGCTCGCAGCACGCCTTGTTGTTTAACAGTTCTGCCGCGTTCGCCCATATCGATGCTCAAGATTCCATCCAGACCAGAGACCGACCGCTGCACCGAATCTCTTTTGAAACTGCCGGGCTCGATCTTCAAATGCTCGCCATCAAAGACAACTTGTCCATCGATTATTACGCTCATCCGGTTATCCTTTGTGGACTAATCACGCACCATTCTTATTGACGCACCGACCTTCGTGACATCGGCTGTGCCATCGCCGCCCAAGTCGATACTCAGCCGACATCGCTGTCTGGCTTTTTCAAACTCTTTTTGATAATGCAGGCTTTTCTTCCAGTGGTTCTCATCTTCCGCCCTGCTGGCGACAATCGCATATAAACTCGATATGATCGCAAAAACCGAGGCTCTTCTGAGAACCTCCGTATCGAGGATACCGCTTGCATCGATGTCACTTGCCGGATTGCCTGGCTTTATTCCGAAGTACTCGGTCAATCTGAAGCCGGCTTCTGTTGCCTGCGGATCGAACGTGCTGATGCGGTATGATATGTCACTGCCCGCAGGCGGCGCCACCGCAGCATCGTCGCTGTCCGCTCTTATCACCGAGACCGTAAGCTGCGTCGCCGAGTCAACCGAGACTATTTCGTATGCCCCATCCAGTTGGCCGTCAGCGGTCTGCATATATATGACCCCGCCGGCAGCGACCTGCGCACTTACAAAATCGGCAGCATTTGAGATAAACGTTGTTCCGCTGACCGTCCCATCTGTCCCTGCCGCGAGCACCTGCCACGGCAGATGCAATTGGCCAAACAGTATCGGCTCGTATTTGAGAATGTCCGCATCCTTTGAGAACTTAATCATTCTTGTCCCCTATGTAGGGTGGAGCTCCCTATGGGATGCCTTACGGTATTGCCCCACCGGTGAAAAACTTTGGGGGTTTAAACCCCCAGGATAAACCCTTCGACTTCGCTCAGGGCAGGCCTGGGGGCTAAACGTTCCCCGGACCGCTCGCAGCTATGCGTCGCAGCGGATTAGCTGGTGCTGAGGTCTCGAATAAGACCATGGGCCGCCTCGTTTTTAAGCTCCACTGTATACTCCCCGATCAGCTCACCGCACTCGTAATCGCCGCCGCTTGCCAGGGGCTTAAAGTGGAAGCTACGCCCAGCTAAAGGCAGCACACCGATTCGTGAAGAATCCACGAGCAGCGCCGCATCCTGCGGCATCCATCGCGTGGTGACAATCCTGCAAACGCCGAAATCACTTTCGTAAATGCTAATCATGTCGGTGAAGGTAGTCTCGCCTGCTGAGTAGGATCGGCTATCAGAGCAGAATGCATTTATCTTTCGCTTCTGAAAACCGCCCACTACTATCAGGTCCACGTTGCCGTTGCTGTTCTCCCAGATGTTTCGCAGCACGTAGTTTATCTTTGCCTCATCAAGGTCGGTACCAGAAGGAAAACCATTGTCGCCTGTGTGAAAGACATTGCTCGAAAGATGCTGAATTATTCCCTTCATGCTGCGTCTTACCGAGCCGCTACCTTGCGGATCGCTTGCGGGCTGACCACCGTTTATGATGGTATTCTCGAGGTCCCGCAGTAGTTCGCGCAATCGTTCCTGCTTTTGATAATCCATCTCATCGGCAAGCCCAAGTTGCCTGGCAGCCATATCCGTGCCGCTTACCTCAACCGTAGCGGTGAATATCTGCGTGTAATTGCCGCAGCGTGTGCGGTTCGTAAACCTCAAGGCCGGTTTATCTGAACCTTCAAGGGCAGCGTTTCCGAGAATGTTGATCACCTGATTGTCGGCAAGGTCCTCTGCCGTTGTACCCGCGTAACCGCGAACAACCGTTAAGGTATTATTGTTAACCGCGGTCACCAGCATCAGCTCCTCGCTGCCGGCGACCTGAATCTGATCACCCACACGAAACCTGCTGCCATGGTCGACATCAAACTCCGTATCGCTGGCCGGGTCGCTCCAGGTGTCGTCGTTGATCGCGTCCTTGTTGGGAAGAAGCTCATCCTCCAGCCACTCATGATGTGTGCTGGTTGCTTCTCTTAACGGATCGCCCAGCGCATCCAACAGCAGCGTTTCATAAGGCGATACTATTCCGATCAAATCTGATACATCTTCGGCAAGTTC
>Ga0315545_1004929_pt1 | contig 10857 bp, 14 predicted proteins | sample SalMarSW160210MG_FD_203096 | JGI IMG/M metagenome (GOLD analysis project Ga0315545, IMG submission 203096) | Salt marsh sediment microbial communities from the Plum Island Ecosystem LTER, Massachusetts, United States - Salt Marsh Sediment SW1602-10 ...
TGTTGCTTCTGGAACGCAATCTCCGCTGGAGTTCCCTTCAGTTGCTCCATTGCAACCGTCTTTGTATCAACTGTAAACCCTGAAACTGGGGCGAAAACCTTGTTGAGTATCTTAATCTGCATCTGTGGAGTTATGCCACTAGGAATTGCCGTGCCTTCCTTTCCTACCCTGACATCAGCGAGTTTTGTTTTAGCCATCTGTATAGCCTGTCCACCAGCACCCCAAAGGACGAATGGAGCAGTCCCGATAACCCCAGAAACAAAGGCGTTGGCAGTATTTTCCAAAAGTGACTGGTTCTCGTTTACGGTCTTGATAGCCGCATTGTGAACCACCTCCTGAAAGAACTCCTGCCCTCCCTGATTCACGAAGTCCTTTATCACGTCTGCCGTCAGTTTCTTCCAGCCATACTTCTTGGCCGCCTCCCTGATGATATTGCCGCCCACGTTTTTGCCCAATGAATTGGAGAATGCCCCACTGGCAAAGCCCAACGCACCGACAAATATCGTGTCTCCAAGGGTCTCTATTGCCGCCGATATAGCCCCATACGTGTTGGCGAGCTTTAATGCCTGGTCATGGGAAGCTCCGTTGGCTATGGCATCTTGGTATATGCCATTCCCCTCGACAGACATGGTTATCGCAAAAGCCAGAGGAGCACCAGCAGCGACCCCAACGGGGCCTGCAAATGCCGCACCAGCAACTATGATTCCAGTGGCCACGGTATATGGAAGAGTCGCAGCTATGGTTTCACCCCACAGAGTAGGGTCTTTCAAGGATGATGGGTCTTCCCTAACACTATCCACAAAGCCCGCTGGGTAAACTGATTGCAGATACGGACGGCTCGCTATCCATTCCTGAGCGGCCATCTCCGCCGCATCATATAAGTCCTTATAATACTTCTGGGCATTGGCCCTCTGAGCGTTGAGAGCCGCTGCCTCCTCCGTTGTATAAGTCCCAATGACTGGTTTTGTGAATCCGATGTAGCCAGCATTGACCGCACCAGGAATGGTCGGGTCTATTACTGGCTTGGGGTCGCCCTCCTTGACCTCACCGTAACTGGCCGACAACTCCAACAGAGCAAAGTTCTTGACAACCTGCCCCAGCCTGACGCTATTTGCTCCCAATGCGTCTATGATGTTCCAGTACCAAGACTGCGCCTTGTTCCATTCCTGCACCTTCTCCTGATAGTCCTCCAACCCACACAGCCCAGAAGTTGTGACAATTTGTCTGTACGTCGGCGGCATCTGCTCCAGTTTGCTAGTTTCTATGATTTGGCCATACGGCAGAAGCGTCCACTCGCCACTATTGAGCTTGGCTTTAGTTTCATCTGAAGCAGTAACTAAGAGAAACTTATTAGTAGCGACTATGATTTGGGCAGCCTTCGATGGACTATCTTTGCCAGCGTTGAGAGCCGCCGCAGAATCAAAACCTTCAGTCGTAATGTAGTCCTTAATCAAATTATATTGGCTATCAGGAATACCTGAAGGCTGGACAATCTCCACATATTTGTTATGGAACTCAGCACTCTGGATGTAATCCATATACTTCTTGTCATTGAGCTTGTCGGCGTATGTTTTCTGAAACCATTTCCAGTTATCCTTACCCCATTCTTTGTCACGAGTGGACTCATATACATTGTAGAGCTTAAGCCAATTGACATCCCTTAATACCTGATTATAGTCCTCTACTGCTGTATTATAGCCATCTATTCCGCCAGACTCGTAAGCATCTATGAGATACTGGCTTCCCGACGTTTCTATATGTTTGCCCGCCTCGTCCACTATCCATTGGTTGTATTTGTCAACACCCAATTTATTGAGTTGCGTTTGGGATGCCACTGGTAAGTTGTCGTACATTTCCCTCGATACCCATTCACCACTATCGAGCTTAATTGAGTCTCCCTTGACCTCTCTCTCCGACACGATAACTGGCTTCTCCGTATAGCTCGGACTCCACGTGACCCGTTTGACATCGTAGCCAGCATCCTTGGCCTTTGTCTTGGCCATCCTCTCATCGGTCGCCTCGACATAAACATCAACCCACTCGCCATCCTCTATTGCCCCGACCTTGTAGGTGCGGATGTTTTTCACCCCTCCTGCACAAGGCACCTGCGCATTGTACGCCTCTATCGAGGCACGCTCGGCATCGGAGAGCGAAAGCGTAGGCCCCAAGGAAGTTTGCGACAAGGAGGGAGTCACCACCGATGGGAACTGCTGTTTGTAAGCCGTCTCCAGATACGACCCTTGGAGTATCTTGCCCAAATCCTCCGCCTTTATGCCATAGGAATTAGCCAATGAAATGACACTGTCCAAAGAAGGAGCACTCCTGATTGCACTTATCTGGGGAGCACTCAACCCGCTAGTCTTGCCCGCCTGGTATGCCCCAATGATTTGTCTAGCCCTCTCAATGGGAACAGGCTTTGTGGCAGACCCACCCGCCGCTTCCCAAGCCTCGTGGTAGACCTCCCCATATCCCTCAAAAGCTGCTTTCCATTCTGGCGAGTCTGGGCTAAGCCCGCCTGGCCATGACACATCTTTGGTGATAGGTGCTTTACCCCCACCACCATTTGCTACTATTGTCATATTGCCTCCTTTATCCTACCCTCCTGCCGACAAAGACCGTCCAAGCAAGCGTAATAATGAACGCACCGACCATCGCATAGTAGAACCACATTATTATCGCCAAATCGCCGGTGATAAGATTCGCGCCGTCCTTGATGATGTGGGGCAAAGTCGCCACTATGAATAAAATCGGAACGGCGATGAACGACGCCCAACCCCAATCGTCCTGAATGGCCACAATGTTGAATCCCACAGCATTGTTCATGGCCGCCGCCGAAGGGGTGTAAACCCTCCCTCCTGCTGGATGGGCCGCCGCCGTAGTGCTGCCATAAGCACGGGTGCATGAAAGGAAGGCAGTATCGTTAAATGACGTGTAGTAAATCTTCTCAGTGCCTATAATCACAAAATCCTGCGTGTAGAAGTCGGACGTCGAGATGACTGGCAGATAATCTTGGTCGGCAGTGACATTGTTCGTCAAATCAGTGGTGACAATACCACCACCGCCAGCCATGATACCCAATAAGATGCCAATTGAAAGCATCATGAACAAAAAGAAAGCGATTAACTTATTCACTTCAATGTCACCACGTTGAACGCCATGATTAGACACGTACCCGCCATCAAAACAACAGGCAAAATGAAAACAGCCCTCCTTAGATTCGGGGTGAGCTTGGTAAAATACAAAAACATCGGAATGCACAAGACAACCCAACCCATCTTGACAAGCCAAAAGAGCCAATAGGAATACGAGGGTGGCCCGAAAGCCGTGAAAAGATGTCTCACAGTCGGCATCACTTCAAGGGACAGATAGCCCCTTGAAACCATGACGGAAGTCAAGAGACAATCATACAGATTCAGCCCGATGAAGGCCAGCAGACATGCCTGCTCCCAGCCTTTGAGTTGTTGCAACAACTTGGTCACACCGTCGGGCTCCTTTCTCCCAGAATTATCGCAAGTGCCATGACCGCAAATATCAACGGCACCCAGAACGGGTAAATCCCCATCCCGTAGAAAAACGCCGACAAACCTCCCCCAACGAGGGCAACAATCATTTGATGGGGAAGATACTTATACGTCACGACCATCGCAATCATGACGATAATGGACACAATGATAATCCACCACAAAGAAACAGGGATGCCAGTGTGATCGGACAATGCCTTGATAAGAGGATAAAACGGGTTGTCCACCAATGTTCCGATTTCCGAAGTCCTATCCTGCTGCCCAGTCGGGCCAATCATATCACTTGGGCCAATCATGCCTTGTGGGAATGTATAATTTCCAGGTTCGTATTCTCCAGTGATGTCTGTTACGCCCACAAGGATACCATCAGGATTAGTACCCCATGTGATTATCCCATCCTCGTTCTCCGCACGGTCTGGGAGTGTTGTGCCATGTATTATGTCTATCGGCTGAAACCATACAGCCTGATAATAGACGGTGTTATACAAAAGAAAAGGATACCCGTAATTCACGATAGGGAAGACACCCCACACGCTGTCAAAGTCCCAACCAGCATTAGTAAATGTGGTTTCCAGTTTCATTTCAGAAGTGAGTTTGCCAGTCCCACAGGCTGAAGTCGCTTGCCCACTAGTTTCTTTATCCCAGAAGCAGTTTGAACCACACCCACCTTCAAGCCTCCCCAAGAAACCTCCTACTACGGAACTACTAGTGGTCACGACTGCACCAGCCGAGTAACAATTGGAAGCACAGTTACCACTACCAATGAATCCCCCTACTCCATAACCATTTATAGTCGTCACATCTGTCATTGAAAAGCAGTCATAGAAACAAGTTCTGTAGCTATTCCCAGAGAACCCCCCCACGTAGTAGGCCTGATAGGCTCCTACAGCAGAAAGCGTTACTGACCCATCGCAGTAGCATTCACGGATTACGCCAGATGCTATATCACCAGCACCAGCATAGGCACTCCCTACAAACCCACCACTACTACCTGTATGGCTGCCATAGGGCGCGCTATACGATATAGTAATATCCGTAGCCGCACATCGATATATTGTAGTCCCACCAGAAGTCGCGGAGTCCATCACCCCAATTAACCCACCAGTAGACCCCGTATCTAGGCTTATGTCATCTGCCGAACAGTACTCAATAGTAATATAGGAAGTCAATAAACCAATAAGCCCACCCGCATTGCCGTTAGATGATATTGTAGAGTTTACGACGGAGACATACTCAATATGCGTTAGAGCAGTAGAAAAGAAAGGAGGCTTCTGATATCCTACAAGCGTCCCCACATGCCCAGCACCATGAATATAGGAATCCACTAGATTCACGTTGCGGATATAGCGGGTCACACCCGCCGCAGTACTTGTGATTGCACCAAATAACCCGACATCTGACGTGCCCCCACGATTTATATATAGACCAGTTATGGTGTAGCCCTTACCATCAAAGAAGCCCGAAAACGGAGAGGCACTTGTCCCTACCGGCACAAATCCCGCACCAGCATTCCAAGTAGATGTTTCACTTGCGTCAATGTCGTTTGCCAGTTCGTAATAGCTGGTTAACCCACTGCTCATATTCTGTAGGTCAGTGGCATTGTAAATCATATATGGGTCACCGACTGTCCCACTTCCCGTCATGGCATAAGTTGGCTGGGGCAAAATGACAAAAGTAATCCCCAATATCAGTGCGCCGATGATAAGTAAACTAATCTTTCTCACATTACCACTATCCACTCATCAAAATAATACACATAGGGAGCTATATTGTTTTGGAACAGTACCCAATCATCATCAGTATCAGGAACCGAACTCGTTGCGATGGTGTCCTTCAATGTCCCATCCACTGTAATCCACATATCCGTACCGTCGGAATAAACAATAACAGTATGGTCACCCGATGCCACACTGGACGCCACAAGCGAATATCCACCCACAACGGAATAGGTCAACTCGTCCGTGCCTGTACGGTTGAATGAAATCGCCCCAGCCTTCCATATTAAGCTCTTGCCTGAACCAGCAGACATATCTAAATAGCCAATAAACTCGAACATATACACATCGCCAGGCTCCAGCAACGGATTGTCGGAAACGGTCACATATCCCCCATATCCCATAATAATCGGGAACTGTGAAACAGGCTCCTGCCCCGTCCAGAATATAAACTGCGTCTTGTCGTTGCCAGCCACGTCGCCAACCCATAACAATCTGTCATCGGCCAGCATATGAGGCAAGGAAGAATACTCAGTGTTTGTGACCCTCGTATCCGTGCCATTTGCAGCTATGTACGCATTGTCCACTAAATAGGTCACGTTCATGCCCGTAAATAGTGGCAAGTTCGTATAGGATGTCCCGTTCGATTCCGTGACCTCCAAATAAACGTAATACACGGCCAGAACGGGAATCGAGGCTAGAACAGTAACTAGCCCGCCTATCAGAATCCCTCTTACAATCCTTTTCATTGTTGCAACAACTAGCCTTGACTGGGTTTGTAAAAGAGCGTCCACCCGACCATGCCAAAGCCCATCAGCCCCCCGAGAATCGCCACCATCAAGGGCACGCCGATAAACGACCCGACTATCACAAGGAATCCACCGAACAGCATTACGGGGCGGTACGACCCTATCTTACGTGCTACAGTAATTAAAACAACCAAGACAATTCCATAATATAGAATAGCGGTTAGTGCCCCACGTGAAACGCCAAGCACAGTCGCCACATCCGTCAAATCTAATGGCGTGTCTATGATGTTTGCCGTCAAAGAATCGGCGTAATCTGTCCGTGTCTCCTCGACTGGGATGTCAGGGGCAATTACTCCACTGCCATGACTTTGCCCAGCGGCATAGATATACGGGGCAACGTCAGCCAAATACGGAATGACATTGATGAAGTATCCCAACCCAAAATCAGTTAAGACATCCTTGCCCGCATCGGAGACTGCCACCACGTCCACTCCCCAATCATCTTCCAGTTCGTGCGCCAGATAAATCACCCTTGAGGAAATAATGGACTTCGTCACCCCCAAATCATTGTCTTGCCAAACATCGAACGGCGTATAGGAAACGTCTGGAATTGTCCCGTTCCATGACAGGAACGGATTGCCCATGAATCTCATTGTGTAAAATCCTGCCCACGCTGGGGCGTCATCTGCATCAAAGTATATGGCCAAAACACCCCTACCATAACCCTTCTCAAAATAGGCGAAGGGCACAGTAGATGCCAATTCGGTTGTCCCATCCATAAGGCGGCCAAAGAAAGCAGTCGTCGCCGTCTCTGAGGGCATGGAAGTGTAGTTTATCGAATACTCAATTAAGTAAAGCTGGTCTCCCGTCTCCCGACAATTCCGATACGCCCAAACACCCACGATGTCTATATCGTCGGGTGGGTTAATCGCCAAGCAGGGCGTGACAAATGTGAGAACGCCCAACAATGCGAGTAGAAGCGGGAGAAACCACCTTGTGATTTTCCTTTTCATAAAATTACCTGCAACCCTAAATATGTTTCGAAATCCAGCGAAACACCTTGCCACCTAAGATACCAGGCATTTGTGCCTTTTTATAGCCTCCTCTAGGTGACGCATCATAATAAGTATTAAGTTTTTCGCCGTTGCTCCAAATTACCCACCACGATAACCCTCGCCCACCTGTATGACGCTTCCGAACTATCTTACCTTTTTCCCTCACCATTTTAATAGCCATAGTTCACCTCCTAAAATTGTTGCAACAACTTTACTTCTTCTTGCTCCTGTGTTCGACCATAAGCCATTTCATCTAGCTGTTTCCTAAGCAAAACATTGTCAGCTTCCAGTAATAGCACTTTCTGTTCTAGTTGAATTATTCGTGCCTCCATTTTAGTCAATGGTGCATGTTCTAAGGATGACGGCAATAACCGCAAATTCTCCAAACGGTTATCTTTTTTATTTTGGTTGATATGATGCACAATTTCCCAGTGATTCAGCGACCTCCCCAAATGCCTTGCCATAATGATGCGATGCTCCAATACATACCCATGTTTATTAGCCATCGAGTAATATGGGTCGTCCGGCAATAATTGGATATGAATATATTGTCCTGTTTCTGTTCTCCCGCCTTTCCACCTTGGATTGCCCTCTCCTGTCATGCGTTTACTCTGTTTTAGCCGTTTAGAACAGGCACGACACAATGTCCCCAAACCGCTTCGCTGTCTCCACATTTCCTTACTACAATTAGGGCAGAAATCCTGATACAAATAGCTACGTGTCCTGAACCCTAACTCAGAAGCATGTTTATATGGCCTCCCTTGCAAAATTAAACTATTATGGCGTGCCGTAAAAACACTACGGTATGAACAAGCCTTGCAAAGGCCATGATATGTTGGCTTAACTGCTTCTCTCCGCCTTACCCACCGTTCCTTGCCACATTCCTTGCAAGCTAACCAAACATAGGCACAATGCACCTTATATCCCAAGCTATAGCCACTTCTAATTTCCCCAACTTCTGGCATTATCTTCTCTTCTTTTTCGCATAAAGATGATAGAAATATAGGGAATCTACCCTAGCCTTCTGGTGAGTTTCTTTGTCCTTAGTAACATTGGCAAGACTGCCCAATGCTCTCGCCGTAGCAAGCAAGTCGCCATGCCTGCTTCTTAAAATAGTTCGGCGACGCTTGTCAGTTGAATCCGACTTTCGCCAGCCTGTCTTATTTCCAGGCTCAAACCATCTTTCCTTCGCCATTTTGTCTCCTTTGTAGTTTTAAGGGGAGAGAGCCTTTTATTGACTCTCCCCCCTCTAGGTGTCTAGCCCGCCTTGGAACCAACCCCAAGCAGAGCCACCACGGCGTATATTGCAACGCCCACGCCCACTGCCAGAGGAACCAAGGTTTGCACCAGTGTCGATGCAGTGTCAGTCCCTGTCACCATAGTGGTTATCAAGGTCAGGGTCACGATGAAGATGATGACACCTATGGCGATGTTTTTGAACGCACTAGTCAAGAGTCATAATCACCTTACCTCCGACCCCGAGATTGGGGTCGTTTTACTGATAAACGCGATAAAGCGTCTTACCATTCTTCCTCAGCTTTCGCCCAACTGTCACCCACAACCGCAAACGCATAAGATACTGGGGCATCACCGATGACCTTTAGTTGAATCGTATCGCCCATAGTCCACACATCTCCTGGGGTTATGACAAAGTCCCACCTTGTTCTATTTATGTAATAGAACGTCTCATTGCCTACTGTCGTTTCAACTAAATCATAGAACGGATAATCCGCTACGATGGCATAATCCATATGAGGGCGCACGATAACTTCATCTTCGTCTAGATAATCGCCATAAAGCGACACAACAACAGGAAAATCGCCAGTACCAAATACTGTCACGTCAACATATATTCCTGTTAGTTTCTCTTCCATGCCTGACACTACAGCATATCTTGGGAACGTCATGTTAATGCCCACCATGGCATCCTCTATCGCCTGATTCACATCCTCCATAGTAATGTTCACACTCGCCACTGCCTCTTCTATTGTAGCATTGATACCAGTAATTGTACTGTCTAAGGTTTCGCCTGTGGCCTCCCAAGAAGCCTGAAGTGCCGTAAAGTCGGCCTTCAGTTTGTTCATGTCCGCAGTCCAGTCCTTCGGGTTCGTGATTCCGCTGAGTTGGGAAAGAATCTGCTGCTGTTTCGTGTTGATGTTGGCCAAGTCCTCAGTGGCCGTGGCCTTCCAAGTTGTGAATCCCTGAATGCTCGTGGACTGCTGGTTTACTATTGCACTCAAATCGTCCACCGTCAATCCCGATGCGCTCGATTGCCCACCCCCAAGCTGCGTCACTATGACGACAACCACTATCACAGCCACAACCCCTATGACCGCCCACAGCATCCACTTCGACCTGCCCTTTTTTGCACCATCATCTTGATATTCTTCCAAAAATGCACCTCCTAATATTATTGTAAAACTATTCTTGTTTTCTGTCAAGACCCTCGTTTGGCAAAGATTTTCTCAAACTTTATGTAAGAAAAGGATTGACAAACAAAACAGGCTAGTATAAAGTTATCAATAGTAACCTAAAGTAGTAAATAGTTAGTTGTTGCAACAAGGCAACGAAAGGAGACGAAAAATGCCAACCACAACAATAATCGGAGCGACGCCAAAGGAAGTGGCCAAGCTGTGTGGCGACCTTGAGTTCCTCCAAAGGATGGTCAGGACAATCCGCAAGGCGCACGGAGAGAAATCCTACAAGCACATCAGCCAGACAATGGAGGACGCCATAAACGAAAGCAGTGAGGTCGCCGACAAGGTTCGCCATTTCGGATTACAGGAGGCCAAGTGAACGGCATATACACAGCCCCCGAAGTGGCGGAGAAGTTGAAGCTCCACATCAACACAGTCCGCAAATATATCAAAGAGGGCAAAATCAAAGCATTCAAGTACGCCGACAATTCAAGGTGGCGCATCGCCAGCGAAGAGCTGGAGAAATTCATACAAGGGAGGGCAAAATGACAAAAGAAGTAAAAGAGGAAACAAAGGTCGAAATACCACCAATCGAAGTAAGCTATTGCAAGCATGATGGAACATTTAGCTTACGCATAGGAATTGAGAACAGGCACACATCGTTAGAGGCATGGCATTATAGTTGCGGAGGCTATAAAGGAACTATCGCCATTTTCGGTCTAACCCCAGACGATATGATAGCCCTAGCCAACAACATTATCGGGCAAGCTTTCCTAGCAAGAGAGGAGGCAAAATGACAGAGCCCATAAAAGCACAACGCTACATCAGGCGGGACAACCAATGGATTGACGTGCTTATTTATGGTTTCGTGGCAATGCAAGGAGTAGCTCTGATGGGGACTGATGCCTCTACTATTCATGCCATCTATATTCGTATCAACGGAAATGGGGAACTTGAAAATGATAACATCGCAGATTTTAGAATTATAGAGGTGGCAAAATGACAAGGTACATCATCGGGGGAATCCTAGCCAGCCTAATACTGCTTGTGGCGTTGTCCATAGCCAACTACTACACCTGTTTTGCCTACTACCTGCCACACAAGCCAGCCATCATTGAGATATTCCCCGGCGACATTACCCTAGAGGCACATCCCCAAATCATAGTTGTCCCTACTGGATTCAATCAAACTACTATAAAGGAGGCGAAATGAAGTGTGGCAAATGCCCGTGGAGACAGTCAGATAATTGCCGAATATGCCAGCAGAAGGAGGCAAAATGACCAAAGAGCAAATCGAGGAGACCATGAAGCTGCCCATAAGCCGACTACAAGAACTTGCCCAGACGCAGGAGGGATTCATCTCTGTCCTGAGCACAGCCATCAATTTCGGGCGGGCACTAG
>Ga0315545_1004930_pt1 | contig 10857 bp, 14 predicted proteins | sample SalMarSW160210MG_FD_203096 | JGI IMG/M metagenome (GOLD analysis project Ga0315545, IMG submission 203096) | Salt marsh sediment microbial communities from the Plum Island Ecosystem LTER, Massachusetts, United States - Salt Marsh Sediment SW1602-10 ...
GATTCGTTTTCCAGCAAATATACGTTCCGATCTTGGGCAGGCAGTGAGTGTCTTAGTTGCAACGCATGGTTCTGATCTAGTGAAAAGTTTCACTGTTTTGGAACCTGGAAGAGCGAGGATTCGGAAGCTGCTATAGGCTGGTACCCATTCCCCATAACTATACCCCTTTACCATGCCCCGTCTAGCTAGACTTGACGCCCCTGGCTTGTTGCAACACGTAATAGCAAGGGGAATTGAACGCCGTAACATTTTCAAGGACGACAAAGATCGCAAATCGTTTCTTGATCGCTTGGCCCTCATACTCGAAGAAACCCAAACCCAATGTTACGCATGGGCCTTGATCCCGAATCATGTTTTATGTTGAGCTCAACATAAGAAATGGTTTGGCAAAAGCGACCACGCGCAGCACTGAGTCTGAGTCTCCTCCAGGATAATGGCCAAACGCTCAAGGAAGGATTTTCGATCCTGATCGTCTTTAAATATCTCTCTTCCTTCAATTCCCCTTGCCATTACATGTTGCAAAAGGCCTGGGGCGTCTAGTCTTGGTTGGCGGGGCATTGTTTTTTTTAGACAGGATTTTCAGGATATTATTGATTAGTTGTTGCGTCATTTCCCAGACGGAAATGTCGCAACGCAATCCGCCTTATGGCGGAGTTTATCGTGCTTCCTTACAAGGTTCTCGATATCAGTCCTTGACATTGCTTGGTCTTCATTTTATACAGCTCCGCCCCTTCGGTTACATCGTGTACGGGCCTGGTTGCCTTCGGTATCAGTAAAGGATAAAGTAAATCTCAAGGATGCTTCTCCATTACCTCTATTCCCTCTATCCGGCTGATCTGAAAAAGCTTGAATTCTATTTCTTTGCCCAAAATCTCTGTTGCATCTATCACTTCAATCCCAAGCAACTTTCCGTCTCTCCCAAAATCAGCATGCACACCAGGAGCCACAGTCACCGTCTCGGCAACCTTGGCCTCAGGAGAAACGAAATAAATATAAAGCAGATCCCTCTCCGGATCATATTCTATTCGCACTTCCACCACCTCCTTTTAAGAAATTTTCTCCATATCTGGATTTTACTGTCAACAGCAAGATTTTGCCTTTAATAAACTTATAATACACCGTTACTTCCTTTTCTGCAAAGTATTTACCCTCCCATTCTCTATTATATGGAAATACAAACACCTTACCCTCTGTGCTTGTCTTTGCATCATCCGCTTTCCAGCCATCTTTTATAGTGATCTCTACTTCCTCTTTTGTCACTCCACGTTGAAGCATACGGGATTTCAAATGGGAATGGAAATCACTCGACTTAAACTTTATATTTTCTATTTTCATCTTTATTTCTCAAGCAGGTTGGGAGACCTTTGAATTTTTCATAAAAAATCGAGATTGTCTTTTCGTATGGCGAATGGATTGAGGACTGAGGACAGAGGACAGAAGGCAGAGGTCAGGGGTCACTTTATGAGAAACGAAGAAGGATCCTTTAACATACCGCCAAGCATCTTGCCCACCTCTCGGCATTTTTCCGATATTCTAGTGTAATCTTCCTCCTTTAAATAACCACAGTCTTTAGCATAATCCAACCATGTATCCGTTTCGCTATTCTCGCCGTCAGAGTCTGTTAATTTCATTATTAAGTGAGCTTCATGTCGACGCTTGGACCATGCCTCCCGCAGGTTGCTGCATACTGAACGCGACGATCGTCTATTAATCTGATCAGTAAGCGAATATTTCTCATCAGGTGGCCATTGTTTGCTGATTTCATATATCTCCATCGCTAAGGCATATGCCTCTTTATAGACCATGAGTTCTTTGGCGGAATTTATTTTCATAGTAATAACAGAGGTCAGAGGTCAGAGACTTAGAGCCTCATAAATAATAAACCTTATTAGACAATAGGTAATTGACATAGATCATGGCTTTTTCTTTTTGATGCTGTGTTTAAATTTTAACACCGCAAAGTTGAGTTCGATACTTGTTTCACTTTCATTGCTCACGAGGTCGTCATCCAAGATCTCAGCAATGATTTTTCCACTTTTTTGAAGAAGATTTTACCTCGGAAGCTTGACTTTTCCGCGTTTTATTGAAGTCGAAAATTTCGACTTCAAAGACTCCCACTCCCTTTTATCCAAAGCAATGATGTATCCTTCGGGGAATTTATCGGGATTATTCTTAACCGCCTCATTTACTCGCTTTGTCTCTATCTCATATAGCTCGGCCAATCGCTGTCCAGGATGACCTTTTGTCCCCTGACATCAAGTATTTTCTGCTCGACTGCTTCAAATTTTACGATATCCATGTGAACCCTCTAACTATTATAATAGGGAATGCTCGTGCAGTGATTGCAATACTTTTTTACCCCAAAAGCGTTAAGAGCGTTGGGAGCATTGGGAGCGTTTCCCCCATTCTCCGGCTCATCGATTCTCAGAAATGGTCTGTTTGGTCTATCTGGTCTATTTGGTTTGTTTGGACCCAGTTGCATAAGTACAACCATTCAACGTTGTAAAATTCCACCCCAGTACCATTTTCCGAAGCTACCCCGGTTAAATAGTCCTCTCGCGGGATTTAACGGTGCACAGCGGGGCAGGCGGTGTAAATCTGTTTGGTGGCCCCGGTTCAATAAGGTAAAAAACAAATAATCAATGTGCCATGACATACCTAATAGACCTCATCGTGGCTTCCGATATCAATGAGGAGCACCCGATCTTCGCCCATGAACTCAAACACGACCCTACAATCTTCGTCAACGCTGAACGCCCACAAACCTTCAAGCTTTCCACTGAGCTTATGCGTTCTCAATTGCCGTGCAAATGGAGTTGACAAGAATAACTCCAGCCTTTGCCAAAATCTCCTCCTCAGCTCTTCATCCATCTTAACCCGCTTCTTGTAACTCCTCTTGAATCCTTCATCCCAGATGGCCCTAATCACGATCTAGATCCTCCATGAGCTCTTTAACCGTCCCAGTCTTCACGGCACCCTTTTCGAGATTCATTCTTGCTTCCTGGGCCCTCTCGGCTAGTCTATCTCTCTTCACCTCAATGAGCTGCTTTCTTATAATTTCAGCCACGTACTCCTTATCGTCAGGAGGGAGATGGCTGAATTCCTCAATGACTTTGCCAATGTTTGAATTGCTCATTTTGCACTCCTCTAAAATTGATGGTCTCGTAAAAAGTCACCAACATCGTCACTCCGGCGCAAGCCGGAGTCTATAACCTATTGAAAATACTGGATTCCGGCTTTCGCCGGAATGACGAAAGAGGCAGATTTCAGACTTTTTATGACTTTGTCAAAATTGTGTAATGTAAAGGGGTCAGATCTGCTCTTGACTCATGCTTTCGTAGTCAAAGTGAAAATGAATGGTTAAATCGTTGATTGGTTGATCTGGTCTATCTGGTCTGTTTGGTATAGTAACGTTGGTGCTTTTGTTACGTTACTGGACAATATCTTTCAAATCTCGATATTTCGGAATTCCGGTGACACAATACTCCATTATTCATTGCTTCTGTTTCATGCAAGCATCAGAGCATGGCGCATAGGACATAGCTGATAGCTCATGGGGAATTATGTCAGAGGTCAGAGACAGGGACTCAGAGGGTAGATGACCCCAAATCAAGGTTTTTTAGCACACAAATACTTTTTGTTTTCCCCATCTTACTTACGAAGTTCTGGTCGGCAGTTATTAAAGTACCTTGCACTTCAAGGGCCGCGGCAAGATAGCATGCATCATAGAAAGTCACTTTGTTTTTCTTCATCCACGAGAAACACTGCACATACATGCTTTCAGTCAATTCCACGTTTCCGATATTAAGATTTATAAGCAGATCCATCTTATTCCGGGCGTCTTCTTGAAGGTTTCTACCCAAAAAATTTCCCACCTCATATTTCCAGAGTGAAGGGGCTATCAATTCGGCACCACCTTCAGTCCAAAAACCCAGCAGGGCTATGGCCTTTTCATGATCAGGTTCTCTTTCATCACCTAAAACCCATTTGAGAATTACAGAAGCATCCACAACATAACTCTTCATTTAATGGCTCCTGCGGTCTTTAGTTAATCCATCTATTATCTCACGGTTTGAAAATTTTTTAGTTGCAGGAGGTGAACTTAAGAGTTCCTTCACTGCTTTTCCCTTGCGCATTGATTCCAGTTCTTTTCGCAGCGCATCATTAACTACTTTGCTCCTTTTCCCCGCAGGGACCAGCATTTCAAACTCCCGGCAAAGATTTACATCGATAAGGAAATTCAGTTTTTTAGAAGATTGGCCCATAGCCTACCCCTTTTTTGTATTTATCAATAATAAGTATGTATAATACTCCTTTATAAGATGGATGTCAAGAGAAGTCTGTGTAATGGGTGGCGTTGTTACCTTCTTAGTTTATTTGGCACCTGTCTGGGTGCGTGCCCGTACAGGCAGGCGGATTTCACGGATTTCACTGTTTGTTTTTAAATCGCAGTCTCGATTCGAGCTTTCGAATCAAGACTACGTTCCAATCCCGCTGGAGGCGGGTGAGGGTCGAGTCGGACCTGGAATAGGGCACGGTTTATCTTTTTGGCGCGCGAGTTGAATGCACTGCGTTGTTTCACTTCGTGAAAATTTAACGGGACACGGCGGATTTTCCCAGTGAAATACGCTACGCTCGTGAAAACATCGAGGGTCAAGCCTTCATTCTTGACACATGGAGCAGAGAGCAGAGGCCCCCTTGAACCGCGAAGGTGCTTGGAATGTCACGTCTTTATTGACGGAAACGTTTCAAGTCCTTCTGACTTGGCGGCACGGCGAAGACTGTCGTCGAAACAGGCAAATATGAAATCTTCCGGAAACCTCTCATGGATCACCATCGCCGATGGAAGATGGATTGCATCGAAGCCTCTCAGTGGATATCTTTCAACCACACGATCGATGTATCCATTGAGTGCATCGTTAATCTCAACACGTATAAAGCTCCCCCAGTCCCTGTGAAATGCGTTTACTGTTTTCCCGATCAATGTATCTCCAAGACCCGCTTCGCGTTTTTTTCGATACAGGGAAGCCATCGTTTCCGCATAAGCAACAAAAGATGTAACGATTTGGGTCGCCGATTTCCATCTGAAAATGACATCATCGGAAAAAGGCTCCAGGAAGTATCGCTTTACCAGTGCGCTCGTATCAAGGTACAGAATCATCAGCCGATCACCGCCGGTCCTCGATCACCATTTCTGAAACAGGCTTTCCTGGGATTGCGACCGGCGAGATATGCTCTTTCAGGATGCTCTTGTTCGGCAAAGTGACCAGCCCTATCTGAACCAAGGGCGCTAATGCTGCTCGGACGGCCTTATCCCCATGGTTTTCCTTCACGAGCCGGGCAACAGGCCTTCCCCTTTCAGTGATCAAAATCTCTTCCCCTGCTTTTACCTGGGCTAAAAGCCGACTCAAGTTGTTCTTGACGTCCTTTATCCCAGCACTGATCATGATGGTCCTCCTTTTTAGTAGCTACTCTCAATATTGCAGTCAAGTAAAAAAGAAGTTATTTTGTAATAGGCCACGTTGCCACTATTCCATTAATTTGTAATGAGGGGCGTGGATGCTTTTGCTGCTTTACTTGGCATTAGCTCTCAAATCTCGATATTTGTCAACACAATGGGGGATGTTGTTACATTATGAAGTTATTTTGGCACGGATTTCACTGTTTGTTTTCAACTTGCAGTCTCGATTCGAGCTTTCGTGATTTGAGGGACGTCCAGGTTTCCCCCTTTCGGGAAGCTGCGCTCTGGAGACCCCCCCTTTTTTTATAAAGGGGGGTCGGGGGGATTTTAAATACTTTTGAGCAATTACGCTCATGTGCGCAAAGCATTGGTCGGCTTCAGCCGAAACCACCGGCTTTCAGTCGTAACAGAAATCTACCTGCTTTAGCAGGTAGTGGTTTAATGAAAGAATTCAACGATGGAGGTCACTACATAGTCTTGCTGCTCAACGGTCAGCTCCGGGTAAACCGGCAGCGCCAGGGTGGTTCTTGCCGCCTGCTCGCTCACCGGATATGAGCCTTCTTGATAACCAAGATCCTTAAAGCAGCCCTGAAGGTGCAAGGGGACCGGATAGTAGATCTCCGTGCCGATACCCTTATCAGAGAGATAGGCCTTCAGTTCATCTCGACTGGGAGTGGCTATCACATACTGGTTGTAAATATGATAATGAAAACTGGGGGATCCCGGTCCCGGGTTTTGAAGGGGGCTCTGCCCCGCAGAGACATCTCTCCAGATGGGCTTGGGGGGTTTGATCAAGCCCCTGTCGACAAGACCGGCAGATTGCAGTTCCCTATCATACCATGCGGCGTTTTCCTGCCTTTTTGCCGTCCAGGTATCAAGATGGGCAAGCTTTACAGACAAGACCGCCGCCTGAATGGCATCAAGCCTGAAATTGCCGCCAACATAGGTGTGATAGTACTTAGGTTTGGAGCCGTGAACCCGGAGGATCTTCAGTTTTTCCGCTTTCTCAGGATCGTTGGTCACCACCATGCCCCCATCTCCAAACCCGCCGAGGTTTTTCGAGGGGAAAAAGGAAAAACACCCATAGTCCCCCATCGATCCCGCCCTGTGCATCCTTGAAGGCTTAGGGATCTCTGACACATACTCCGCGCCTATTGCCTGGGCTGCATCCTCAATGACAACCAACCCCCTCTGTCGTGCGATCTCCAAGATGCGGTCCATGCCGGCACACTGCCCGTACAGATGGACGGGAATGATGGCCCGCGTTTTGGGCGTAATTCGTTCCTCGATCGAATCTGCATGTATGGTATAGGTATCAGATTCGATATCCACGAATACCGGCTTTGCCCCCAGCCGAGAGATGACACCGGCCGTGGCAAAAAAGGAATAAGGTGTGGTGATCACTTCATCTCCCGGGCCGATCTCCTCTCCCATAAGACAAATCAGCAGGGCATCTGATCCGGAACTGACCCCTACGCCATACCTGCTGCCGGAGTAAGCAGCTATCTTTTCCTCAAGATCGGCAACCTTTGGGCCAAGGATGAAATACTGTTCTTCTACGACTCCTTGAAGGGCCTCCATGATCTCATCTTTAATCTTTTGGTACTGGGCCTTAAGATCCAGCAATGGTACTTTCATCATCGGCTTCCTTTCCTTCTTCTCCTATCCTCTCAGGTTTCTGTTTCCTGTATCTCCTCTTGCAGGACGTGCAGCATGCCGTTTCCCCCTGGAAATCGAGTTGGATGCCGCAGGTGCACATCCAGCCCTTCCGTTTTGCGGGATTCCCCACCACCAAGGCATAATCCGGTACATCCTTGAGCACCACGGCCCCCGTTCCGATAAATGCATACCTTCCAATGGTTACGCCGCAGAGGATCGTGGCATTGGCGCCGATGGTTGCTCCCTTTTTTACGAGGGTGGGGCGCAGCTCGCTCATCCTTGTAATGGCACTCCGGGGATTGTAGACATTGGTGAACACCATGGATGGGCCGCAGAATACCCCATCTTCCAGGCTCACCCCCTTATAGACGGAGACATTATTCTGTATCTTGCACCCGTTTCCGATAGTGACATCCGGGCCTATGACCACGTTCTGCCCGATGGTACAATTGTCTCCGATACATGATCCGGAGAGGATGTGGGAAAAATGCCATATCCTGGATCCGGCACCGATCTCAACCCCCTCATCCAGGTATGCGGACTCATGGACGAAGTAGCTCGGAGCTGCTTCGGATAAGACTGATTGTTGTAAGGGTATCGAGCCCTGATCTATAGTGATTTTGCGTCCCTGATCATTGATGGATCTCTGTGATGCCTCAAGTACTTGCAGCACTCGAAGCCCTTCTCTGCCGTCGGTCTTGGGGCACTCTCCCCTGGAAACGCACTCAATAAAATGCCTGCACTCTGCCTTGAGCGGTTCTTCCATGGTAAGCGGTACGAGTTCTGCCTTGGCCTTGGATGCCACCGGAATCCTTTTCAACCACTCTATCCGATGTGGAAAGAGAAGGAGTTTCTCTTCGCTCAGATCATCGAACACCGCCATTTTTTTATCGCCCACCACCACCAGTTTCTGCTCCTTAAAGGGGTGGAGCCAGGAGACAAAGATATGCGCCTTCACGCCGCTCGGAAAATCAAGCATGGTGAGGGTTGTGTCCGGAATCTGCTCCTGAAGGTACTCTCCTCCCGTGGCCCATACATGGTGGGGCATCTCCTGGAGAAGCATGAGGATCACGGAGATGTCATGGGGCGCAAAACTCCAGAGGATGTTCTCCTCGGTTCGAATCTTGCCGATATTCAGGCGGTTTGAGTAGAGATACCGGATCTTGCCCAGTTCTCCCGAATCAACGAGCTCCTTCAACGTGATCACCGCACCGTGGTACTGGAGGATGTGACCCACCATCAGGGTGAGGTTATGCTCCTCGGCTACCTGGATGAGGTTTCGGCCCTCTTGCTCGGTGAGAGCAAGCGGCTTCTCCACGAACACATGCTTCCCAGCCAAAAGGCACTGCCTGGCAACAGCATAATGTGTTGCTGCCGGCGTGGCTATGGCTACGGCATCGATCGGTGTCGGTGAGTCATTGAGCAGCTGATCCAGATCCCGGCACGTGTATCGATCCCCGTAGGTCTCCTTAAATGTGGAGAGCACGCTGGGGTCCTTGTCGCAAAGAGCAGCAAGGCTGCCTAGTTCATGTAAATTCCGCACCAAATTCTTTCCCCAGTAACCGGATCCTACTACCGCGGTTCTAATCATGTTTATCGCTCCTCTTCAGGAAAAAGCTGAAAGCTCCGGAATAAAATCCTCGTAACACGTTAGCTCTTTGAAATTACCTGGTATATGGTGTATGGGCATGGGTCTCACCACGAGTACCTCTTTGGCCTTCAGCAATGGCCAGAAATAGTTTTCAAAGAGCTAACGTGTTACAAATCCTCTTAAGCCAAAACAGATGTTCGACTGTCGATTGCTGCTTGGGCGCTCATCGAGAGGCATTGGTTGCTCCTCTTCCAACTCCTCTATAGGTGAAGCCCAATTCAGCCATGGCCTCAGGGTCGTAAATATTCCTCAGATCCAAGACCACCGGATTTACTAGGAGCGATCGTATTTTTTTAAGATCAAGGTTCCTGAACTCATTCCATTCCGTGAGTAATACCAGGGCGTCCGCCCCTTGTGCAACCTCATAGGGCGTATTGCAGTATGAGATCCCTTTATCTCCTATGGCCTTTTTAAATTCCCCCATACCCTCAGGATCATAGGTCTTTACCATTGCTCCCTTGCTCAAGAACACCTTCACGATATCAATTGCCGGGGATTCCCGTACATCGCTCGTGTTCGGTTTAAAGGTTAATCCCAGGATGCCGATGGTCTTTCCCGACACGGAGCCCAGGGCTTCTTCAGCTTTTCCTACCATCCGTAATCGCTGGGACCTGTTTACCTCAATCACGGCCTCAACGATACTCATCGGTGATCCTACGGTCTTTCCCAGATGGGCAAAGGCAAGGGTATCTTTGGGAAAGCAGGAACCACCATACCCAGGTCCGGGATGCAGGAACTTTGGGCCTATCCTCTTATCTAATCCCATCGCCTTTGCTACCTGGTGCACATCGGCCCCAACTCGCTCACAGATATTGGCAACCTCGTTAATAAAGGATATCTTCGTGGCCAAAAAGGCATTTGATGCGTACTTGATCAATTCAGCGGTCTCAAGATTCGATAGCACAAAGGGGGTTTCAATGAGATAGAGGGGCCTGTAGATGTCCTTGACAATCGCCAAGGCCTTTTGACTGTCAGAGCCGAGCACAACCCTGTTAGGCCTCATAAAATCCTCAATGGCAGAGCCCTCGCGCAAGAATTCCGGATTTGAAACGATATCCACCTTGAGCCCCTTCTTGAGATCTGCCTGGATGATCTCCTTGATGCGGCGGTTCGTGCCGACCGGTACGGTACTTTTTATCACGATCACCTTATAATCGTCGATACGATCCGCAAGCTCCTTCGCTAGTTCTTGTATCTGAGAGAGGTCGGGACGGCCACTGCCGTCATCAGGCGTTCCCACAGCGATAAAAAGGACAAGGGAACGTTCAACCGCTCTCTTGAGATCAGCGGTGAAAGAAAGCCTCCCATTCTTCATATTTCGGGAAACGAGCTCCTCCAAACCCGGCTCATAGAAAGGTATCTCTCCTCTCGTGAGCCTATCGATTCGCCCGGCATCGTTATCAACACACATGACGTTCATGCCGAAATCCGCCAAACCAGCGCCGGAAACCAATCCTACATAACCTGTGCCAACTACGGTGATATTCATGAATTACTCCTAAGTGTAGCGTATAGCTGATAGAAGAGGTTAAAGTGCAAAGCGCACGGAGCATGACGTGAGGCGTGAAAAACATGGGGCATGAGGTAACGCGCAGAGACAATAATCATAGAGTTAAAAGGAAATACAGAGGGTTTCGGACATCGTGCCGGAGTCGTCTGATTACTTATCAGGCTGAGGGATTTTTTCTACTCAAGCATGATGATCTTTTCCCTTTGGATCTCATTTCCCAGAAGGGTACCGTATAACTCTTTTTTTGAGTCAATGGAGGTGATGATAATGGTATCGAAATGAAGCCCTCTCAACTCCTTGATAGATGCAATGGTAAGCCCGAGAAACTTCTTGCCCTTTTTTTCTTCATCGACAATACAGACCAGCTCTAAGGCCCTTGCCCGCAAAGAGATAAAGGCTATCTCAGCCAGATCCGTAGCCCCGTAAAAGGCTACCTTCGTAATCCCCCTTCTTTCCAAATCATCGAGTAGTTCCTCAAGACTCCGAAGGGCCTTCTTATAAAACCGAAACGAGTACTGGATAAATTCAAAGGTCAGCCTGCTCTTTTCAGCAAATCCCTGGGGTGTAAGTATATAT
>Ga0315545_1004933_pt1 | contig 10852 bp, 14 predicted proteins | sample SalMarSW160210MG_FD_203096 | JGI IMG/M metagenome (GOLD analysis project Ga0315545, IMG submission 203096) | Salt marsh sediment microbial communities from the Plum Island Ecosystem LTER, Massachusetts, United States - Salt Marsh Sediment SW1602-10 ...
AATGGAAGACTTGTTCTTCGTCATGTTAATGGAAGACTTGTTCTTCGTCATGTTAATGGAAGACTTGTTCTTCGTCATGTTAATGGAAGACTTGTTCTTCGTCATGTTAATGGAAGACTTGTTCTTCGTCATGTTAATGGAAGACTTGTTCTTCATACTAATTCAATTATTGACATCTTAGCCCCGTCTGACTTCCGAGGAACTAATCTGATTATCCTGGTATAGCCTCCTTTCCTTGCCTTATACTTAGGGCCTATGTCTGTAATTAGCTTCTTGACTAAGTTTTTTGAAAAATATTCTGCTAGAATTCTTGTTGAAGCTAAATCCCCTTTCTTAGCTCTAGTTATACACTTTTCAGCAAAAGAAGAAAGCTCTTTAGCCTTAGCCTGGGTGGTCTTTATCTTTCCATGGAGAAATAGAGCTCTGGCTAAAGACTTTAATAAGGCTTTCCTCTGATTTCTCTTTCTGCCAAATTTTCTTCCCTGCTTAAGCTTCTTCATATATCATTTATTGATAGAAAACTTGTTTTCATGTTATTTCTTTTTTTTCTTTTCTACTTTCTTTTTCTTAGCCGCTGGAGCAGGCTTTTTCTCAGCCTTTTTCCCCTGCTTCTCAACCTTCTCTTTAGGCCTAAAAGCATCTGATCCTAAAGAAAAATGCTTTATTAATATTTCTGAAGCCTGGAAAAAAGCCTCTTCCGGAGAAATAGTGCCGTCGGTTTCAATCTCTATCTTTAATCTATCAAAGTCTGTCCTTTCCCCAACCCTCATATTTTCTACTTTGTAATTGACCTTTCTAACCGGACTAAAAATAGCATCAATCGGAATTACCCCTATTTCCAGCTTCTTTGGTCTTTTTCTCCTTTCAACCGGCTCATAACCAATGCCTTTTTCTACCTGAACCTCTAAATCAAGCTCTGCCTTGCTGCTGGTTAAAGTAGCTATCTGCTCTGACTTGTTCTCTAATTCAAGCTGGGTAGGAACCTTAAAATCAGAACCTTTTACTTTTTTCTCTCCTTTAATCTTTAAGCTGGCTTTCTGGGACTCATCAGAAAACAATCTAAATCTTAATTTTTTAAGATTACTGACAATAGCAATTACATCTTCTAAAACATTGGGTATGGTTGAGAATTCATGCTGAGCGCCTCTAATCTTTACCTGGGTAATGGCTGCTCCTTCCAATGAAGAAAGCAGTACTCTTCTTAAAGAATTACCAATAGTTATGCCATAGCCGGGATAAAGACCCTCTATTTCAAATTCAGCCTTATTGTCTTTTTTATTAATAACTTTAGGAGATTGGGGTAAAAGGATCATATAAGATAGCAACTCGTAAAAGAAATTACTAATTGCTGGTTAATTTATTTTGAATAAAACTCAAAGATTGATGAAACCTCAGCTGGAGGAGCCATTTCCTCTAAGTTGGGCTCACTAATTATCTCTGCTTCTAATTTTCCTGGATCAACCTTAATCCAAGAAGGCGACTTATGTTTTTTCAAGCTAATAGCCAAACCCTGGAAAAGAGCTTTTTTGCCTGCTTTGGGATGAAGGGTTATCTTGTCTCCTTTCTTAATTTCATAAGAAGGGATATTAACTTTTCTATTGTTAATTAAAAAATAACCATGACTAATAATCTGCCTGGCTTTAGGCCTGGAGCCAGCAAAACCCATCTGAAAAACCACATTATCAAAACGACTCTCCAGCCTCTTGATAAGAAGAGTACTGGCATCTTCAACCCTGGACCTTTTATCAAGAACTTCCCTGACATATTTCTTAAACTGCCTTTCAGTTAAATTATACCAATTTCTCAGCTTCTGCTTCTCTTTTAATTCTTTGCCGTATTCAGAAAGAGGCCTTCTTCTCTTTTTGGCTTTTTCTCCTGGAGGATAAGGTCTTTTTATCATAGCGCACTTGGTTGACAAACAGCGTTCTCCTTTCAAAAAAAGCTTTATTCCTGCTCTTCTACAGATTTTGCATTTATTATTATTCACCCCGTTAGAGATAGGTTGCCCTTAGACAACCGTATCTTGCTAGTATTAATAATATAACCTTTATTTACTCCTTTTATTTTATTATACATAAATATTAATGCTTAGTTATCTCTAACGGGGTTCATAATTATACTCTTCTTACCTTAACCGGTCGGCAGCCGTTATGAGGTATAGGAGTAATATCTTTTATAGAAATAATATCCAAGCCGTGAGTAGCCAAAGATCTGATTGCTGACTCCCGACCAGAACCTATTCCTTTCACAAAAACAGCAACCTTATCAACTTTTAACTTCTTGGCTGTTAGACAGATGCTTTCTGCCACTTTGGAAGCAGCAAAAGGAGTAGCTTTTTTTGTTCCTTTAAAACCAATAGATCCTGCGCTTGCCCAGGTTAAAACAGCTCCTTTGGAATCAGTCAAAGTAATAAGAGTGTTGTTGTAAGAAGAAGAAATATAAATTCGGCCCTCTTGAACTTTCAAAGAAGGTCTGACTTTAATTTCTTTCTTAACCCCAGCCTCTACCTTTTCTCTTTCTTTTAACAACTCTTCTTCAGTTTTCTCAATAATACGTTTCTTTCCCATTATTTATACTTGTTATTTATACTTGTTATTTATACTTGATATATTCGTATATCATATATATTTATATATCATATAATATTATGTTGGTCCTGGAGCTGCTTTTCTTCCAGATCCTACTGTTTTTCTTACATTACCTCTAACAGTCCTGTTGTTTGTCTTAGTTCTCTGTCCCCTGACCGGCAGTCCTTTTATATGCCTGACACCTCTCCAAGAGCCAATATCCTTAATTCTCTTAACACTGGTTATTAACTCCTTTCTAAGGTCTCCCTCAACTTTATGGCTTTTCTCAATAATGCTTTTCAATTTGTTAACCTCATCTGGTTTTAATTCTGAAGCCTTACGGTTAGGATCAATAGCAGCTTCTTTTAAAACTTTTCTACTTAAAGAACGGCCTATTCCGAAAATATAGGTCAAAGCAATTTCTATTCTTTTTTCTTTCGGGATGTCTCTCCCGGCAATTCTTGGCATAATTTATCCTTGTCTTTGTTTGTGTTTTGGATTTTTCTTGCAAATTACATAAACTCGTCCCTTTCTTCGGACGATTTTACAATCTCTACATATTTTTTTAACTGATGATCGTATCTTCATAAATTATCTTCCTCTATAAACAATTCTTCCCTTAGTTTCATCATAAGGGCTCATTTCCACTGTTACCCTGTCGCCAGGAACAATCTTAATTCTGTAAATCCTCATTTTCCCGGCCAAATGGGCTATTATTTCCTTTCCATCTTCAAGCTTAACCTTAAAATGAATACTAGGTAAAGCTTCTAAAACAACACCCTCTTTTCTATAAATGTTTTTATCTTTAGTCATTTACAATTATATAAGTTAACAAATTTTAATTGATTAGTCAAGCTTTAAAAGGGTTTCTATTCTCTCAAGATTTTCAGGAACGTTTCTCCTTAAAAATGACCAGGTCTTCAACTCAACCTTTTCTATTCCAGTCAGATTGTTTAAGAATAAATCTGCCTCTTTCATTGATTTCCCGGCAATAGCTTTTTTAATCTCATTCAAATCAATATCCTGATAAGTTCTGGCTTTAATATCTAAAGTCAAAATAATTTTACCTGATTCCAGGCTTATTTCTGTTAGAGAATAATCAATGCTTAAACTTTCCTGTTCAAGCTTCTGCCCTTGTTCGATCTTAGACTCAACAGACTCCCTGACAAAATTCTGCATATCTGACTCTTTAAAGATAAGAGCTTCAGATTTTACCTTCATATCCAGAAAAAATGATCCTGTTATTGTTCCTGGTTCCTGGGAGCTGCTCTTTTCCTCGATATTATATAATATGGTTTGATCTAAGAATACATATCCCTGGGGCGTACCGGCCTGAAGAAATTCCTTGCTCTGTTTTTTCAATTCTTCAAACAAGGTATTTTCAGCTGATTCTAAATCCTGTTCAGTAATCTGGGCTGTTTCTCCTATAAAACCGCCTGACATGGGAGAAAAAGACCTAGCATAAATAGTAGTGTACAGAGCAGTGCCAGCCAGAGCCGGAAGGGCAAAAGTAGTTGCTTCTATATTATATTCTTCTCCGGCTTCAGCTGCTTCAACCTCAATATCTATTTCTCCGGGAACAAGCTTGCCTTTTTCATATCTGGCTCCGGGGATTGTTACTTTCTCTATTGACCAGAAAAGCTTTCCATCAGCAGAAACAAAACGAGAAGGTATTAAAGTTCTAGGAGAAGTAGAATAAGCATTATAAACCGTAATAACGCCTCTGGCTTTCTGTTCTGTTGTAGCTATGCCTGAAGAAAAAAACTCTTGAGAGCCTGATTTATTATGGGTTATTACCTTACTAGGAATAAAAGAGCCTTCTCTTTGATTAACTGATAAATCTAAAGTAATTGTCTCCTGAAAGCTTAATAATTCTGTTTTGGGCCAAACCTCAACCTTAACATTGGAGAAAGACAAAGAACCAACAGAAGCCAAGAAAATTAGTAGTAATAATAAAATCAGAGAGGTTTTTAAAAAAGGCCTCTTTTTTTTAATTTTAACCTCCTCTTTAAGGGGTTCAACAACCCTTTTTTCTGGAGGAATAATGTCAAAAAATTTCTCTGGCATACTTTCCTATGATGCTAATCATAATATGATGCTAATAAGGCTGGAACAAATTGGGGGCTGGTCAAGCTTTTTGTTAAATCTTTGATATCTTTTAAATGCTTGGGATAAATAACAGTTGTTTTAATTTCCGGGGTTAAGCTTGCCCCTCCAAAAACATAGATATTAGAACCTGCCTGATTAAGACTTCTTTCTAAACCTTTCTGCCAAGTCAACTTTTCAGTAAGAAAAATATTCTTAATCCTCTGCTCAACCTCTTTACTTAAAAGACCTTCTGTATATTTATGTTTTAACATTCTTGCTGAATCATCGTCAATTCCTAATGCTTCAGACAAACTCTTGGAAAAAGTCTGGCCTCCTAGTTTAAACTCATCAATTCTCTCTAAAACACCCTGTTTCAAAAATATAATCTGACTGATGCTGCCTCCAGCGTCTATAAAGATACCATTCTTCAGCCTCTGGCTGAAATTAATTGTTAATCCTCTATCTAGATAAACTATTTTAGGAAACTTTAATTCTAACTTATCAGCAATTTTCTGGATAATTTCAAAATAGTGCTTGGCCAAGAATATACCTAAAACCTTAATTTCCAAATCTTTTCCATTACAGCCGGAAAGCCGAGAAACTGAATAGCCGTTAATCTTTGTTTCAATAACTTTAATCTTAACCCAGTGAATATGATTAGCTAGAATGCCTGACTGTTTAGTAAAGCTTTGGGAAATATCTTTTTTAGCCTTAATCCTAACTTCTTGAAGTATCTTTTCCTCTTCTGGCTTGGAAATCCTTGATTCTTTCTTTCTTTCAATCCCCTGCCAGGCAATTCTTGCTTTTAAGATATCAGAAGATAAAAGAACCAAAACTGGTAAACCTTTTAAATCTCTTTTTTCTGAAACCAGAACAAAATTCCTGCTTGCTTCCTGAATTGAACTGGAAATCCCTTTACAAACAGCATCTATTTCAAAATCATTAACCTGGAAAAGGCCAGACTTATCAAAATAACTAATACCAGTTCCTAGAACAATAATCTTTTTGTCTTCTTTTTTAACAATCAGGCTCTTTACTGCTTCAGTTCCAATATCTAAAATCAAAAAGGGCTTTCCCCTTTTTCTAAATAAATTAATCATTACTTAATTTTAACATTCTTGTCCGACTGTTGACAAGCTCTTGAAGTTTAACTAATATACAATATTATATTAATATCAATAAATGTTCTTTGAAAGGATTAATAATGCTTTATATTTCAATCGCGGTCTCGCTTCTCATACTCTTAGCCATAATAGAAGCTTCTAGAGGCCTAATCTCTGATTTCGATGGTAAAAATAATCAAGCAATACGTTCTTGGATTGGAACAATTATCTTACTGGTAATCAGCTTTTTCATTTCTATGATACCTTTGCTTAAGAACCTGATTGATGCCACTCAGTAATTGATACTGAGTGGCTTCTTTTATTCCAAAACAGCCCTAATCCTCCTAACCCCGGCTGAAGAGGATTCTTCTTTAGTTATTTTAAAAACACCTAATTCAGAAGTTCTTTTAACATGGGGGCCACCGCAGATTTCTTTAGAAAAAGCTTGCCCTGAAGAATTTGAAGGGTCTCCAATAGCATAGACTTTAACCTTGGCTCCGTATTTCTCTCCAAAAACACCCATTGCTCCTTTTTTCTTTGCTTCTTCTAAAGACATCTCTTCACATTTCACTTCTAAATCCTGCTTTATTTTCTCATTGACTAAATCCTCTATTTTCTTGATTTCTTTTTCAGTTAATTTCTCTTTATGAGAAAAATCAAACCTTAATCTCTCGGCTGTAATATTGCTTCCTTTTTGATAAACATGTTCTCCTAAAACCTTTCTTAGAGCAGCTAAAAGCAGATGGGTAGCAGTATGATATCTGGTTGTCTTCTCTGTATGGTCAGCCAATCCCCCTTTAAACTTCTGTTCTGCTCCTTTACGGGAAAGTTCTTGGTGGTTTTTTAAGGCTTTTTCAAATTCTTTTTCATCTATTTTAATTTCTTTTTCTTTAGCTAATTCTTCTGTTAATTCCAGGGGAAAACCATAAGTCTGGTAAAGATTAAAAGCATCTTTTCCTGTTATTTTATCCAACCTCTCAAACTCTTTTAATCCTCTTTCTAATGTTTTTTTAAACTTTTCTTCTTCTCTGACAAGCTGCTCAAAAATAAATTCCTGATTCTCTTTAAGCTCGGGGTAAATACTTATAACAGCTTTGGCTATCTTGTGGCAGAATATATCTTTTATACCCAGCTGTCTGCCGTATCTAACACTTCTTCTGATTAAACGCCTTAAAACATAGCCCTGTTCAATATTAGAAGGCTCAATATTCTCTGATAAAATAAAACAAGCTGCTTTAATATGGTCAGCAATAATTCTTAAAGCTTTTTCATTTATTTCTGAAGACAAGGCTTTAATCTTTTTAATAATCGGCTGAAATAATTCTGTCTGGAAAACATTGTCAAAGCCATTTAGAACAGCGATTATTCTTTCCAACCCCATACCAGTATCAACATTCTTCTGCTTTAAAGGAAGATATCCTTTGCTTGTCTTATTATATTCCATAAAAACATCATTCCAGATCTCAGAGTATTTCCCGCAGGAACAGCCTGGCTTACAACCAGCTCCACACTTCTTCTTGCCAGTGTCATAAAACATTTCTGTACAAGGGCCGCAAGGACCAGTCCGGCCAGCTGGACTCCACCAGTTATCCTCTTTAGGCAAGAAATATATCTTCTTTTTAGGAATTCCTAGTTTCTGCCAAATCTCTGCTGATTCTTTATCGCGAGGAGCATCTTTATCACCAGCAAAAACAGTAACTGATATTTTCTCTAAATGAATATTCAGCCATTTCTTGCTGGTTAAAAACTCCAAGCTCCATTCAATAGCCTCTTTTTTCCAATAATCGCCTAAAGACCAGTTGCCCAGCATTTCAAAAAAGGTTAAATGCCAGCTGTCTCCTACTTCTTCAATATCATTGGTTCTGATGCATTTCTGGATATCAGTCAATCTCTTGCCCTGAGCATGCTTTTCTCCTAACAAAAAAGGCACCAAGGGGTGCATACCAGCAGTAGTAAAAAGCACAGTCGGGTCATGCTCTGGAATCAAAGAAAAGCCAGGAATGACAGCGTGACCATTTTTCTTAAAAAAAGAAAGATATTTCTCTTTTAATTCTTTTGGAGTCATAAGATTTGAAGAAAGATGCTTTGCGAAACCCCACGCAGGTCGACGGACCGAGCGAGAAGAATTTTTCAGCAGAAAAATATCTGTGTTAAGCAAAGCATCTTCAAAAAATACTCTCTAATACTCTCTTAGGAATACCTATCAGCAACAACGGAAGCAATATAGGCTTCTGGTTTAATTTTAGGCTCAAAACCATTACCTATAATTAAACCGGTTAATTCTTTTACCATGCTAGCGGTATCTCCATGTTCATTAATATCAGCATGAATATATCTGAATTGATATTGAAGACTTCCATCATCTATTTTTTCCATCTCTTTATGAAAATCTTCTCTTAATAATAAAGCTAAATCACAGGATAGCAAAACCTCCTGTAATATTCTATTCTTCCAGTTAAGAAACCTCTTACTAGTTGGATATTTAATCTTTTTAAGGAAAAACCTTCCTCCCTCTCCTTTTCTTAAAACAGCTACTACAACTGGAAAACAAGGATCTTCGCCAGAAGAAGAATCACAGCCAACTATAATGTCATAAAACATCTCTGGCCTTTCCTTAATATATTCTATAATCTCTGAAATTACCTCTTCAGCTAATAAATTTCCTTTAGTAGGATTATAAAAATGACCGCTTAAATCTATTTTATCCATAAGAAAATTTTAACAGAATTCCTTAAAGAAATCAAGCCTTTATTATCTTAATAAACTCCTTGGCATCCAAAGAAGCTCCTCCAACTAATAACCCCTGAAAACCAGCCTCCTTGATATAACCGGAAGCATTCTTGCTGTTAACACTGCCTCCGTAGAGTATCCTTATCTTCTTGGAAATATAAGGATTATATAATTTGGAAATAATCTTCCTGATTAACAACCCCATTTTCTGGGCTTCTTCAACATCACAGGCATTGCCAGTGCCAATAGCCCAAATAGGCTCATAAGCAATATTAAGATTAGCAATCTTGGAAAGAGGAATATCCTTGAGCCCTTGCTCCAACTCTTTAAGCAAAACCTGTTCAGTCTTCTCCTCTTCTCTTTCTTCCCCTGTTTCCCCTATACAAAAAATAGGACTTAGACCTTTATTTAAAACAGCTTTCAGCTTTTTATTAATCAGCTCATCTGTTTCCTGAAAATGCTTTCTTCTTTCTGAATGGCCAATAATAACATACTTACAGCCTAAATCTTTAAGCATAGAAACAGAAACTTCTCCAGTATAAGGACCTTTTTCTTCAAAAAAGCAGTTCTGGGCTCCCGAACCTTTTAAAGAAGAAAGATAAATAAAGGGAGGGCAGACAACAACCTCTGCTTCGCTCTTTACCTTAATAGATTTAAAAAGCTTTTGAGCCTTTTTCAGGTTTTCTGGATTCATTTTCCAATTAGCAATAATAATTTTTTTACTCATAGATTTATCTTCTTTACCCCGTTAATTCCGAAGGAATTTTTGGGGCAGTTAGCTACGATTAAGTTCTTCATATTAATTTATTAAGAAAACTTGTTTTTCATATTAATTTATTAATAAAAAGATTGTCTTTCATATTTCCATTTTAGCATAAAAGAAACAAAATAAAAAACTCCTTGGTAAACAACAAACGCCAAGGAGTTTACTCGTCTCAGGAGACGAGGACTGATGCTAAAAGGGTACGAAGTACTATTTACAGTATAATTTATATCTAAAGCTCTGTCAATACCCTAACTCCTTTTTCAGTCACAGCAATAGTATGTTCAAAATGAGCGCAAAGAGAATCATCTTTCATCTGAAAGCCGTATCCGTCCTTGGTTTTCTTAATATGCCAGTCCCCTATGGCAATCATTGGCTCAAGACAAAAAACCATTCCTTTTTCTATCTTCGGTCCTGTTTTCCTTCTTCCGTAATTAGAAATCTGAGGATCTTCATGAATCTCTCTGCCTATACCATGACCGCATAAATCCCTTATTACGCTGTATCCCTGGTCTTCAACATATCTCTGGATAGTATTGCCAATGTCTCCAAAAGTGACTCCAGCCCTTACTTTCTTGATCCCCCTTTTCAAGGCTTTTTTAGTTACTCTAACCAGTCTTAAAGCTTCTGGAGAAACATCCTCGACTGGAACAGTCACAGCCATATCAGTATGAAATCCTTTATACAAAACACCCATATCAATAGAAAGTATATCTCCTTGTTTTAACTCCCTGCTTGAAGGAACACAATGAACAAGCTCTTCATTCAAGCAAGTACAAGCTGTAGCTGGAAACCCATTATAGTTCTTAAAACTAGGCTTGGCTTTATATTTAAAAACAAGGTTTTCAGCAACTTTGTCTAATTGTTTCGTAGTAATGCCTGGCTTAACCTGACCAGCAACCTCTTTTACAATCTGGGCCAAAATCTTTCCTCCTTCAGCCATAACAGCTATTTCTTTTTCTGTTTTTATCTTAATCATTTTATAATGTCTAAAATATCCCTGACTTCTTTTTTCGCCTCCTCTCTTATTCTAGTATTAACAATTGTAAAGTCTGCCATAGCAATAGGCCCTCCCTTCTCTATATTTTCAATCTCTGCATAATCACGAGCTTTGGCCTCTTTCTTGGTAAAAGACCTAAAGCGGTTCTTCTCATCATTTTCAACTTTCCTGGCTTCTAATCTCTGGTATCTTAGTTCAGGAGGAGCATAAACAGCTATAACATACATTGAATCTTTATATTTTTCTTTAAGAATCTTATACTCTAACCAGGAATAAAGGCCGTCGCCAACAACATTGGATTTCTTTAACAGTTCATCAAACTTAGGAATATTAAGAAGAGCAAAAGCCCCCATACCATGTTTTTTCCTGAACTCTTCCCTTATCTTCTTTTCATTAGCCTCATTAACCTCTAAGCCCCTCTTTTTTACTTCATCAAGAGTAATCTGCCCAAACCTTAAAAAAGCAAATCCCTGATTTACTAATTCATCAGAGACTAAACTTTTTCCAGAACCAGCCATTCCTACAATAAAGATAATCTTGTTAGCCATAAGCTATTTAAGAGCTTTTAAAATATCCTTATGCACATTCTCTATTGGCTGCT
>Ga0315545_1004935_pt1 | contig 10848 bp, 7 predicted proteins | sample SalMarSW160210MG_FD_203096 | JGI IMG/M metagenome (GOLD analysis project Ga0315545, IMG submission 203096) | Salt marsh sediment microbial communities from the Plum Island Ecosystem LTER, Massachusetts, United States - Salt Marsh Sediment SW1602-10 ...
CAGAACCGTCAACCGCCTGGTCATCTTCATCCATTAGATAAACGGAATCCGAAGTGACTGTATCCGCATCAAGAGCATCGCTGAAAACAGCGCTAATCTCCGTATCAACAGCGACGTCCAGAGCATCAGACTCGGGAGTGACGGAAAGGACACTCAAAGCCACTGGGGCCGAGGGTCCTACCCCCAAAAGCTCATTCAATTTAACTCGGGTGGTGGAACCAACATAGCCGGTTCCTGAAGTCAGGCCCCAAAAGGCCAAAACATCATCCGTATACTTTTCCTGGAAATTAATGACGGCTGCTTTTGTCAAAGGACCAAAGTAGCTCGTTTCTTCCCCAGGAGAACCAACTCCTGTAGTCGCTAACTGCGTTACCGGATCGGAATTCAAGACAATTTGCAAATAGTGAACGTCATCTCCTGACGCTCCTAATTCCAAATCAGTCTCAAAAGTAAAGTCCGTTGGAACTCCAGTAATCGCTCCGCCACTAACAGGGGTGGTCGCGCCAGTCTGAAGAGAGGCAATGAGAGCCGTCAACTGATCAATAGTGGCTTTCAAACTAGAAACTTCTGTCTGCAAACCCTCCATTGTCGGTTCATCGGCTTGGACTGAGCCAACCGGCCCAACCATCATTACCATCAAAGCTAAACTCGTCAGAGCAGCTAAAATCTTTCGGGATAAATTCATATTTCAATTAATTCGTCTTAACTTAATGTTTGATTAACTCTTTTGACCGTTATCGACCAATACTCTCTTTTTCTCTTCCAAAGAAGAAAGAGAGAATTAACGACCGTCAATTATCATTATTATTGCGGAGAACTTTCATTCTCCATAAGAAGAAGCCGGTAAAAAGCTTCTTCATGCTGGCCCGTGACCATCAAATCTTCTATCTGGACCAAGGCCTCTACTTTTTCAGCGGGTAAAAAACCTTTTTCCGCCTGCGGCCGCAGTCTTTCTACTTCCTGATAGGTAAATTCTGTCATTAATCCCTCGGTGCTTATTCCCATCTCATTCGTCAAGGCGCTCAAACTCTTTTCTTTATCCAGCTCTTTTACTTTTTCCACAATCTGCTGACTGGTTTTAATCGTTTGCTGAATAACGGCTTTCTTCTCTGGCGAGAGAGAAGCCGTCGGGGGTAATTCTTTTAAATCTTGAGAGGTTTTATCAATCTGAATTTTCAAATTTTCCAAAGAAGGAGTTAAGCTAGCCACTTCGCTTAGGGAAGGTCCCGGTTCTTCAGCTAATTCCTGATGGCGGGGCAGGTAACGATAACCGGCCACTCCGGCCAGAACCATTACTATAACCGCTAAACTAGCCAGAACGGGAAACCAGGAAAAAGAGACAGATTTTCTCTCTCCCAAGATATTTCCCTCCGTTCTTTCAACCCAAGCTTTACTTGGCCTCACTCCTTGCAGGGATTTTATTTGATTAATAAATTCTTCTTCCCGCATAACTTATTTTTTCCTCCTCTAATAAGTAAGACGCAGAAAAAGGAAAGAGGTTACACTTGCCAAAAATTTACTTCTAGTTATAATTACAATTAAGGTGTTTTTATTCCCGCCTACCCATATAAAGGAGGAAAAATGCTCTTTCTACAAACGAGGGAAAATAATTTCCCCTGTCGGCGAAAACGTTCGCCACCGAACTGGTGGCAAGGAAGGTTTAAGCTAACAAAAAAACGAAAAATCCAAAGGGGGGCTCGTGTGCGTCAACCACGAACCACGAGGGAAAATCGCTTGATTTTCTAAGCGAAGAGCTGAAACTGGTTTTAGACAGGGAAACAAGCGCCAAAAGAGGTCTGATGCCACTACGCACCAGACCTTTTATTTGGGCAACGACGGCCTTTCCACCGATTCTTTGAGGGCTTTTCGAGCCCGATGAAGGGTAGTTTTCGCCGCACTTAAGGATTGGCCGGAATCCTTGGCAATTTCCCGTAAGGAAAGGTTGTTAAGATAATGTTGAACCAAGATTTCCTGATATTCCCCTTTCAGCCCGGTGAGAGCTTTCTTAATTCTGGCTAAATCTAGTTCTAAATCCTGGTCTTCCTCCTGATTCTGGCTTAAATCAGCTATTTCCAGCTCTTCATCGGAAAGGGAAGATTGTTTGGGCCGGCGGCGATAATGGTCAATGACCGTATTCCTCGCCACCTGATAAAGAAAAGCCCGCGGATTTTTAAGTTTTTCCTGCTCAGAAGCCGGATCAAAGCCAGCTTGATAAATCATCCAGGTCTTACGGAAAACCTCGGAGGTTAAATCCTCCGCTGTTTCTTTACTTTCCACCTTAAAGAAAATAAAGCGGTAAATTTTTTCTACTTGATGATAGTAAAGTCGACTAAATTTCGCCCTTGAATCCATAATAATCTATAGTCAAAGATTAACCAATGATGGTGTCCAAGGAATGTCCATCATTAGTGTCCTGTTTATTAACTTTTTTCCCACAAATAAGCCATCTTGACCATTAATTAATACTAAATAGAGGACATGTCCCATTTTATAACAAAAATGTCCAAGACTATGTCCAGACATGTCTAACTTAATTCAGAACTTATCCACAGGATTAGCTTGATAAAGAACATGACTTCCTTCCCTTTTTCGTGATAACAACCTTTGGTTCGCTAAAGCCTCTAAATCCCTTCTAATGGTTCGATTAGTTACTCCGGGAAATTTTTGGGCAATCTCGTTCGCTTTAAGATTTGGCTCTTGCCTTAATAAGTCTAAAACTCTTCCTTGACGTTTACTCAAGATGATTTCTTCTTCTCTCTTTTCCGAAAAACTTTCGGCTGCCCTCTCTTGTTCTTCCTCAAAAACCTTTTCCGGACGAACGCTTCCCAGTTCTTCTTTAATTCTTCCATACTCCTCATTTAAAAGAAAAATAGTCAGCGAATCAGTTTTTTCTCTTGCCTCCGCCACCTTGAGCAAAGACTGTAGAACTTGAATCTTCCTGTCAATCTTCATCGCTTCCTCTAAGGCTAAAGTTGAGTTTTGAGAAAAATGATGGGGAGCCAGTTCTTCTAAAAGCTGGTTGGCTTTTTTCCGCAGAAGAAATTTCAAAGGCTCCTCATCCGGAAAAACATCGGTTGCCTGATACAAACTGATGGTCAATTCAACAAAATAATTTTTGTCCATAGCTGTCCTCTCCCTCTAAGAAATTAAAGACTACTATAGAAGATAGCAAAGGAAAAGCAAATTGACAAGTGGGGACAGAAATTGCTAAACTGAAGCCAAGCCCTCGTAGCTTAACGGATAAAGCTTTGGCCTGCGGAGTCAAGGATGCAGGTTCGATTCCTGCCGGGGGCACCAACGAGCTCTATAACGGTAGTCTAGCTTTGAGATATTTTTGTTTCAATGCTTGACAAATATATTTCGTCAGGCGCAAGAAGCCGAATACTTGGGACTCCAATAACGGAGTCACCGTTGTTTACGACGAGTTGGGAAGACCGTGGATTATCCGAAGAGAAAATACTTTCAAGATTGTCGATTTCGGTGCAATGATAATTCACGCGTACAATCTGGAACGGGGAGCTTATGTTCCCCATTCCAACGACGGCGGCTGGTTCATAACAGAGGTGATACCAGGGCTCTAGCCCATAATAAAGACCTGGAGCAAGTCTTTAAACTGCTCCTTTCTTTTTTTAAAAAAACTTATTCCTTGTTTTTACTGATATTAAAAAGCGGTCATTCTTTTAATAATTCATTCTTCTGATAAAATAAAGAAATCAGAAGGATTTCTATTTTTCTGACGAAATAAAGAAATCAGAAGGATTTCTATTTTTCTGACGAAATAAAGAAATCAGAAGAATTTCTATTTTTATGGATTTAGAGACACCCATTGAAGCCGTCCCCCGCATTGGAGCGGCTTATGCTCGAAAATTAAAGAAACTAGGTCTAGAGACAGTTCAAGACCTTCTTTTCTACTTTCCCCACCGCTATGAAAACCTTTCCCAAATCACCCCAGTGAAAGAAGTGAAGGAAAAGACAAAAGTTTGTCTCCAAGGAAAGATTACAGAAATAAGCAGTCATCCTACTTTCCGCCACCGTTTGACCATTACCGAAGCCCTCTTCCAAGATGGAACCGGAACCCTGAAAGTAGTTTGGTTTAATCAACCCTATCTGGCCGAAGAACTTTTAAATCAAGAGGTCTATCTGGCCGGCCGTATTAAGAGAGGGAAAGAAGGCATTTATCTTAGCAGTCCGGTCCAAGAAAAAGTCAAAAAGGGAGAAGAATCTCTCCACTTGGCCCGCCTGGTGCCTATTTATCCGGAAACGAAAGGATTAACTTCCCGCTGGCTCCGCTATATCATCAAATCCCTCCTGCCCGTCAAAAAACAATTAAAGGATCCTCTCCCTCCTGAAATAAGAAAGAAATATAAACTATTGAGTTTATCTTTAGCCATTGATGCCATTCACTTTCCTCAATCCTTAGCCAAGGCGGAAAAAGCTCGAGCGAGATTTGCTTTTGAAGAACTTTTTATCCTTCAGCTTCAAGCTCTCCAGTCAAAAATGAAAAACGCCTCTCAATCTGCTTCTGCTATCCCTATTGATATCCCTTTAGTCCAAAAATTTGTCCAATCTTTAGATTTTCAATTAACGCCTTCTCAAAAGAAAGCGGCTTGGCAAATTCTGAAGGACTTAGCCAAATCCCAGCCTATGTCCCGGCTCTTAGAGGGAGACGTCGGTTCGGGGAAAACAGTAGTCGCGGCGATGGCTGTTTTGAATACCGCTCACGCCAAATATCAAGCCGCTCTTATGGTCCCCACCTCCGTCCTCGCCCAACAGCATTTTCAGACCTTTTCCCGACTCTTCCAAGGCTTCCGCCTTAAAATCGGCTTATTGACCAACGAAGCCAGCCGCCTTAATCGCCGCTCTCTTCCTCCAGAAGAATTATTAGAAAAATTAGCTACCGGGAAAGTTGATTTCTTAATCGGCACTCATTCCCTGATTCAGAACCGAGTCCAATTTTCCAACCTCGCTCTGGTCATTATTGACGAACAACATCGCTTTGGCGTTCGCCAAAGGGCAAGGTTAAAAAAGGTCAGCGGACAGAAAACCGTTCCCCATTTTCTTTCTCTGACAGCTACTCCTATTCCGCGAACCCTCGCCCTCACCTTGTATGGAGACCTAGACCTTTCTTTATTGACTGAAGTTCCGGCTAATCGCCTACCTGTCCAGACAAAAATTATTGGTCCCGGAGAAAAATCGGCCAGCTATCAATTTATCCGGCAAGAAGCAAAGGCCAGACATCAGGCCTTTATTGTCTGCCCTCGCATTGAATCGGAAGAGGAAGCAGTAAAAACAGTCAAAGCGGAATACAAAAAACTTTCCCGAGAGATTTTCCCGGAGCTGAAAATCGGCTTACTGCATGGCCGATTAAAACCAGCCGAAAAAGAAAAGGTAATCCGGGATTTTCAGGCCCATCGTCTGCAGATTCTTGTTTCCACTTCCGTCATTGAAGTGGGTATAGATATCCCCCGAGCAACGGTGATGATGATTGAAGGAGCAGAAAGATTTGGCCTAGCTCAGCTTCATCAGTTAAGAGGAAGAGTAGGCCGCTCCTCTCGTCAATCATTCTGCTTCCTTTCAACTGAATTCACAACCGCTAACCGCCGCCTCCGGGCTTTGGTTAACTGCCAAGATGGTTTTGAATTAGCAGAAAAAGACCTTGAACTACGAGGGCCGGGAGATATCTACGGCGCTTCCCAATGGGGAATCCCTGATTTAGCGATGGCTAATCTTAACAACCTCCCTCTGATAGAGAAAACCCGCCAAGTAGCCAAAGAGCTGTTGGCAAAAAATCCCGAGCTTCAAAACCTCCCTCTTCTGCGTCAGAAATTAAAGCTTCTCCAAAAAACAACCCATTTAGAATAAGGGAAATTTGACGGGAAACCCTTTCTTGCTACTATTAAAGAAAACTAACTAAAAAATATGCTTTGGAGTCAAATATTTCTTGCTAATCTTAATCAGGTTTTAAATCATCGTCTATGGGGAAATACGGTTCAGGACTATTTGGTTTTCCTTCTCCTCTTTGGAGTTAGTCTGCTTCTCCTTCGTCTTTTCAGAAACATTGGTATCCAGAAAATAGCCAAGATAGCTAAGAAAACTAAAAACGAGGTGGACAATTTAGTTATCCAATCCCTTAAATCTCTCCCTTGGTTCCTTTATGCGCTGATTGCCTTTTGGGTTGCTTGTCGTTTTCTTCTTCTCCCGACTGGCTTCTACCGCTATTTCAATTTTTTTCTCCTAGTAGTTGTTGTTTATTGTCTGGTTAGAATCAGCGAAAAATTCATTGATTACGGAACCCAGAAATTAATTCAAGAAAAAGAAAAGAAGGGAGAGAAGCCCAGCCGTTCTTTTGCCAATTTAGTCAACAAAATCCTCCGCGGTTTGCTTTGGCTTATTGCCATCCTTCTTATCCTCCAAAATCTTGGTTTTCAGATAACCAGCCTAATCGCCAGTCTGGGAATTGGAGGTATCGCTATCGCTTTCGCCCTTCAAGCCGTTCTAAGCGACTTCTTTGCCTATTTCTCCATTCATTTTGATAAACCTTTTCAGATTGGAGACTTCATCGTCACGGAAAATGATATGGGAGTTATCAAAAAAATTGGTCTTCGCTCTACTCGCCTCCAATCCTTAAGCGGAGAAGAAATAGTAGTTTCTAATCAAGAACTGACCGCTAAAAGAATCCATAATTACAAAAAAATGAAGGAGAGAAGAGTCCAATTTCAGTTTGGAGTAGAATATCAAACCTCGACGGCTAAACTAGAAAAAATCCCCTCTCTGGTAAGAGAAATTATTGAGGGAATTGAAGATATTCAATTAGACCGAGTCCATTTTAAAGAATTTGGAGATTTTAGTCTAATTTTCGAAGTAGTTTATCTAGTTTCTAGCCCCGATTACAACCAATATATGGATATCGGTCAGAAAATCAATCTCGCCTTAAAAAGAAAGCTAGAAGAAGAAAAGATTGAATTCGCTTACCCCACCCAGACTGTCTTCTTAAGAAAAAACTCCTAGGAGAAAACTCCTAGGAGAAAAATAGTTTTTGCTACTAGAATTTTCTATTTAGACTTGAGTTAAAACTTTTTCCTTCTTTCCCCTTCGGACTTGGAAAGTCGTTTCTCCTTGGAGAAAATCCACCGCCACCGAACTCCCCTCGCCTATTTTGCCGGTAACAATTTCTAAAGAAAGAGGGTCGATTACCAATTGCTGAATTTTTCTTTTCAACGGCCGAGCGCCCAAATCCCGGTCAAACCCCTCTTGAGTTAAAGTCGCAACCAAACGAGGAGCAAACTGGAGGCTAATTCCCTTGCTGGTATGGAGTCTTTCTTTAATCTTGGCTAATTCCAGTTCTACTACTTTGGCTATTTCCTTCTCTTGTAAATGTTTAAAGATAACTATTTCGTCAATGCGGTTAAGAAATTCCGGACGAAAATGCTCCCGTAGGAGATCGTTTATCTTTTCCTCCACTCCCTTCTCTTTATCCTTCTTTTCCTGAAAACCGAGAGACCCCTTTTCCGCGTAAATAATATCCGAACCGAGATTAGAAGTCATAATAATAATGGTATTGCGGAAAGAAACTAATCTTCCTTGGGAATCAGTTAACCGGCCTTCGTCAAAAATTTGAAGGAGAAGATTAAAGAAATCAGAATGGGCTTTTTCAATTTCATCTAAGAGAATAAGACTATAGGGATTATCTCTTACCCGGGAAGTTAATTGCCCTCCTTCTTCATAACCAACATAGCCGGGAGGCGAACCAATGGCTTTGGCTAAACTGTGCTTTTCCATATATTCTGACATATCAAGCCGAATCATCGTCTTTTCGTCATTGAAGAGGAAAGCAGCTAAAGCCCGAGCTAATTCTGTTTTTCCTACCCCAGTCGGACCCAAGAAAAGAAAGACCCCTAAAGGCCGATCCTGGTCGGCAATACCCGCCCGACTCCGGCGAATAGCCCGGGAAACAGCGGAAATAGCCTCTTTTTGGCCGACTACCCGCTGAGTAAGTAGTTTCTCCATCTGGCTTAATTTTTTCGCTTCCGGCGTCATTAATCTGGTGACCGGAATGCCTGTCCAGCGGGAAACAACTTCCTCTACTTTTTCCGGCGTCACTTCCTCTTTTAGGAGAGAGCTTTTCTCCTGGAAGCGAACAAGCTTCTTTTCTATTCCCGCCAATTTCTTTTTTAATTCGGGGACTTTCCCGTATTTAATTTCCGCTACTTTTCGCAGATCAGTCCGGTTTAATTCGGCTTCATGAGATAATTGATCAATCTTGTTGCGAAGAAATTTAATCTCGTCAATCATCTCTTTCTCAATCTGCCAGCGCCCCTCAATCTGCCCCGCTTTCTCTTGGAGATCAGCCAATTGGCGGCCAATAGCCTTCAACCGCCGCTGAGAAACCTTATTTTTTTCTGCTTTTAGGGCTTCTTTTTCCACCTCCAGCTTGGCTATCTCCTGGCGATAATGATCTAATTCCTCCGGTTCAGATTCCACTTCCAAACGAAGAGCCGAGGCGGCTTCATCGATGAGATCAATGGCTTTATCCGGCAAGAAGCGATCGGCAATGTAGCGGCTGCTAAGCTGGGCCGCTCTTTGAAGAGCGGCATCCCGAATCTGAACCCCGTGATGAAGTTCGTAACGTTCTTTAATCCCTCGGAGAATAGTAATCGTATCTTCAATCGTCGGTTCGCTGACGCGCACCACTTGGAATCTTCTCTCTAAAGCCCGGTCCTTCTCAACATACTTCCGATATTCTTCGGAAGTAGTCGCTCCAACCGCTCTCAATTCTCCCCGGGCCAAAGCCGGCTTTAAAAGATTAGAAGCATCCACCGCTCCTTCGGCTGCTCCCGCGCCCACTAAAGTATGCAGCTCATCAATAAAAAGGATATAGCGGCCTTGGGCAGTTTTCATTTCTTCTAAAAGTCCCTTGATGCGATGTTCAAATTCTCCCCGATATTTTGTTCCGGCAATCAAAGCCCCTAGATCCAGGGCGATAACTTGCTTCTCTTTCAAAGATTGAGGGACTTCTCCTTTGACAATCTTTTGGGCCAGGCCTTCAACAATAGCTGTTTTTCCCACTCCGGCTTCTCCCACCAAAGCGGGATTATTCTTCGTTCGCCGGGATAAAATCTGCATCACTCTCTTAATTTCATCTTCCCGGCCGATAACCGGATCCAATTTTCCCTCTCGGGCCAGAGCGGTTAAATCCCGAGTGTACTTTTTAATAATTTGATATTTGCTTTCGGGATGGGGATCATCAACTACTTGTCCCTGTCTGATTTTGGCCAAGGCCTGAAGAAAAGATTCTCTTTCTACCCCGGCGGCGGCAAGAATTTTCTGGGCTTCACTCTCCACCTCCAAAAGGGCAAGGAGAAGATGCTCGGTAGAGATAAATTGGTCTCCCATTCTGAAAGCTTCTTCTTTGGCTCGAGCCAAAATCTGAGCCAAGCCAGCAGTTAAATAGAAACGGCCGGCAGAAGGTAAATCCGCTCCCAGTAAAGAAGGAGCCTTTTCCATTTTCTTCCCCACTCGCTTTTGAAGCTGACCAATATCCAATCCTTGACTCCGCAAACAGAGGACAACCATGCTTTCAGGCTGCTGAAGAAGAGCAGCCAAAAGATGGAACTCTCCCACCTGCTGCTGGCCAGACTGGTCAGCTAAGGCTCGAGCTTGAATAATCGCTTGTTGAGAATTATAGGTAAATTCTCCTCCGTTACTTAAACCTTCGTAGGGCATAGCGTTTCACTTTAACATTGAATAAGATAATGTCAAACTAGCTTTCCCGCTTCCCTAACTGGCCGGATAATCGAAGATGACGACTCTGACGCAGTACTTCCAAGTTAATCCTATCTCCCGGCTGGTATTCTTTGATTAAATCTCCCAAAAGATGGTCGGTGTCAATTTTCTGTCCGTTCATCTTAAGAATAATATCATTTTCCTTTAAGCCCATTCGCTCGGCGGCTGACCCCGACTCCACCGCCGGCTCTCCCTGGCCCTCTCCTCTGATAAGGAGGGCGCCGTAATCCACCTCCAGGCCCAACTGCTGCTGAAGAAACTGGTCTACCGTCCGGTAGCGAATGCCGAGAAAAGGATAAACGATTTTTCCCAGCGTCTCTACCTGTTCAATCGCTTTTTTCGCCTGGTTAATAGGAATAGAAAAAGCAATGTTTTCCGCTGATTGAGCCATGGCGACATTAATGCCAATGACCTCGCCCCGGAGATTGAGCAAGGGACCACCAGAATTACCAGGATTAATGGCGGCATCCGTTTGGATAACATTGCTCAAAGCTTCCACTTTTCCCTCCCCGGAAGCGTTAATTTGACGGCTAAGTCCAGAAATGACTCCGGTGGAAACGGTATTCTGAAATTCTCCCAAGGCATTGCCGATAGAAATGACGCTTTCTCCCAAGATGATCTTTGAAGAATCTCCCAGGATCACCGGCCGGAAGCCAGATCCCTCTATTTTCACCAAGGCCAAATCTTGAAAAGGGTCGCGGGCTAAAACCTCGGCTGGATATTCTTGCTGGTCATTAGTAATAATAGTATAAGTTGCCTCTTCGTCAGAAACAACATGCTTATTGGTTAAAATCATCCCCTCCGCCGAGATGAGAAAACCCGTCCCGCTGCTGACTTCTTGCTCTTCTTCAGTCGGAGATTCACTTGAAAACCCGGGCCAGCCGAACCAGGAAGAGTAAACCTGAACCTTCTTAGAAGCGACAATGCTCACCACCGAAGGAAGGGTTTCCTTTACTACCTTTATTCGCTGTTCTTCTTCCGAAAGGATGGTCTTTTCCCCTCCCAGCTGTAACTGGTCCTCCAGCTGTTGCACCCTGGTCTCTAATTGGCTCACTCGTTTATTAA
>Ga0315545_1004938_pt1 | contig 10846 bp, 9 predicted proteins | sample SalMarSW160210MG_FD_203096 | JGI IMG/M metagenome (GOLD analysis project Ga0315545, IMG submission 203096) | Salt marsh sediment microbial communities from the Plum Island Ecosystem LTER, Massachusetts, United States - Salt Marsh Sediment SW1602-10 ...
ATAACTGCTCTTGCGGGGGTTGCCGAGCATGGTCAAAGGCGCTAGGTTGAGGGCCTAGTTCTGTAGGGATCCGCGGGTTCAAATCCCGTCCCCCGCACTATTACCCTACGTTCCGTTCTTGCAGTGATTTATTATTTTTATTTTAGGGAAAAGTTCTTATGTGCACTTTATTAGATGTATAAACTTTATAAATTTTTCTATAAATCTTTATAAAACACCTATTCATGAGAATCCTGAGATGATTAGAGAAGGCTATAAAAAGTATGCACCGAGGCTTTAAGTATCTATTTTTTAACTTTTTTTAAAAAGGAAAAAAACTTTTTTCGATAACGGCGAAAATCTTTTCTTGTTACCATTGCAGAATACCTTAGAGATAGTTCTAATTCGGGGAGTGCTTTTGGAGAAATGCTAATAAAAATAGAGAGCATTGCTATTAATACTGAGAGAAATACTGTTTGAATTGCAAGGTCAAGAGCAATAATTTGTATCGATTCTCCGATCCTTATTTCGATTATCGCCCTTCCATCAAATTTACGATAAAATTGAGAAGTGTTGGAATTAAAAGTAACATTGCTTTTATCAAGAAATACCGATCTTTCATAGCCCGGAATATTGATACCCAAAACAAATTCATCAGTGGCATATACATTATTCTTATAATCTATGCAACCATAGCCTTCTTTCATTTTTTGACAAGGTTCTAAAATCATTATTACACGAAGATTATATCTATCTCCTTCTACTACTGGAGAAAGACTTATACAAATACCCCCCTCACCCTCAGATATCATTTCTTCATTTATTTTTTCAAATTCTCGACTTGTAGTAGGTCTCAGGTATAGATATCTTTCACGTATTACATCTTCATAACTTCCAGAATTCTTAAAAACATTTAAGAGAATTTTTGGCTCTTTTGTTGTTGATTCTATCAAAAAATAAATATCAAAATCAATTAAAATATACTTTTTTGTAAAAGTTTCTTCTATCTTAATATAAGAAAAATTTAATATATTTAAGTTAGCATAATAGGGCATTACATCTATGGCCAACGTTTCCGGATAAATTGTCTCGGTGTATTCAGGACGAATTACTTTAAAATAATAGCGATAATAATCTAGAAAAACATTAGCACCCATGACGATAACAAGGGCTATCAAAAAGAAACATAAAAATGATTTACGTGAATTCTTGTCTAAATTCCTCACAAAGGCTTTTCTCTTCATCTCTCTTATTTTCTCCTGTTTGGACACATTTCCCATGCATTTCCATAAGCTTTCCATAATAAATACCTTTCTTACATCCCAGAAAAAACATTTATAAACTCCCACACCTATATACTATTGGAGGGTCTGGAGATAAACTCTTTTATATACCACCTCCCACACTCCCATGTCTCCAGACCCTCTGCAATAACGGTATTTTGGTGGCAGAAGTGAAAGTGTTTTTGGGACTTTGGGTAAATACTTATAAAGAAAAATATGATATTTTTATTTCAGGATGAATAATTTAATACTTTCAAAGATAGAGGATGCCCATGCAGAGAAAAGTGGGAAAATAATATACTTGCCCTCAGCAAAAAAATTAAAGCATTTTGAAGATCTAAAAGCTAAACTTGAGAGAGCCATAAAATACTTTCCAGAAATAAAAGAGGTCAGAGTTAAAGGTCTCTCTCAAAATGTTCATTGGTACCTTGCTTGTTGTAATATTGCGGGAAAAATTATTGAATTTAGGGATAAGAAGCATAGAAATGTAACGATATTTCATGAACTCATGCATGTTGTACAGGGTCTTTCAAATGAGATACCATACGGTGAGCGTGCATGTTCTGTTTTTGCAGTTGCACGAATGCCCCCAGGGCTTGTCGAGGGCGTTATTCCTTATATTGATACCTGCAAGCGTATATGCCATAAAAAGAAATTTCCCGAGTTATGTTGTCAGGCCATCCAAGCAAGAAAAAAGGGACATCGAAATTATATCGTATATCTTGAGAAGATCATGAAAGGAGAAAAAGTTCTTAGAAGATATTCAAGAAAGAAAGGGAGCAACATCCCGAGGCATCAAACTACTCTTCATAAATACGTGAACGAGGAGATCTCCCTGGACATGCCAAGCCAAGCCCGAACAGGCCAAACCACTCTACTCTTTTTTGACAAATCTTGAAAAGATAGATCGATAGCGATCATACTATCTTCCACAGTATTGAGTATGAAAAATAAGATCTCAGAAAGCATGTTACAAGTTAGTCCTTTCTTTCACGACTGGGGCTCTCTTCATTCATCTCAAAAGATACATGTTCTGGTACATATGTACCCGCCACATATATCCTTTATCTCTATATGTCCCTCTTGGCATACATCCGTGAGATTATATGCGATTTTGTGAAAAAGTTGGACTTGAGACCTAAAACTAAAAAATATAAAGATATAAGCAATAATAAGTTTTATAGAGATAAACGGAAATAAAGAGAAATTTTGCCTTTAAAAGTGCCCAAACTTATATATAAAACCTGTCTTTAAATCGAAAATAAAGCCGTTTTTGAGGTTTTTTACTACCTATATACATAGTGGTGTGCATGCAATACAGCCTGACACAGTCTAAAACTGCAATTAAACTGTATGTTTACAGCTTTGAGAGGTATGTGGTCTTATTTTCTTGGGAGTTTCTGCGATGATAACCATAGCATACCGTAAGTCACACAGCAAAAGCTTCATTATTTCTCAGTTACGATCATTCTTCCTACCAGCCACTGCAAAGCTTTTTCTAGCGTATATATCTTCAGTATTATATCCCCCAGGATATATATGCTAAAAATGAAACTTTTCGAGTGTGGAGTACCTCAAGAGAGTATCTCATTAGAAGAGTGGGATGAATATGTTGGTATTCTCAGACAGATTGAAGTGGAGATTAATAAAACATCAAATAGTTTCTACCTTTTTAAAGCAAAAAATATTTAATGAAGCTAAGAGTAACTTTTAATAATGAGGTTAAAGTTTGATATAGTTCCTGAGGAGGATTTCTCTTACTGGGAGATAAACAAGCACACAATCCAAGGCATGATATACTCACACTTATGGAATACAGAATACAAAAAGATGCATGAAGAAAAGAAGTTCAAATTCTTCTCTTTTTCAGATATTTTCCCTCCAACAGATTTCAAGAAGGGAGAAGAGAAAAATTTTATTATTTCATCTCCAGATAGGGATTTTATTGAAGTATTGTATCGAGAGTTAAAAAATGAGAAGTATCTCTATTTTGGGAAGAGAGGATTTATGCTGAAAAAAATAAATAAGTTCAATCTACCTTTAAAAAAAAGATTTATAACTGGGAGCCCCATAGTTCTCTATCAAGACAATAGAGAAAACTTATATTTCTCGTTTGAAAGAAACCCCGATCTATCTTTCTTCTTAGAAAGACTAAAAGATAATGCTTTGAAAAAATATAACGCTTTTTATAGAGAAAACTTCACTATGGAAAACATGATCTTCGATAAGATAATTTTCGGGAGAGAAGTCGTTGTCCCGATGATAAAGGGCGGAAATAAATTCATAATTATTGGAACTACATGGAAAACATTGGAAAAGTTTAAATATACTAGGGATGAAAAAAGGGTATATAAATTTATAATGGATTGTGGTCTCGGAGAGAAAAATTCATTGGGGTTCGGGTTCCTTAATCCTGTGAGAGAAAAACAAAAAAACTCAAAAGCATTAATAATATATGAATATGACTAAGGCTATACTATGATCGTAGCAATGAAAGAAATAGGGGAATATGCGCTTGAGAAGGAAGGAAAAAGCCTTGATAATCCTTTGGATATTCTGGTGGATGATCCTGCAAATAGAAACACAAAGAACATATTGTTTATCGTTCTTGAAAGTAGGAAAGATGGTTTTGAGTATAAATGTGTAAATATCGAGGAATATTCTAAAGAAAAACTAAGGAAATACCTATATAGGAAAGGCGCTCCAAACGGTACTGATATAACACCTACATCAATGATTACTACAATTGAATCAACGTTCAGTAAAATCAAAATATTGCCGTGGTTCAAAAAGCAGGATAAACTCGGATTAAATGAAGATATTAATTTTTTAGTAAAAATTGGTGATTGCATTAGAAAGAATAAAGGAAGGATCCTGACTGATTTAACTGAAAAATACAAAAAAGAGAATAATGTTATCAGTTTGAAAATTGATAATAAATATGTCGGGGACTATAAGATATTCCAAGACATATTAATTGATAGAGCAAAAGAAAAATTTTATTCGAAGTATGGGAAAGTATCAAAATCAGAAAATCGGCTGTGTTTGGTCTGTAATCAAAGAAGAGTAGAGATTTATGGTTTTGTGGATACCTATAAATTTTATACTGTTGATAAACCTGGCTTTGTAAGTGGAGGCTTTCATCAGGAAGATGCATGGAAAACTTATCCTGTATGCTTAAACTGTGCACTAAAACTTGAAGAAGGTAAGAAATATCTTGGGGATGATATGAATTTTAATTTTTATGGTTTTAACTATCTCGTAATTCCTAAATTCGTTAGTAGTGTGGACAAAGTGATAAGGAAACAGATTTTCAAAAAAATAGAACAACAACAAAATCCAAAGTTCATGAAAAAAGAAATAAACCGGCTGACCAATGATGAAAATGAAATATTTAAATTGATGAGTGAACAGGAGAATTACTTAAATATGAATTTTATGTTTTATGACGCTCCAAAAGGATACGATGGCTCTGTGTTTAACATTTTGCTTTACATTGAGCATGTTTTACCATCACGATTGAAAACGCTCTTTGATGTAAAAAAAGAAGTTGATGAAATTGGCATATTTAAAGAATGTATGGTGCCTGTCTTTAAAGATAAAAAGAGAGTTGGAGAAAAGCCAATGAAATTTAATTTTGGAATTGTGAGAACATTTTTTCCAAGAATAAGCAACAATAGAACTTATGATAAGTACTTTTTAGGCATCGCAAATAAAATATTCACAAATAAATCAGTTGATTACAATTTCCTGTTACGATTTATTATGCAAAAAATAAGAGAAGAATTCGTTAATGACTACCCAACTAAAATATCAACTCTTAAAGGATTTATACTATTAAATTATCTCTATAAATTAGGATTAATGGAAAATTTTAAAAATAAAAAGGATGTTACAAATAAAGAGGTGAAGAAAATGGATGAAAATAGTTTAGTAGAAAAAGAGTTAAGTGAAGAGAAAGAAATTCCACAGAAAATATATGGATTCTTCGAACATTTTTCAGATTTCTTTGAAAGTGATGCAAAAAAGGCAATATTTTTAGAAGGCGTTCTAACGCAATTCTTGTTGAATATCCAATATCAAGAGAGAGGAGCGACGCCATTTAGAGTCAAATTAAAAGGATTAAAATTGGATGAAAAGCAAATAAAGAAACTCTTACCAGAGATACAAAATAAGTTAGAAGAATACGGAAAAAATTATTATAGGACATTAGAATCAATAATTTCAAAGTATTTTATTTCTGCAGGAAATGGATGGAAGATGTCAAATGATGAAACAAGCTTTTATTTTGTCCTTGGGATGAATCTTTATTATATATTCAAAACAAAGAAAGAAAGTAATAATGGAGGTGAAGAAAATGAGTGAAGTAATAAAAAACAGGTCAGAAATCGTATTTTTGTACGATATAAAGGATGCGAATCCCAATGGCGATCCATTGGATGAGAATAAGCCAAGGATAGATGAAGAAACGGGAATAAACATTGTAACTGATGTACGATTGAAGAGAACAATAAGGGACTATCTGATGAACTTTAAAAATGAGGAGATATTTGTTAGAGAAAAAACCGACGAAGCAGGTAAAATACAGGATGCTAAGCTAAGAGCAAAAGATTTTCTAAAGGATGTGGTTGATCTGGAGAATAAGGGCTTCAATGAACAAAAAAACATAATTAAGGACAAAATAGTTAACAACTGCATTGATGTACGATTGTTCGGCGCTACGATACCTCTTGATTTATCAATAAAAGAAGGAAATAAAACAAAAAGTGTTACTGGCTCTATAACTCTAACTGGTCCTGTTCAGTTTAGGATGGGTAGGTCTTTACATAAAGTTGAATTGAAACATATAAAAGGAACGGGTGCATTTGCTTCTAAACCTGGTGCAACTCAAAAAACATTTAGAGAAGAAGATGTTTTACCATATTCTCTAATCTGTTTTTACGGCATTATCAACGAAAATGCAGCACAACATACGCAACTCACAGAAGACGATGTAATCTTACTTTTAGATGGGACGTGGAACGGAACTAAAAATTTAATTTCAAGAAGCAAAGCAGGGCAGATGCCGAGATTGCTCTTGAAGGTGAATTACAAAGAAAACGATTATCATATTGGCGACTTGGATAAAATGATAAAGTTGAAATCCGAAAAGAACGAAACTCAAATTAGAGATATTTCAGATATTACCTTGGATGCAAGCGAATTGATAAAGACACTGAACGATCACAAAGACAAAATTAAAAGCATTGACCTAAAAGTTGACGATAGAGTAAATATAGATTTTAGTAGTTTGAGTAAAGAGATGAAAATAAACGAAATACAGTTAGGCTGAAAATTATGGCTCAAGAAGAAAATATTAAAGAGATATTGATATTTGATGTATGGGGCGATTACGCACATTTTAGAAGAGGATATACGACCACTTCTCCTCTTACTTTTTCTATACCTCCTCGAACAGCGTTGTGTGGTTTGATCGGTGCGATTTTGGGATTGGGAAAGAATAACAATGAATATTTAAAGCATTTCAAATTAGAACAGGCAAAGATTGGTTTGAGATTATTAAACCCAGTAAAAAAAGTGCGAATTGCTGAAAATTTAATTCACACGAAAAAAGGAGAAGGTTGCGAGGGTATAGGTATGAATATAATAAAAAAGAGGACTCAAATTGATTTTGAATTCCTGAAAGATCCAAGATATAGGATATACTTTTGGCATGCGGATAATGAATTGTATAATAAATTAAAAAGTAATTTAATAGAGCATAAAACAGTGTATACTCCTTGCCTTGGACTAAGTGAAAACATAGCAAATTTTAAGTTCGTAGGGGAAATTGATGTGATAATGAAAACTTCAGAAGCTGGATTCTCACAGATTCATTCTGTTTTACCAATTGAAAAAGTTTTAGAAAAAAATGGAATTAAGTTTGACCTTAGAAAGGAGTATTTCTCATTAAGGCTACCTGTTGAATTAAATCAAGAACGGATAGTTACAAAATACAGCGATGTTCTTTTTGAAAGAAACGGTAGCCCGATAGAAGTAAAAATGAAAGAGAGATATTTAGAGGTAAGTTATGGCGATGGAAGAAAAGAACAAATTGTCTTTGTCGAATGATCTCAGATCACATCCAGATAGATTACTATTATGCCATCTGAAAAATGTTGGAGCTTTATCGGAAGAAATTCTGAAATTAAAAAAATTAAATCTTGATGGTTTCATTGATTCTGAAACATTAAAAAAGGTTTCTTATATAATTGGCATAACTCATGATTTTGGCAAGACAACACGATTTTTTCAAGAATATATAAACGAAGAGGATGAAAAAAAGAAAGTAAAACTCAAAAATAAGCCTGAAACACACCACGCATTTCTCTCATCAATTTTTGCGTATTATAGTGTTAAGCAATATCTAACCGAGAAGAGATTAGTAAAAAAGGATTATTACAAATATTTACCAATTATAAGTTTTTTGATTGTGAAAAGACATCACGGTAATTTAGATAATGCTGATAATGAAATCATTGATTTTGATGAAGATAAACAGGACATTTTAGAAAAACAAATAAATTCAATTGATTTTGATAAGATAAAAAAGATATATGATAGGATTTCTATTTTTAAAATAAATTTAGAAAATATTAGAAAAAAATTTGGGAGAACCTATAAACATAATGATTTCAAAAGGAATATAAGCAAACCCGGTGTTGAGGTTATACAAAAAGAATATCTGGAGTTAATAAAGGATTTTAAAAAAGATAGAAAATTAATAGAATACATGGATGAAGAACATACATTATTTTACTATTCCATAACTTTACTTTTATACTCAATACTTCTTGATGCAGACAAAACAGACGCAGCAAATTTAGAAGAGGTAAAGCGAGTTGATATAAATGAGAATATCGTTGATAAATATAAAAAACTCAAATTCAGCAGTAAAGAAGATGAGAATAAGAAGATAAACGACATGCGAAATGAGATTTATGAAGAAGTTCTATCAAATGTACAACGCTTAAATTTAGATAAAGATAAAATTTTGTCATTAAATGTTCCAACGGGTACGGGTAAAACACTTACTGCATTATCTTTTGCGCTAAAATTAAGAAAGCGAATAGAAAGCGAAAAAGGTTATAAGCCAAGAATAATATACTCGTTGCCATTTCTGAGCATTATAGACCAGAATTTTGCTGTTTTCAAAGATGTTTTTGAGATGGTTGATAAAGAAAAACCAACTTCAGACATACTCCTGAAGCATCATCATCTGTCGGATGTAGTTTATACAAGAAAAGATGATGAATTTGAGAGCGTAGATAAAGACGTAGGAAAAGATCTTCTTTTAATTGAAGGTTGGAACTCGGAGATTATTGTTACGACATTTATACAGTTTTTTTATTCAGTGATATCAAGCAGGAACAGGGCGATAAGAAAGTTCCATAATATCATAAATAGCATTGTTATCTTAGATGAGGTTCAGGCAATTCCACATGAATACTGGCTATTGTTAAACAGAACCATAAAATTTTTTGCAGAATATCTCAATACTTATTTTATTTTTATTACAGCTACTCAGCCATTAATTTTTGACGAGACAAAGAAGGAGATAATCCCACTAGTAGAAAATAAAAAAGACTATTTTGAAAAATTAGATAGAGTTATATTGGATTTGGATTTGAAACCAAAAATAATTGAAGATTTTGAAGATATACTAAAAAAAGATTTATTAGAGAACGAAAACAAGGATTTTTTGATTGTGCTGAATACAATTAATTCATCAAAAGGTTTATATAAATTTATCTGTGGTTTAAATATTAAAAATTCAAATATATACTATTTGTCAACAAATATTATTCCAAAGAAAAGATTAGAAAGAATAACAGATATAAAGAAAAGAACAAAGAAAAGAAAAATTATTGTAAGTACTCAGTTAATAGAAGCAGGAGTAGATATAGATGTTGATGTTGTTTATCGTGATTTTGCACCACTTGACTCTATTAATCAAGTCGCAGGTAGATGTAATAGGAATTTTGGTGACAAAAAGGGAAGCGTTAAAATTTTCATTCTGAAAGAAGAAAAGAATGGAAAAATATATTATCCTCATAATATTTATGGAACCTTTCTCCCTTTCCAAACAGAAAATGTTTTCAAAGAGATTAATAAAAATAAGATAAAGGAAAAAGATTTTCTAAAATTGAATGAAAATTATTTTGAAAAAGTAAAAATGGGGAAAAGTGATGACAAATCAAAAACAATTCTAAAAAATGTAGAAGAACTTAAGTTTCAAGAATTATCTGAATTCAAACTAATTCAAGAAGTACCCTACAAAGTTGATGTGTTTGTAGAACTTGACGACGAATCTATTAAAGTTAGGCAAGAGTATGAAAATATACAAAAAATAAAAGATAGTCTAAAAAGACATGAAAAATGGATAAAAATAAAAAATAAGTTCCATGAATATGTTATATCAGTTGATAAAAGGAAAATTGATTCTTTACCCTCACTTAAAGAAGATGAAATATGGTATATCTCTTATGATTCAAAATCAGACTGGTATGATGAAGAGATTGGATTTAACCCAAAAAATGATGCTTCATTTGATTCAAGATGTGTTTAATCCCTCTCATGAAAATCACAGGCGTAATGGTCCAATACTACGTAGCATGTAAAAGAGAACTTTGGTTCTTTGCTAACCATATTAATATGAACTATGATAATGTCTATATTGAACTGGGAAGATTAGTACATGAAAAGAGTTTCTCACGGGAAAAGAAAAATATCTCAATAGACAATGTAATATCTTTTGACTTTATTAAGAAGAAAGGAAACCTAGTTATTTTTGAAATAAAAAAATCCAGCAGACTTGAAGAGCCCGTGAGATGGCAGCTGTACTACTATTTATGGTATTTGAAACAGAAAGGAATTGAAGCAGAGGGTATACTTACATATCCAAAAGAGAGAAAGAGAGAAAAAGTAACTCTAAAGAAAGAGATAGAAGAAAGGTTTCCAGAGATTCTAAGAGATATAGAAAGTATAGTAAAAGAACAAAATCCTCCAAAACCTAAAAAGAAACCTTATTGTAAGAAATGTACTTACTATGAGCTTTGTTGGGTGTAAATATGAAACCGTTATATATTTTAAAAGAAGGAATACTGAGAAGGAGTGGAAATACACTGTATTTTATAAACAAAGAAGGCAAAAAGCCACTTCCCATAAACAATGTAAGCGATATATACTGTTTTGGAAAAGTAACTTTGAGATCGGGAGCAATTTCTCTTTTATTAAAGAAAAATGTTCCTACACATTTTTTCAATAAGTACGGATTTTATGAAGGTTCTTTAACTCCTAGAGAGAAGCTAATTTCTGGCTTAGTAGTTGTAAAACAGTCAGAATGCTATCTTGATAAAAAGAAAAGGGTAGGTATTGCAAAGGAGATGATTTATGGAATAAAACATAATGTTCTAAAGACACTCAAATATTACAGAAAGAAAGAGAAAGAAGTAAGTGAGTATATAGATGCAATAGAAAAAATAACTTTAAAAGGAAGATCTATACAGGTAGCAATGGGAAATGAATCAACTATATGGAATCTG
>Ga0315545_1004941_pt1 | contig 10842 bp, 12 predicted proteins | sample SalMarSW160210MG_FD_203096 | JGI IMG/M metagenome (GOLD analysis project Ga0315545, IMG submission 203096) | Salt marsh sediment microbial communities from the Plum Island Ecosystem LTER, Massachusetts, United States - Salt Marsh Sediment SW1602-10 ...
TCCCGCGAAAGGGCTTGTTGCCAAACATTATTGTGGAGTGTTTGAGATTGCCACGGCCTATTTCATAGGCCTCGCAATGACATTAAAACGCAGTGTTTGTCATTGCCAGTAGTGAAACGACGAAGCAATCTCCACTTTAGCGACAGACCCGAAAGCGGGAATCCAGGGCTTCTTGTCCTCAAAGTAATGGATAACATATATGAGCGAATCAAAACTAAAAGGGAATAGGCCACAAGACCAACGGCGGTTTAGCAAAGAACAATAGGTAGGGTGGGGCTTGCCCCACCAGAGGTTTATTTGAAATCCGCTAAGCTAATCGGTGGGCTGAAGCCCACCCTACTGAGCAGACGAATAAGATAGGGCAAAATATATGGACGAATCTGAATCAAAAAAGGAAAACAAGGACAGCCAAGAGCGCCAGTTGGATCCTGAGCTTCTAAAAAAGGGCCTGCGTTGCGACCTGGATCAGTACGAAATGCTCAAACGCTGCTAAGATGAGATAGATATTTGTAACAGAGGCGAGTCTGTAAAAAAAATGGATGAATTTTTTGTGGAAAGGGGAAGATTAGATGTCTTATGCAATAATAACTTCAGCAATCATTGGCGTAGCAGGTTATCTGCTTAAGTATTGGCTCGATCGAAAATCTGAAGTCCTGTTTAAGAAAAGGCAAGTCTATGAGGAAATCTCGACAGCGCTGAGTGTTTTTGTTACAGGACGGAATAGCACCTCCGAAGAAAAAAAGAAATTTTTGGACCAGTACGCCAAGCTCTGGCTTTGGGCATCTGATTCGGTTGTACGAGTAGCCAATGAATTTTCAGATATTATGATGAGATTTGACGTGTCTGATAAAGAGTGGCAAACTAGAGCTAAACGTACCTATGCAAATTTTGTAATCGAGATGCGAAGAGACTTAGGTTTTTCAAAGACGCTGCTTAAATCGGAGGAATATAAGTTTGTGAGCTTTGGTAATTAATTCTGGTTTGTCGCACTTTATACCTGTACATGTATGTATAGTTGTGTCTCCTAATACAGGGTAGTTGTAGGTATGTTCTTTTGGGAGCGTTGGTGACACGGTTTGCGGTTTTATTTACGGCTGGCGGGCCGGCAGGGAAATTCGCAAAAGAAAATTAAAAAGCAAAAATGAAAGTGCAAAATTGTGGAGGCCACGCGAAGCGTGGCGAGTAGAAATAACGAATGTCGAATGAAGAAGCAAAAACGAGTCACGAGTCACGAGCGACGGTTCGGCGATTTAGTGACGCGGTTTGCGGTATTGTTTACGGCTGGTGGGCCGGCTGGGAAGTTTTCCGATTGACTATTGACTATTTGCTATTGACTATTGGATCATACGTACTGGTTTGACGGTGGCGATAAACGCTAGATGGCGGCGGGCGAGAGGAACCTCAGGGAGGTTTACAAATGAAGAAAAGAAAAAAGACAAAACAAAGCAAAAAGTCGAGTAAGCAAGTAGGTGGAAACATACATGATAAAGCCTTTGAGGCGGCTGACAAAATCGGAGAGCTTACCGATGCATTCTGCGAGGAACATCTAAATGAGGAATATCGTGAGCTTTGTGAGGATATGATCGGCGCTCTACTTGAAATTGAGCTGCCGTTGGAAAGCGGCAAGCCGGCAAGTTGGGCCAGCGCAATTGTGCACGCCCTTGGCTGGGTCAACTTCCTTAGCGACCCATCTCGGAAGACTTATATGACTACGACCGAGCTTGCGGCAGGATTTGGCGTCTCTGTCGGCACTATGATGACAAAGTCAAAGATTATCCGCGATGAGCTTGATATAATACAATTAGACCCACAGTGGTGTTTACCCAGCTTGCTCAAGGACAACCCGCTCGTCTGGATGCTGAAGGTTAATGGGTTCGTAATGGATATTCGCATGGCACCACGCGAAGCCCAGGAAGAAGCGTATAGGCTTGGACTGATACCTTACATTCCCGCTGATGAGCAGGAGGAGGCCCTTGATTCGGATACCGAGGCAAATATCATAAAATTTCCCTCCGAAAGGGACGATGCTTCTCAAAGCTCAAAGGACGATGAGATGGGCCTATTTGGCAGTCAGCAGCAGTGAGAAGGAACATAGAATTTCGAACAGTGAAATGATAAATAATAAATCGAGTCACGGGTCACGAGCGACGAACGACGAATCCGTCGCCTGGTGGCACTGGCACAGAAGGTTATACGATTGGGTCGTACATTTCGCCGATACAAAGCATGGCGAAAGGGCACTGTTTCTACTCAGCTTTGCTGAGTCGAGCTTCTTTCCCGTTCCGCCGGATGTCTTGCTGGCTCCACTGGCGCTCGGAGCACCCAAGAAATGGTTTAGGTTTGCCCTGGCCTGTTCGATTGCATCGGTTCTTGGGGGAATTTTAGGCTACTCGATAGGAATGTTCCTCTGGTCAATGATAAACCAGTGGGTTTATGCCCATCTTGGGGCGATTGGCCTGACGGAAGAGAACTTTGCCAAATTTCAGAGCTGGTACGACAGATACGATTTCTGGATCGTCTTTACGTGTGGCTTTACGCCATTACCTTATAAGGTATGTACGATTTCAGCGGGCGTCGCCAGGATTAACTTTGTGGGTTTTTTCATTGCATCGACGGTGAGCCGGTCTGCGAGGTTCTTTCTCGTAGCGGGACTGGTCGGCTTCAAAGGCGAAAAGATCAGGCCTGTTATTGAAAAATATTTTAACTGGTTCTCATTAGCTTTTGCTGGACTATTGATTGGCGGGTTCCTTGTGATAAAATGGCTACACTGATTTTGGATTATTGGTAATTGGTAACAGAGGGAGTTGCCATGAATGAAGAACAAAAAAGCATCCTGCTTACGACGGCTCGCAACGCGGTAAAAGCAGTTATTACCGGTGAGCCCGCCCCAAAGTCTCGATCCGATGATCCTGGGCTAAACGAGCATTGTGGTTGCTTTGTAACACTAAAGAATCACGGCAGATTGCGAGGCTGTATCGGTCAGTTCACCTCTGATAAGCCGTTAATCGAACTGGTCGTCGAGATGGCTAAGGCCTCGGCGACTGGTGACCCGCGTTTCTTTGCCAACCCGATAACTCCGCGTGAGTTAAACGAAATAGATATAGAAATTTCGGTCCTATCACCACTTAAGCGCACCGATAATCCCTTGAGTCTTCGGCTCGGTGTTGATGGAATCTACATAAAAAAGGGATACGCTTCGGGCTGTTTCCTGCCTCAGGTTTCAGAAGAGACCGGCTGGAGCAGGGAAGAATTTCTCTCGTATTGCTGCGCACATAAAGCAGGCCTTTCCCCCGATGCCTGGCGTGATAATGATACGGAAGTCTATTTCTTCACCGCAGAAGTTTTCGGCGCCGCCTTCAAAGACATCTAATGCGACTGGCTATAGTCTTAGACGAAAAATGTCCCTTGCATGGACACAATTTAGTGGATATTCTACCGGCCTTTGCCGATTTTTATGGCAGGGATCTGATAAGGCCCTTGTAAAATTTTTGCAGAATTTACCTTATTTGGAAAATAAATTATGCGGAGCTACAACTTTGACTAAGTGGCTTGCATTTTTACTACTAATTGTAGTTCTTTGTTTTACCGGCTGTTCAACGTCTGATAATTCAAATATCGCCGAAGACCAAATCTTAGAATCTGACAGTCGTGCAGTTGTAATTAAGCGCATCAGAAGCGAAGATTTGCCGGCTCTTGAATCCATTAAGCCATGGCAGAGCGATTACGGACCCGGCTTAAAGCTGACCACCGCTCACTATGAGATTTTCACGACAGTTCTGGAGCCTTTGATGCTCCGTCGTATTCCAGGATTTATGGAATCGGCGTATCGCGTTTACAATAAACAACTGCCCAGGCCCGTCAAGACCACAAGAAAGCTTAAGGTATACCTCTTTGCCAACCGAGAGCAGTGGGAGAACTTTACTAATTCTTTCGCAGGCGAACAGGCATCGTTATTCTGTAAGATAAAATCCGGCGCATACTATCTAAACGGCGCGTGCGTTACATACAATATTGGCAGCAAGCGGACGTTTTCTGCGATGGGCCATGAAGGATGGCATCAATTTAACAGCAGGCACTTCAAGTATCGCCTGCCAAGCTGGCTCGATGAAGGCATTGCGATGCTTTTTGAGATAAGCGCATACAAGGATGGGATGTTTTATTTTGAACCAGCCAAAAACTCTTATCGCTTATCTGCGCTTAGAGAGATACTTATTCAGCGGAATCACATACCGCTGCAAGATTTATTGGTGATGAGCCCAGGCGAAGTCCTTGCAATAGACCAGGCTGAGGCAGTCTCAGCTTTCTATAGCCAATCTTATGCGCTGATTCGATTTCTGCAGGAGGCTGAAGGAGGCCAGCGACTGGCCAACTATCGTAAGCTGCTCTGGGACGGGCTTAGAGGAGACTGGGCGCTCAACACGACCTGTAAGAAAATCGCGGTAGATAGAAACATGCCGCGAACTGTCGAGTGGAACCGTGCTGTTGGACTGCAGCTATTCAAGGACTATATAGCTGATGATATCGAGCGTATCGAGAGAGAATACCTAACTTTCTGTAGAAAGATTGTCCGCGAATAAACAGCTATATTACTCAAACTGACCTATTTACTAACATTATTATTGATAAGTCTTTTATTTGCAAAGACATATATCGCCTTGTCATTCTGAGCCCTTCGCTCCGCTCAAGGGTAAACTCCACGAAGTGAAGCGAAGAATCTGGCCAGAGAAAATATGGCTTTTCTTTTGCTAAAGCCGGATGCTTCGCCTTTCGGCTCAGCATGACAATAAAAACGGTCAGTTTGAGTATATTAATATACCGGCCCCATAAACTTACGCACGAGGTTCGGCAAAGGATAAAAACACGGTAAATAATAATAACCGATGCCCTTAAAGCGCTATCCACCAATCATTTTGGCTTCTGCTTCGCCTCGGCGAAAAGAACTTTTATCTGAGGCTGGTTTCGAATTCAAAGTCATCCCACCAAAAATCGATGAATCTACCTTTTCTGCCGACTACACTAATCCGAATGAATACGCCAGGCAATTGGCTTTAGCTAAGGCCAATAAGGTTGCCGAGCAATACCCGGAGCACCTGGTTATTGGCGCGGACACGATCGTCGATTTTGCAGGTAAAATTGTTGGAAAGCCACACAATGCAAAAGAAGCTGAGCAAATCACCCGCAAGCTATTTAGCGCATCTCACAAAGTGATAACTGCGATAGCGATTGTCAGGCTAAGCGACAACACTGAGATAGTCGAGAGTGACACCACAACAGTTTATCCGAAGAAATTAACCGAGGAGCAAATCGCTGAGCACATAAAAAGCGAGTCCTGGAAGGATAAAGCAGGGGCCTACGCTATCAAAGAAACCGCCGATGAGTTTGTCGAAAAAATCGAGGGAAGTCTAACAAACGTAATGGGCCTACCGATGGAGCTGTTGCAGAAAATGCTAAGAAGCGTTCCGCCCGTGTAGGCAAAATGCGCAAAGGGCCGAAACCAATTATTGCTGACTTACCACGGAAAATAGTAGCTATAGTGGCGGTGGAATAGGCCGATCGAACGCATCGCTATGAGAGCTAAGACCTGAACGGCGAGGTTGGCAAACAGGTGCAGGCCGACAACAGTGGTGCTTTTGCCAATGAGCTTGCCATATCCAACGGTGTGCAATTGAAGCTCCCAGACGAGAACAAACAGCCCTACGACTATAAGGTACGACCAAAAAGCCTTTGCAATCGGCTTAAGGAGGTAGTCCGGCCGAGCGGCTATTAAAATATCTCGGCCAACTGAAAACGTCAGAAGCACCATCGGAAAAGCAAACAACCCCGCAATCGCCAATATGTGGGCGATGACCGGCCAGTCGAGCCCAACCTTTCTCGAAATCCAGAGGAACATAATGCAAGGCAACAGAACAATAATGAGGGAGAGAACAAAAGTGGACAGTGACACCACGACGTTCCATATAAAGCCGAGAAGCCCGCCCATATAGACATCCGGAAGCTCCTCTACATCGAAGGCCGTCGAGTGAATTATTTCCATATAATACCAAAATAGACAACCCCAGGCTGCCAGTGTTGTAACCAGACCTGTTTTAGCATACACTCTAAATGCACCCATAGTGAAAGAATAGTCCGTGTGGCCAATGAAAAACTTGAAACACACAGCCGCCACTACAAATACCAAACCTGTTGCGTTTTGTGGCCTGGTAAAAAGTTTCCAACTGTCAATGAATACCGCATGGTAAAAACCTGGTAAGGGTTGTCCTGCCTCCTCCGGCTTCGGCTCGATTTTTTCGGGTGTTTCGAAGTTTTTTTGAGGGATTATGAAGCGCTGTCCGCAGTTGGTACAATGTGCCCGCTTGCCTGCGTGCTTACTATCGAAGGCGATAAGCGCACCACAACTGGGGCAGTTGAACTCAATGGTCATTTGTTCGTATTGCGTATAACGTATTGCGTATTGTGTTCAATTAATCTTTATTCGGCACAATACACTATAGGCATAACGCACAACTCATGATGAATTAGTTGCGCTGCATACAATCGACGAAGGCTTTTGTATTGTTGGCCCACTTCTGGGCTTCTAACAAATCAACCCTATCTTCTTTTACAAGCATAGACAGGTGTTTCTCCATCGCAATCATTTTCTCATCCGGTTTGTTTCGGGTTCTTGTCTGCAGTTGTGTGTATATTTGTTCTGTTTTCCCGGTTCGTATAAGATTGGCGACGGCGTAGTTATTATTCAGTACCTCCATCGCCAAGATTCTGCCCGTGCCGTCCTTTTTCGGCACAAGCTTCTGGCTGATTATATAGGCCAATCCGAGCGAGAGCTGATTTCGCACCTCAGCTTGTCTACCAGCCGGAAAATAATCCAGTATCCGTGTCACTGTGCCGGTTGTATCTCTCGTATGTAAAGTCGAGAAAACCAAATGGCCCGTTTCGGCAGCCATAAGCGTCATGGCAATTGTCTCCGGGTCGCGCATCTCGCCGATGAATATGATATCCGGGTCCTCACGCATCATTTCTCGCAATCCGTGAACGAAGGATTTGACGTCTCTTCCGACTTCACGCTGTGATATGATTGAATACTTCTGTGGGAATAGGTATTCAATCGGGTCCTCGATGGTTATTATTCGGTACGCTTGCTTCTCACTTATTCGGCCGATAAGTGATGCGATGGTTGTAGATTTGCCTGCGCCGGTGATGCCCGTCAGAAGGACAAGGCCCTGTTTGCGATTGAGGATGTCTTTCCATATATCGTTGGGAAAGCCAATTTCCTCCACCTTAGGGACATCCAGCGACAAGGCGCGAATAGCCGCAGCAACGCCGTCATTTTCTCTGAATATATTTATTCTGAACTGTAAAGAACCCAGCCGATGAGAGCAATCAACACTATGTTGGACCTGCAATTTCTGAAGATTTTTGTCACTTGCCAACGGGTAGATGAGTTGTTCGGCTATTTCAGGCGTGACATTTGGTCCTTTGAGCTTAACCATGTTCCCGTCAATTCGATATGCCGGCGGTGCTCCGACCTTGATGTGCAAATCTGAGACCCGCATTGCACCACGCTCGTGGAAATAGTTAAGCATGTCAAGAATGCTCAATTGGCCCATCTCCGCGGTTTGATATACCTTAGCAGAAAGAGAATATTGCCCTGCCATATTTTTCTCCACCTGAATCTGTCGTTTCAGAACGGCATTTTGTTAATCTAAAAAACAAAAAAATCGGTAGTTTCTTTTTATCAATATCGTAAATAAGAAGCGAAATTTAAACGTTTTAAGTTTTATGCTATGGCTTTTCATTTTGCATTTTGCGTTTTCAGCCACCATAAAATTTAGCGAGACCCAAGAAAGGACATTATCACTTATACAGGTATACTAAAATGGCTTCGATGCTCAGTGTAGCCCCAACGAAAAGTCTTTAGTCCCGCTCATGATACATGAAATCCGGTACTCGCTGAATCTTTCCGTCGGCATCCACACAAGCAAGTATACTTGAGCCTTCGGCTAAAAGCACGCCGTCGCTTGCCCGAGTTAGTTTGTATGTGTGCTCGATTTTGCTTACGGTGACATTCGAGCAGGTGGTCTCAAGATACAACTTCTGGTCATATTCGGCGGGACGCCGGTATTTTATATGCAACTCCACGACTACGAAGAATATGCCGGCCTTTTCAAGGTCTCTATATGCCTTGCCGTTAGCGCGGAGCAGCTCGGTTCTGCCCATCTCAAACCAAACCGGATATACGCTATGATGGACCACGCCGCCCTTATCTGTCTCAGCGTATCGCGGAACGATTGTGATTGTTTGACTTTTGATTGTTGATTTTTTTGAAAGTTTTATTTCCATCCAGTCCAAAATAACAGATCAGCTTTACTCATGCAAGTACGAAGGAAAACCTTTATCCTCCCGCCGATCTTCGTGTGGTTCGTTTAGATTAGTAAGATCATTTAATCATTATAGTCTTTGATCCCCGTCATGCCTTTTTGGACGTCGTAGATATTTTTACTTGTGTATCTCGTACATGATGGTGCAAATCTATTTTTCAGGGTTGGTTTACTTCTGCTGATTTCCTGCGGAACTGCTTGCCCAGCTTTGTCATATAACTGTTTGAAGCGATAAAAGCTATCTCTTGATTAGCAGAAAATCTTGCATACTCTTGAGATATTTCCAAGTTGTTTGGCCAGTTTTAGTAGGCCGATTTTGTTTTTGATGATTTTTTGTTACGCTAATCAACCAGCGTCAATCTTTAGCACCCCCGCCCCTTGGATTTTACCATGTTTGAGTAGTAATAAAGCCTGGTTAGCTTGCTCTAAGGGAAATTCTTGGACTTCAGGGACTATAGGAATTTCAGCAGCCAAAGGCAGAAACTCTTCAACATCACTTCTGGTAATGTTTGCTACGCTCTTTATCTCTTTTTCCAGCCAGATATGAGTAGCGTAATCTAGTTTAAGCAGATTCTCTTTATCGTTAGCCTCTTTTCTAATCGCGTTTATAACCACTCGCCCACCTTTTTGAAGCGTTCTCAGCGCCTCGACTATTGGTTGCCACGCTGGCGTGAAATCGATCGCGGCGTTAAGTAGTTCTGGTGGCATTTCGCCGGTTGCCCCCACCCAATCCGCGCCAAGCTGTTTAGCCAGGTTCTGGTGCTCCACTTGCCCGGGCCTTGTGAAAACAAACACTTTACAATTTTTATGCTTATGCTTGACTATCTGTATTACAATATGAGCTGAAGCCCCAAAACCAAACAGCCCAAGGATTTGACCATCCTGCAGATTCGTCAACTTTAACGCCCTATAGCCTATCGCGCCGGCACAGAGAAGCGGAGCTGCCTGGGAATTCAAAAATTGTTCCGGGATCAAATAAGCAAATTCTTCGGAAACAATTGTATATTCAGCGTAGCCGCCATCAGCGTCACAACCGGTACCGCGAAACTCAGGGCACAAATTCTCCATATTAGACCGGCAAAAGTCACACTTTCCACAGGCCGAATTTATCCAGGCGATTCCTACACGGTCTTTCACTTTGAACTTCGTCGCTCCGGAACCCAGACGGTCAACTCTTCCGACAATCTCATGGCCAAGAATGATGGGCAGTTTAGCCTGGAGCCGGCCTTCAATCTCATCAAGCTCAGTATGGCAGACGCCGCAAGCCAAAACCTTAACCAAAATCTGTTTCGGTCCAGGCTCAGGCCTCTGTATTTCCATTAACTCTAAAGGTCGCTCTTCGATTAACGCCGTTTTTTTTAGAACTATCGCCTTCATCTGTCAGGTCCCCTTGTAGTTTTAATTTGCCATAACTTCTCAGCAAGCTGTTCAATATAGCCGGCGTTTTCAAGCTTATGTCTCCATTTTGATGGTATACATTCAATCCCGTAATATGCGCCTGCAATTGCTCCGGTCATTGCAGAAATAGTATCCCTATCTCCGCCTAAATTGAAAGCGTAATCTATCGCTGATTCGAAGCTCGATGTCGCCAGAAACGAAAATATGGCTATCGGTACCGAATTGAACGCTTCTACTGTATTTCCCAGCTCGGCAACAACGCGTGACCTATCAGTTGCTTTACTCAGTAGTGTTCTAATGCGTTCTAATTTTTTCACATATATATCAACTTCGGAAAACTCTTTCAGTTCTTCAAGAAATGCTTGCTTGTCCAACTGGTCTGTTTTTATCTTTACTGCGAGAGCCACTGTAAAAGCTTGTAAAGCCGCTCCTTCCATGCCCCAGGGATGAGTATGAGTAATTCGGCTGGACCAATAAGCAATCTGGTTTAATCTACTCTTGTTATCATAATAAAAAAGCCCAATCGGCGCTACCCGCATAGCTGCACCGTTACCGTATGACCCACCGGGATATATCTTCTCAGCAGCTTTCTTCCAGTTCATACCTGCTTTTATCATATTGAAGATGTATGGTGGCCCCGGACCATAGCCTCGCCAGGGCTCCATCTCATAATTATCAAGGAATGTCTTGGCCAAATGGTTTGCATTGAAACCTTTGTTCTTTATCAGAGACTCAGCTACGCCTATCATCATGGCTGTATCGTCGGTATATTGTTTGCCTGCTGCTCCAAGTTGATCACCTATTGCGCTACCGATAAGACTGCCGATAAATTTCGATTTGAGTGTATGTATTTTCATCCCTATACATAAAGTTCAACATGAAAAGCATTCTCACGAATAGAAAATGCTTTTAATCGAGCCGCTCTTTTCTTTGATCTGTCTTAAAGCTATATCTATCGACCGAGAGCCTATGCTCTGACCCCGAATTATGTACCAGTCTTGATTAGAGAGCTATCCACGTTCTTTATCCTGCAATCCGGCAGGCGGAGCGCAGCGGAGCCTGGCGGATT
>Ga0315545_1004942_pt1 | contig 10841 bp, 12 predicted proteins | sample SalMarSW160210MG_FD_203096 | JGI IMG/M metagenome (GOLD analysis project Ga0315545, IMG submission 203096) | Salt marsh sediment microbial communities from the Plum Island Ecosystem LTER, Massachusetts, United States - Salt Marsh Sediment SW1602-10 ...
TTACACTACAAATTTAGGTGAGATTTAAGGAGGGTTAAGTTGCTAACCCCTTGTAAAACAAGAAGATCGTTTTTCAAAGAACAAGTCCAAGGCCAATTTCCCCCCTTTGACTGTCAAACTTGGGTTTCGATATCACGGTTATCTATATACTCAAAGTATTGCTTTCCTCTCCTTATGAGTAATCTGTTCAACATATGAGGGGAAACTCTGACTTCTGACTTGCTCGGTTCTTCCTTGAATTTGGTGATAGTATGCACAGATGCTAGAGAAGCTCTAACATTATCACCGAACATATTGTTCACAAAAGACTCAAACACATCACCTTCTTCCATTGCTTGGCGAAGGAGTCGCAAGTCTCCTATAATAGTAGATGATAGAGGTTCAATAGCGTAGGCCGTTTTATCAAGGTATGGAGCAGGGGCACGTTCAAATTTATGCAGACAATCTATAATGACTGGGAACGGTTTTGGACCTTCCTGCTCTTCAATATCCACTAGTCGAGCCCCAAGCTTGTTATGGAAATAAGCTGCTGGTCGCATCGCCAAAAGAAAAGGAGAATTTGATAGATGCGCATATGGCAATATCCTCGAGATAATTTTCTCTTGAATAGGAGGCGGCTGCCAATCAATGTTATCAATAACGAACAGACAGCATTGCATATCATCCCTAAAGTGCTCCCTTTTCACATATCTCCATAGTAGAAGCAAATACTGAAAATACCATTCCTTATTTTCCTTCAATTTCTTGTATTCTTCTATATACTGGTCCATATTCGCCGAACAATCATCAAATTTCATGAGATTGTCATGTTTTAATTCATCAATAAGAGCACCACGAACTAGCTTCGTAGAAAAGTCTCCTTCACCTTTCACTAATAGGGGCCAAAAGCTCGAAATCTCCTTTTCCATCCTAAGCATGTCCGGTACAACATCATTTAGGGCAATATGGATGGCCTCGATTAGAACATCGAACAATTCGTTTTTATCGCTGAATTCCGCATATTGATTCAAGTCAACGAAACACACATTTCTCTTAGTATGACCTCGTTGACAATGCCCAATGCTGTTGATGGCATTCACAATCATTTTGACCGTCATGCTCTTTCCTGTACCAATAGCTCCTACAATGCAAATGATTGGAGCCGGCTTTGAGGGAAATAGCAATTTGTCAAGAAGTCTGTATTCATAGTCACCAAACTTATCTACGAAGTCATCACTTAGAAGGTCGCTAATTACATTCCATCGATATGGTTTAGTCAGTTTCCTAGATGGGATATAGTAATTAATAATTTGGCCATCTTCCTTTTCTGTAATGAATATCTTTTGCGCTAGTTTGTCAAGATTCTCATCGACCTCTGTACTTCGTTCGATGTGAGACAAACATTCCTTAGCTTTCTTCATGAGTTTCCTTCCTCCTTTAATTCCATCTGAAATTGCTGGCAAATCTTCCCAATTTCTACTAAGCACTGTCTCATAGCAGTATCTATTTTTCTAAGATGGTCATAGGGTTTCTCGTTGAAAACGCGAAATCTTTGGTCTATTTCATTTATGAATCTATTAAGACTTGTCTCAAGATCTATGTCACTTATCAACACCGCGTAGTAATGGTCGCGAATCAGATTGACAGTGTGAACTAGATCGCGTTGTCTGTTTATATTTGCTTCGACATACTTGTCACGCTCTTCAAGAGTTTTGCCTGTTTCGTTGAAATCAAGTAATTCCGTTGTCTCTAGATTGAGTCTTATGAATCTATCCAGGGTTTTGATAAGGGACTTTCTTAGCTCTGAATTCTTTCTTACTCTCTCTTGCGTCTCCCAGAAGATATGAACGAGTGCCCAGCCAACCATCACAGTTACCAATGTGCCGAGAAACTTCATGTATTCAGTAAGAAACAGTGCGGGGTCCATCCGTACTTCAGGGAAAAGGATTCTTACTCCTATTCCAAACAAGATCAGAACAGACAGTAAGGCTAAACCCGACCTGTATAGCTTATGCAACTTATTCTGAGGATGCTGTTTTCCCATTCTCCTCTGTCTCCCAAGATATCCAATCCGATGTTCCTTTTATTCGTGTCATTCGTCGCATTAGGAAGCAAGTTCGCAGTCTGGACTATGTCATTTCTTAAACACACACCGGTCTTTGAGCGTCTTGGCGTCTCAGTCTTCATACGGTAGAAGTCTAATGGAGCGGCAAGCAGCACAAGCCGCTTACTACTGGGAGCACTAAAGAAATTGCATTTCTGATGCCCTCGAGATGAAGAAGAAACTGAGCAATGTCAGGATTCCTCCTCAAGTAATGTGCAAACAATAATGTGCTCCCAATAGTGTCTCATCACCCTGACTACTCGAACCTATATTCCAGCTTTTTCCTCACCTCTTCAATGGTGGTGTATTCCATCGCCTCCTACCACTCAATGACCAGCCTCATCTCCGCCCTGTTGCTTGCCATACTTCGCCTGAATTGCTCGCCAAAGCTCCTCTGTTCGCTGCGAACCTATCAGTAATCGTTTGCCATTTAAGAATTCTAACTGCACCCCCCGATTACCACTCACATTATATGCCTTCCCTTTGGACCCGTATCTGATTCCCCAACCGCCATATTCCCTGATTGGGCGATAAGTCCGCACTTCATACCGTTTCAATTCTTTGAAGGTTATTTTGCGGAAAGACCAGTGGAATGGGAAAAAGCAAATGTAGATTCCATCATTGCGCACTTCGGTGACAAGTTTGCCAAGAAGGAAAAGCGCTGGCAAGCCAATGCCGAAGATAAGCCAGAAAATAACCAACAGAATATCTGGCATAGGTCTATCGCCAAATGGACTACCCAGTAGAATCTGCTTCACCGAGGCATACCAAATCAATCCAACAAGGGAAAATACAATAGCCCAAATCCAAACTTGGTGAAAATGTTGAACTTCACGAAAAATTGGATCTGTTTCGATCCCTTGGTTCATTACCCTTTCGTTTTCTTTTGGCGTCCACGGACGGGAACTCAGCCGATCAGCGGAGCGGAGAAATGTTGGAATAGAGACTCACTTTGCTTGTAGGAATTCTTCGGCAGTCATACCAATATCCTTAGCAATCTGACGCAACAAGATCGGAGAAATATCTCTTCCTTAATGAAAAGGCACTGTAGTACATCTTCCATCTGAGTGTTGATGCTGTCTATGGGAACCACGTTGACGGACTTCCACAAATCCCAACTTCGTCAATAACGAGGCAACATCACGTGGTTTAAGAACTGGAATCTTGCCCATATTTAGGCAATCGCCACATCTTGGATACCAACGAATTCAGCCTCAAGTGTTGGCTCACCGTCTTCGAGAAGCATTTCGACAACTTCACGAAGATTCTTAATTAGTTCATCCAGTGTTTGCCCTTGGGAGTGAGCTCCACGGAAACCAGGTATATAGCCAACGTATAAACCGGTATCAGGACACTTCTCTACAACTGCTTTATAAGTTTTCATGAGTAGTCACCCCCGTGAGTCTTAATGAATGGCCTAACGGCCAAGTTCAGCCGCCAAAATCGCGCAGCGATTTTAGTTAGCTGAATAGAGTCTCCCGCCTACGGCTTTCCGACAACAACCTTCCTGAGGCATTCAAGGCCTATTTTCTCATATCCTTGACTTGTAGAAATAATGCCCGCCATAAAATATGGGGCTCCTTTCTCCCTAAAGAGGGCGGGAGCACTGGGAGCTTGCTACAGGGCTCCCTGACAATTACCACAACCGACCATCTTGTTAAATAAATGGGAAATTTAAGGCACCCTTTACACCACCATCCCCCACTTTACTCGGGAATGCTTAAGCAATCTCATAAATGAGAGGATGATAGCTTGGTTCAGGGATGGGTTTACCTCTACTACGAGCAGCTTCTAACCACGCTTCCTTAGCTTTTAATACTTCACTCAGTGCCTCTTGTGGTGTTGAACCAAAAGCTGAACAATGTTTGAGGTCAGGAATATCGGCAATGTATCCCTCGTCTTCTTCACTGTAAAAGACATTAATATGATAGTCCTTCATCTCTATTCCTCCATGTGCAGATTATATCTTTCTACCAATGCTAAGAATTGTTTAACCTGATACGGTTTTGCCTTACCTTTTACATTTTGCAGGTTGATCAATTCTGGTATATCGCGATGTACATAAATATGATGGCTGCCGTTAATACGGTCGAAGGGAACAGATAGGGCTCAACCGCCCCCTTGCTGTGTAGCCATTCGCTTACTAAAGCCTGCAACTACCATTCCAGGGTTTTTGCAGTTGAGCCATAAATGAAATTCATAATTTTATGGACGCCCCCCATTCCCGTCCCATAACGGCTCGCGCATCACGCGCTCGGCGGGTGCGTGGCGAGTGCCTTCGCTACAAGGCTAACCATAATGCGCGTGAGAGACTTGAAAAACGCGCCGATTAGCCAAGTCGCGTGCATGCGCTGGTTGGGCGGCCTTTTCTTCTTGCCAGCATCCCCGCTCACGAGACCACATTCCCCTCTGCTCCCTAGCACATCACCGATATACGCGCTTCCATCTTTGACTGTACAAATTACTCTCGCAACCACGAGTATCTTGCTGTGATGTATTCCCACCAAACAGCTAGTTCTGAGGACTTTACGATGCCAAATTTATTAAACATATCTTCGGTACTGGTACTCGTAAACCGATCAGGGTATCGTTGCAACTTCTTCCAAACTTCAATCACTGAATCGCCAAGTGTGCGTAGGGTAGGGGATGTCACGCGCTGGAAGCTAATATTATGGGCTGGTGCAATATGCAGCAAGCTCACGATTTCTGCTCTCAATTCGTGTTTTCGCTCCATCTCGTGGGCCAGCAATTGTTGGCGCATTAGTTGATAGAACGGCTCATAGAACAACGATTCGAAACTGGGGAGCAGTTCCCTGTCCAGGGGAAAATCATCGCGGTCGTACAAATGAGCGTAAATAGTGGTTCTATCTGTACCGCTTTTTGCCGTCTTGAGTGATGTACTACTGTAGGACTCGGTATACTTCCACTCGATGAGCACAATTTGCCTCGTGCCGTCTCGATGTTCAAACATCACCGCTGCGTCTGCGCTGGTGAAATTTGCGCCGCGTGTCCGCTTGCCGTGCCTGGGTATCCTCTCGCCCAAGTAGTTGTCTCGTCCTATCCACTCGAAAGATACGAACTGTCCTTCTTTCTCCACCGGAAGCACTTGCTGAATATCGGGAAAGAGGGGACGCAACAGTTCTGCTAAATCCGCTGGCTTGTCGGTGAAGGGAAATAGGAAATTGGCACAGCAAACTTGCGAATCACACAAATGGTTGCTTGGCTTTCTGTCTCGTCCACCGTGCCACTTGATTTCATATTCCGCAAAGTAATCGGTAATCGTCTGCCGAATTTCTGAAAACAAGTTTTCTTCAGTATATGCACGCGGTACACAAAATGGACGCAGCTTGCCTTTGCAAACACCATCAGCCCGTGCCATATCAGAAAAGTAGGGTGAAGTTGCTTTGAACTTGGTCAGGCGTTGCTTTTCAGATTCGAGAAATTCTCCCACAAGTATACTTCCTCTGCACAAGATTCGACGGTTTTGCGCCGGGCCGCCCAACGTTTGTTTGTGCGGCGCGCCCAACCGGCACTGTCAAAAAGCCACGTTGAAAATGTTTCCAGCGGCCTTGTACATTTCCGCACACAGCGGAATGCGTCGCGGACGGCGAAAGCGGTCCAAAGCCGAATTGAAATGAAAGAACGAAATGGTGCGGGCGCGTCCGTCACCAAACTGGTATTAGCCGTGAAATACTCTAATCATCATCTTCAGATGGTGGTGGTTCGTCAGGTAATGCTTTTTCATATGTAGAATCATCATCGACTTCATCGTCCCACCCTGCATCTAATTCAGAATCATCTTCTACTTCATGATCCAATTCCGAATCGTATGTAGAATCATCTTGATTATTATCTCTATCATTCACAATAAACCTCCAATCAGAAAATATTAATAATGACAAAAACAAAACTTATAAATGATACTATTATTGATAGCAATAAAAATGTGGTCCCAATTTTTATTTTTTGGGATTTTTGAATATGTTGCGCCCTGATAGATTTTTCAGACTTAGATATGTTTTTAATAATTAGTTTGGTTAGTTTTCTCCTCCTTGATAGAATTGTCCCTAAATTCTTATATGTAAATATTAGTTTAGATATCGGCATAATATCATCAACGTTCCTTAATCTAAGTGCCTGAATAAAAAAGAAAAAAGATATCAATAATAAAGTTAAAACTAAGACAAAGAATATTTTAAGTAAAATTATAATCCAATTTTCTAAAGAACATGTTAAAATTGATGATTCCTCGGAGAATAATATGCCAGTTAAGCTTGTTGACAGTGCTATTATGATACCAGTGAAGCCGGCTAATGTAGCAGATTTTGAATCTAATTTATCAAACTGGTCACTTTCATGCGAATGACAATACTTAGAATATTCAAGAATAATTAAACTTGATTTACGATCTTCATCAGGGATATTTGAAACAGTATTACTCATTTTTTATCTTATTGTTTATTTAATTTACACGGCTAACTAAAGCTTATCATAGTCGCATAAATCGTTACAAATGACAAGCTGTGTCGCATAACACCCAAACGATCCTTTTCAGTAACCTCTTGATATCCACGCCCTTATCTGCAGAATCTGACGGCAAGACTTGCATGTTATGCGACTCGCATAAGAACACCTGCTCACCCCACGAGTCCCCTGCTCCCTCAAAATCTATCTGCCGGACTGCGAATCCCCTCTCCACCTCTATTCAAAACATGCGTATATATCATTGTCGGGTGCGCTACAAAAAAGTTAAAAATTGGGTAGCTACAATCTTCAGGTTGCGTAAGTTGTTGAGTTATGGGTTTGTTTTCGCTCACTGAAGCCCGCCGCTACCTATTCCTGAGTTTTTGCAGTCCAGCCACAGATAAAATTTATAATTTTATGGACGTCCCCGTTCTTTACCCCACTGTGTCATCAGCTCGATGTAAACTGCGTAGTTTCCATTTGAGAAAAAGATTTGCTGCCTTCTGTTGCCCCGCTGGGTAATATGGTGGGGTAAGTCCGGCGCAATCCTTGCTATGCTTGCCATAGGGGTAATTTAGTTGTGTGCCATGTTTATGTCAAGAAATAAGTATGGTGTCCCCAGAAATCTGTTGCACAGGTTCTTCGCCGCTTCCGTGGCCTTCGCTATTACTGAGTAGCTCGGCGGCTCCCTCTGGTTCCCTCTCAGGCTAACATTCCGACGCTGCAAGATTCACTTCATGTTAGGGGCTGCTGTGTTGCTCCCCTTTCCCAGGGGGATACATCGCTTCAGCACATCCAGTCACCCAGATGCACTGGATGCCTGCTACGTGGCCTCCTGGCAGTTACCACGACCGGACTTTCACCGGCTAGCAGACGATGACTTCAGGGCACACCAGCACCTAGTTAGGTGGATTCCCGATTGTTATCCCAGTCTTTGGCCATTTCCGCGACGAAATGGCCAACAATGTCAACAGTATATTCCAGCATGTTGATGACGCTCAGTGTGTCCAATTTCTGCTTAGCTAGCGTTTGCATAGCTGGATTGTGAGACACGCTCACGTCTTTTTCTGTAGTTTCGCCTGTCTTTGTGTTTTGCACTCTAACTTTGCGCCACACGGCGTCCTTGGTGAGCCTCTGGATATTGTAATGGGCATACGGATTCCGAACCTCATCCTTGAAATCTATGAGAGCTTGCTCCTGGCGATCATCGATAAGTTTACTCTTTTTCGTTCGCTCGATCGCCGAAGCGAAAGCGAAGTTCTATACTCTTCCCATGCTTCAGAATCGAACTTGACTTTTGCGCCGTGTTCCCTACAAAAGACTGCGTATCTCACGACAAACTCAATCAGGATTCCACAAAGTGTTATAGCAGCACCGTTTAGCCCAAATAGCGCACACTGTCGAATCTCATCATAAAGTGCTTCGATTGGAAGTTCCCAAGACGGCGATCCAGGGATTTTGTCAGCGATTCCGCTACTTTGTTGCCTACGGATCTCGAACAACTTGTCCAAAGCTTCTTCGAGAGGTAGTAGTTCAATCTCCTTCACCTGATCAGTTTTCTCTTTGAACCGAGCAATCGTCTCCGGGTTCGCCATTACCATCTCGGAGCCACGAAGCACTCGGTTCACTAGATCCCCGATTTGATCCATATCCTACTCCAATCCACCTAACGGTTTGCATCAGTTGCCCGCCGTCATTTCAAATAAGAACTATCAAAAAAGAACAAAACGTTCCTTTCAAATAATAGCTGCGAAAATTCACCGAAGCGAGGCGGGTGAACTCAATGCAATGGTTATGTGTGCTATTACAATCAATACTTTTTAAACAGATTGATAACAGAGGTATACCCGTTTTATTTTATTTGATATTTCGGATGACCAGTTTGCCAAAAGGCAAAACTTAAGACGTCTGCCAGGCTTTCAAACTGTTTTGTTTTTGTATTACCAATTCCATGGCCGGCCTCATAATCTGCCCAAAATAGAATGGGTTTATCAGAATCATTAACAGCTTGTAACCGAGCGGCAAATTTGGCCGGTTGCCAGGCGATTACCCTTGGATCATTCATTCCGGCAGTTACTAAGGTCGCTGGATATTTTACACCATCTTTCAAATGGAGATAGGCATCCATTTCAATAAGAGCCATACATTCGATAGAATCTTTAACTGTACCGAATTCAGGCACGTTAACAGGGCCGTTTGGTGATTCTTCTGCTCGCAACGGATTCAAACAGCCAACTTCAGGAATAGCAACAGCAAATAAGTCAGGACGTTCAGTCATTGCACGTCCTATAAGAATGCCTCCAGCACTGGCACTGTTAATAGCAATTTTTTGAGCAGAAGAATATTTTTCTTGAATTAAATATTCGGCACAACTGATCAAATCCTTCCATGTATTGGGTTTGGTTGTTTTAAAACCAGCCTTATACCATTGGTCTCCAAGTTCGCCACCTCCACGTACGTGAGCAACAGCTAAAATGCCTCCTTCATGAGTCCATAGCAGGAAATTGGGAGAAAAGAATGGATTCATTGAATATCCGTATGCACCATATCCAAAAATAAAAACCGGGTTTTTACCATCTTTTTTAATCCCCTTTTTGTAAATTAAAGATAACGGAACTTTTACCCCATCATGCGAGGAAACCATAAGCTCTTCCACCATCAAGTCAGCATATTCAGGATATTCTGCTGTTGCTGACAGGTTCTCAAGTTTAAATTCATTGTTTTGCACTAAATAGCGGTATCTTTGATTATCGCTTGTCCATCTTGAAAGACCAACCCACACATCACTAAATTTAAATCCTTTAGTCCTTAAAGATATAGAACCGGCTGCAAAAGGTAAGTCAAGTTCTATTGTTTTTTTCGTTCCGTAGGGAAGGCGATATAATTTTTCCTCTACACGATTTTTAGATAATGTGTAATATATTCCTTCATTGGATAAACTGAAAGAAGTAAGTGTTGCCTGGGAATTTTCCGGAACTATGACTTCTGCATTCGCCAGATCAGGATTTTTCAGCGAAGTTCTCAGGATTTTAAAATTAGCAGCATCTTTAGGTGTATAAACATATAATTCTTTTTCTGTAGCGGAAAAATCATAAACTTCATCTTCTGTTTTAAATAATTGTTTCCATTCAATTTTTTCCTTATTGATCTCTGTAGTCGGTGCATAAAAAACACTCAATCTTCTATCTACAGTATATGCAAAACCAAATAAGTAATGACTATCTTTATCATAAAATACCATAGGAAAATCTTCCGGTTTGATACCTAATTCAGGATATTTTGCCCGGGAAAATATTTCTCTATCAGATTCTGAATCGATGCCGACTGTATGTAGGTATGTTTTACTGTCTTTTTCACGATCTTTATTGTGAACATCGCTGGATTGTAAACGATTATATAGATAACCACCGCCATCCGGCAACCATGAAGGAGATGCAAACCAACATCGATCAATTTGTTCAGGATATAACTTTTTGTTTTTAACGTCCATTGTTAATAAAATTGAGCTCTCAGAACCATCCGGTGCAATTTCAAAGGCTACTTTGGAACCATCATCAGAAGGTGAGAGATCACTGATTACATATTTTTGGGTAGTGTCAGGACTAAATGCTTGCGGATCATAAAGAAAAATCTCTTTTCCTTCATAACCATCTCGATAAAACAATTTACCAGTTTCATCTTCAGGTGTTGTTTTCAAATAAAAATAGCGATCGTTATCTGTGATTCTTAAATAGCTAATCTTTGATGACTTCCTTTTATCAAATTCACGCATCTTATCTATAAGGGATTGACGACCTAGAATATTATTTAAAACGGATCGTGAATAATCAGCCTGAGATTCGAACCAATTTTTTACTTCGGGATCCTGAAGACTTTCCATATATCTGTAAGGATCTGTTATCGTCTTACCAAAATATTCCTCCTCGACCGGTTGAACCTTGGCCGGAACCGGTTTCTCCTGCGCCTTGCCGGTGGCGTATAGTACCATTAAAAGAATGCCCAGACAGAATAGAATTGTTCTCCTTTTCATGACAAGCTCCTTATTTAAATGGAATTAAACTTTGCGTTTTGCACGGATTAAATGGTAATAATTATTGACATAATTTATCATAAACATAAAACACATAACTATCGCTTATGTTAGTCGCATAAGAACCTTATAGATGACAAGCTGTGTCGCATAACACCCAGACGATCCTTTTCAGTAACCTCTTGATATCCACGCCCTTATCTGCAGAATCTGACGGCAAGACTTGCATGTTATGCGAGTCGCTTAACGGGACACGGGATGAGC
>Ga0315545_1004943_pt1 | contig 10839 bp, 12 predicted proteins | sample SalMarSW160210MG_FD_203096 | JGI IMG/M metagenome (GOLD analysis project Ga0315545, IMG submission 203096) | Salt marsh sediment microbial communities from the Plum Island Ecosystem LTER, Massachusetts, United States - Salt Marsh Sediment SW1602-10 ...
ACCAAAACGCGACAATCAACGACAATATGATTAGGCATGCTATCAGCTTCATTCTCACCTCCAAGGGAGATGTAATCCACTGATAGTATGCCAGCAATTATCTCAGTTGTCCAAGGACACTACCGATTCGCCTGCGCTGCACGAAAGAAGACTTGGTGATGCAGGAGCCTTTCACCGAAGTCGAATACGTCGAAGGTGATCTCCCAGGCTTTCGCTACGAGAGAGATGATTTCATGCTATGGCCCTACAATGTTCCCGAGGAAGACGAGGCCATCCCGGTTGAGATCGAGCGGGTGCCGCCGGGTGAACTTGCCGTGCGTCGGGGGACGCACGTGAAAGCCGCCGACGGCCGCGTCGGCCAGGTAGACGAGTTCCTCGTGGATCCGGTGAGCGAGCACATCACCCATCTGATCCTCCGGGAAGGGCACCTATGGGGCCAGAGGGACGTGACCATTCCCGTCTCTGAGATCGCGCGCATCAAGGAGAACACCGTCTATCTGAAACTGACCAGGAAGCAGATCGAGGCCCTGCCCGCAATTCCGGTGCGGCGGCGGTACAACTATCTCAAGGGGTGAGTGGGGAGCCGATAGAGGCTGGGGGTTTATACTGCGTCAACCTACGAGGAGGTGTGTCATGCGAAGCGGTTTCCGTGTTGGCAAGATATTTGGTATCGAAATCCGTGTAGACTGGAGCTGGTTGTTGATCCTGCTGTTGGTGATATGGAACCTCAGCACGACGTTTGGCGAGATTCATCGTGACTGGGGACCAGCGCTGGTGTGGGGCACGAGTATCGTGGCGGCGCTTCTGTTTTTTGGCTCCGTGCTAGCCCACGAGCTGGCTCACTCTCTGGTGGCCAGGGCGCGTGGGATCCCAGTGCGTGACATTACACTGTTCCTGTTCGGCGGCGTGTCGGATATCCAGCGCGAGCCCGCTTCCCCAGGTGCAGAGTTTCTCATGGCCATCGTGGGTCCGCTCACCAGCATCGTGCTGGGTGGATTGCTCGTCTTGCTGGCAGGCGCGGGCGTCGGTCCCGTGCAGGATGCCATCGCCGATCCCGCCCAGGCCGCCGCCCGGTTGAGCCCCCTGCTTACGTTGGTGATATGGCTGGGGTCAGTCAACGTGACCGTCGGGTTGTTCAACCTGATCCCTGGGTTCCCGCTGGATGGCGGGCGGGTGTTACGCTCGATCCTCTGGGCGGCGACCGGCAACCTGCGCCGTGCGACGCGTTGGGCCGCCGGTGTGGGCCAGGCCATCGCCTGGCTCATGATCGTCGCGGGTGTAGCCATGACCTTCGGTGCGCGGATTCCCTTCTTTGGGGCGGGCTTCGGCGGTGGGCTGTGGCTGGCTTTCATCGGCTGGTTCCTCAACAGCGCCTCCGTCCAGAGCCATCAGCAGGTCGTCGTGCACGATGTCCTCAAGGGAGTGCCGGTCTCGCGCATGATGCGCAAGGATCCGCCGACCTGTCAACCGACCTGCACGATTGCTCGCCTGGTCCACGAGCACATCCTGGGTACGGATGACCAGGCTTTCCCGGTTTTGGATGACGGGCGGATCATCGGGTTGGTCACACTGGAGGACGTGCGCAGGGTGTCGCGTGATGTTTGGGACACCACGACTGTCCGCGACATCATGACGCCGGCTGAGAGACTTGTCGTGGCGACCCCAGAGGAGGATGCGAGCCAGGCACTGGAGAAACTGACCAGTGCCGACGTACGTCAACTGCCCGTCGTCCGTGATGAAGAGTTGGTCGGGCTCCTGCGCCGCCGCGATGTGATCAAGTGGCTGCAGCTGCACGCGGAATCGATCCGCGGCCGGACGAGGTGAATCGTGCGAAACCGATGGAACCGTCTCCTGCGCATTCTTGGTATCTTGGGCGTCGTTCTGGTGATCCTGATGCTGGGTCTGGTGGGAGGCGTCTTGTTCGACCGGGCGGTGCTGTTTCATATCGCCCCGCCCAGTGGCATCCCAGCCGACGCCGTGTCCGATTTTCGGTTGATGGGAGAGGCTTGGAACGTCATCCAGTCCGGCTATGTGGATCGTCAGGCTTTGGATTCCCAACAACTGACCTACGGCGCTATTGGCGGGATGGTGGACGCGCTGGGGGATACCGGCCACAGCCGCTTTTTGACCCCGCAGATGGTGCAGCAGCAACACAGCGCGCTTCAGGGAGAGTATGAAGGCATCGGCGCCTACATGGAGGTGAAAGATGGCCACGTGGTCATCGTGGCGCCGATGGATGGTTCCCCGGCCCAGCAAGCGGGCCTGCGTCCCGGAGACATCATCCTGAAGGTGGATGGCCAGAATGTCGCCGACCTGCGCCTGGACGAGGTCGTGGGGCACATCCTCGGCCCGGCAGACACCCAGGTCACGCTGACGATCCTCGATCCCAAGACGGGCAACACGCGCGACGTGACCCTGAAGCGGGCCAAGATCACCATCGACAACGTCACCTGGGCACGGTTGCCTGGCACCCCCATCGCGCACGTGCGCATCAGCGCCTTCAGCGATGGGGTAACGCAGGATCTCAAGGACGCACTGACCGAGATTAAGAGTCAGGAGTTGACCGGCCTGGTGCTGGACCTGCGCAGCAATCCGGGGGGACTACTGAGTGAGGCCGTGGGGGTGTCCAGCCAGTTCCTGGAAAGCGGCAACGTGCTGCTGGTAAAGGATGCCCACGGGAAAGCCATGCCTGTGCCAGTGCAGTCCGGGGGAGTAGCCGTGGATATCCCGATGGTCGTGCTGGTCGATCGGGGGACGGCCAGCGCCGCCGAAATCGTCACGGGCGCGCTGCAGGATGCAAAGCGGGCCACCGTGGTCGGGGAGATCACCTTCGGCACGGGTACTGTTCTGCAGGAGTTTCCTCTTTCCGATGGCTCGGTGTTGCTGCTGGCGATTCAGGAATGGTTGACCCCAGATGGGCGCGTCATCTGGCACCAGGGGCTGGCCCCTGACGCGATTGTGGTCCTTCCTTCCGGCGTGGACCCGCTGATCCCGTTGACGGAGCATGACCTGACGGCCGAGCAGGTGCGCGATAGCGGAGACGCTCAACTGCTGCGGGCGCTGGAGCTATTGGGCCAACCTATGGATGTGCAGTCTCCCTGAGACAGAGGAGCTTAACGTGAACGAACCCAAGGCTGTCTTCACACTTCCCGACCGTGTCCGCGGTCTGGGAGATTTGGCCTACAATCTGTGGTGGAGTTGGAACGCGCCAGCGCGGGAGTTGTTCCGTTCCCTGGACCTGCAGGCGTGGCGTGAAAGCGGGCACAACCCCATTCGCATGCTGGCTCTCCTCCCCCCGGCGCAACTGGCGAGCGCGGCAGAGGACGCCGACTTCCTGGTGCACTATGACGCCGTGACAGGCCAGTTCGCGGCAGAGGTCGCTACCCAGGCCGGGTGGTTCGCCGCCGAGCACGGGCGCGCCCAGGCCCCGCTGGCCTACTTCTCCGCCGAGTACGGGCTGCACGCCTCACTGCCGGTCTATGCCGGGGGACTGGGCGTCCTGGCTGGCGACCACCTCAAGGAGTGCAGCGACCTGGGTGTACCGGTTGTGGCCGTGGGCATGATCTATTCGCGAGGTTACGTCTGGCAGCGCATCCGGGAGGATGGGTGGCAGGAGGACGTGGAGCAGCCCCTGGACCGCACCTACGACCCCATCACGCCGGTGCCGGACGCAGATGGCCGGCAGCTCACCGTCCGGGTGCCGTTCTTCGATCCCCCTCTCTACGTGGCGGTGTGGAAGGTAGCCGTGGGCCGGGTAAGCCTGTACCTGATGGATGCCGACCTGGAGGCCAACCAGCCCTGGGATCGGACCATCGCCCATCACCTCTATGCCGGCGATCTCGAACAGCGACTGCGGCAGGAGATCGTGTTGGGAATGGGCGGGATGCGCGCGCTGGAGGCGTTGTCCATCCGCCCGGCAGCCCTGCATCTGAACGAGGGCCATCCGGCTCTGGCGATCCTGGAACGCATCCGGGCGTTGGTGGATGAGGGGGCTACCTTCGAGGAAGCGGCCCAACAGGTGCGTGAGAGCACCATTTTCACTACTCACACTCCCCTGTCGGCCGGAACCGATGTTTTCCCCTTCCCGTTGATGGACAAATACTTGAGCAGCTACTACGCCGGGCTGGGTACCGACCGCGACACGCTGTTGTCACTGGGCACCAATCCCCAAGACCCCGGCGCGGGGTTCAACATGACTGTCTTTGCTCTGCGGGCGGCCGGGTTTCGCAACGCCGTCAGCCGGCGTCACGGCCAGGTGGCCCGCGGGATGTGGGCCGGCCTGTGGCCGGATAAGCAGGTGAACGAGGTTCCCATCGAGGCGATCACCAACGGGGTTCACCTGCCAAGCTGGATCGAGCCTACCGCCCTCCAGGCCCTTCTGACGCGCTACCTTGGCCCGGCGTGGCTGGAACACCAGGGCAGTCCGGGTATCTGGGAGCTGGTGGACGAGATTCCCGACGGCGAGTTGTGGCATCTGCACCAGCGCCTCAAGGAACTGCTGACCGCCCGGATCGACGAACGGGTCCGAGAGCGCTGGTGGAAGGATCGGGTCGCCTCTGGTAGCGTCATCGCCTTCGGCGCGCTGCTCGACCCCCAGATCCTGACGCTGGGGTTCGCGCGGCGGTTCACCGGCTATAAACGCCCCGACTTGATTCTATACGACCTGGAGCGGCTCAAGCGGCTGCTGACTGATCCCCTACACCCAGTGCAGATCATCTTCGCCGGCAAGGCTCACCCGGCCGACGGCGACGGCAAGCGCTTGATCCAGAAGATCTTTCGCCTGGCCCAGGACCCCAAATGCGCCGGTCGGATCGCTTTCGTGGAGGACTACGACCAGCAGTTGGCCGAGTACCTGGTCCACGGGGTGGACGTGTGGCTCAACAACCCCCTACCGCCCCTGGAGGCCAGTGGCACCAGCGGGATGAAGGCCAGCGTCAATGGCGTGCCCAATCTCTCCATCCAGGACGGATGGTGGATTGAGGGGTATCATGGAGACAACGGTTGGGCTTTTGGCGAGGAGGATGTCCAAGGGGATCGTTTCCGGGCTGATGCCGAGGCGCTCTACTGTCTGCTTGAGGAACAGGTCATTCCACTTTACTATCGGCATTCCGACGATGGGGTGCCTCACGAGTTCGTGCGGGTCATGAAGGCAGCCATCAAGAGCGTGGCGCCGGCCTTCAGCGCCCGACGGATGGTGAAGGAGTACGCGGAGCGATTCTACGTCCGGGCGCTGGGGATGGCGGGTGACTAATCGTTGTAGTTGGAGGAATACTATGAAGCGCATTGCAGTACTCACTAGCGGAGGGGACGCCCCGGGCATGAACGCCGCCATCCGTGCCGTGGTGCGCACAGGGCTGGAGCAAGGTTGGGAGGTTCTGGGTATCCACCAGGGTTATGCCGGCCTGATCGCCGGGAACCTCGATTCGATGAGCGCCCGCGACGTGGGCGGCATCATCCAACTGGGCGGCACGGTACTGGGCAGCGCCCGCTGCGAGGAGTTCAAGACCGTGGAGGGCCGCCGGCAGGCGCTGCGCATGTTGGCGGATCGCGCCGTCGAGAGCCTGGTCGTCATCGGAGGCAACGGCTCCCAGGCCGGTGCTCACGCCCTCTCCGAGATGGGCTTTCCGGTGGTCGGCGTGGCCTCGACCATCGACAATGACCTGCATGGCTCGGAGATCACCGTCGGAGTGGATACCGCCCTCAACGTCGCATTGGAGGCCATCGACCGACTCAAGGTCACCGCTGCGTCCCACCACCGTGCCTTCCTGGTCGAGGTGATGGGGCGCGAGTGTGGCTACCTGGCGCTGATGGCCGGCATCGCCGGCGGGGCCGAGGTCACCATCGTCCCGGAGGTAGAAGCCGACCCTGAGGTTGTGGCGGCGGAGCTGCGTGCAGCCTACGAGCGCGGCAAGCCCCACGCCTTGGTCGTGGTGGCCGAGGGCGCGCGCTACAACGCCGAAGGGCTGGCCGGTTACTTCAAGAAACATCGCGAGCGGCTGGGCTTTGACCTGCGGGTGACGGTGCTGGGCCATGTGCAGCGGGGAGGGACGCCCGGCGCTTTCGACCGGCTGTTGGCCTCCCGCCTGGGCGCGGCCGCCGTCGAGCGCTTGGCCCACGGCGAGCACGGGGTGCTGGTGGGGCTGATCAGGGACGAGATCGCGACCACGCCGCTGAACGAGGTGATTGCCAACAGGAAATCGTTGGATCCGCAGTTGCTGGCTTTGGCCCGCGTACTGGCAAAATAGCCGATGGAGGTGAACGATGTCTGTGACTGATCTCTTCTGGGTGTTTCTCATCCTCGTATCGCTCCAGCCTGCCATGGAGTTAGGCTTATCCGTGAGCACCGAGATGCTGCAGGAGGTATACGATCTGATGCAGCTCTATCCCCAGGCGGCTCAGCGGCGCCCTTCAGTACAATACATCCCGATTCCCTACCAGCGTGAAGAGCCAGAGCAGCCATCTCCAAGGCATTAGTAGAACATGACCTCGGAATCCATCGACTCGTCTACCGGGAGATCGCTTGTCCGGGTGCTGCGTTATTTGCTGCCCCTCGTCTTGCTGGGGTTGGCGGTGCACGTCATCCTGCCACAAATCGCCACCATCGAGCGCTCGCTCCAGGTCATCGAAGGGATGGTGTGGTGGGCGGTGGCGCTGGCTGTGGCAACACAGGTGCTGAGTTACCTGGGCAGCGGGTATCTGCTCAAGACGCTCGTTGCTATCATGGGGCAGCGGCTCTCGGTGGCGCGCGGCACGGCGATCTTTGCAGCCGCGTCGAGCATGGGCTTGGTGGCAGGCGGCCCCGTGAGCAACGTCGCCGCGACCTTTCGCTGGATGCGCGGCAGCGACGTCAGCACGGAAGGCGCCGTGCTGGCCAGTTCGCTGCCCACGGTGTTCTACGATTCGGCAATGGCGGTCGCGGGCATCTTCGGGCTCGTCCAACTGCTGGTCTTGCACGATCTTTCTATCCTGCAGACCATCGGGTTCGGGTTCACTCTGTTGGTGCTGAGTCTCATCGCCGGCGTGGCCATTTGGGGCACGCGCCATCGCACTCGGCTCACGACGCTGGCGGTGCGCCTGACAGGCCGTTGGGCCAAGCTGCGCCGCCGCCCCTACGATCCGGGCACGACAGAGACTGCCGTTGGGCGCTGGTTCGGCGCCTGGGATGCCCTGCGCGCCGGTGGCTGGCGCGGGCCGATGCTGGGCGCGGCACTCAACACCGGCTTCGATATGCTGACCCTGTACTTTCTGTTCGTTGCCGCCGGTCACCCGGTCAGCCTTGGAGTTCTCCTGGCAGGCTACGGGCTGCCGCTGCTGCTGGGCAAGGTGTCCTTCCTGCCTGGCGGGGTAGGCATCGTAGAGGCTACGATGGCCGCGCTGTACAATGGCCTGGGTGTGCCCAACGGCGTGACTGTGGTGGTCATCCTGATCTATCGTCTTATGTCCTTCTGGCTGCCACTGCTGGTTGGGCTGCCGCTGATTCCCTACTTGCAGCACGTCAGCCGCCCCACTAGTGAAGGAGGTTCCAATGATCCCGTTAGGTGATGCCGACCGACGTCCGGTGCGTTTTCCCCTGGTTACTATCGCCATCATCGCAGTCAATGTCGTGATGTTCTTGTTGGAGTTGGCGGGTGGTGACGCGTTCATCAACCAGTGGTCGCTTGTGCCGGCCGAGATCGTGGCCGGACGCGGCTGGATCACGATCCTGACCTCGATGTTCATGCACGCTGGCTGGCTACACATCATCGGTAACATGGCGTTCTTCTGGGCGTTCGGCCCGGAGATCGAGGATGTGATGGGGCCGGTGCGCTACCTGATCTTTTACCTGTTGGGAGGGCTGGTGGCATCGACCGCACAGTTGCTGGTCGATCTAGGCTCCACCGTGCCCAGCCTGGGGGCCAGCGGGGCCATCGCGGCGGTGATGGGCGTGTTCCTGATCACATACCCGCGCGATAGGATCCGTACGATACTGCTGTTTGGCTGGTTCTCGCGGATCACCTTTGTTCCGGCCATCGTGCTGGTGGGAATATGGTTCCTGACCCAGGTGTTCAGCGAGGTAGGCGCATTGGCACAGACCCAGAGCGGCGGTGTGGCCTACATGGCGCACATCGGCGGATTTGTGTTCGGTATGCTCTTGGGGCGGCTGTTCGAAAGCCGTCGGCGGCGCACCGAGCAAGGGCTGGAGTGATGATCAGATCAAGATTTTCAAGAGGGGAAACATGCCTGAATTGCCTGCGATTTATGTAGATATCATTTCCAAGTTACTCCTTTCGCTGCTGATCCTGGTGATCACACTGGTCGTCCACCGGGGCCTGCGCAATTTGCTGCAGAGGCGCATCAGCGATCCGGCCCACATGCACACGCTGTCCATGCTGATTCGCAATACGGTCTACGTCGCGAGCGGCATCGTGATTCTCTTTGTCTGGTTGGGTTCGGGCAGCAATTTGACGGTGGCAATGGGCATCTTGGGTGCCGGGGTTGCCTTTGCCTCCCAGGAGGTCATTGGTTCCTTCGCCGGGTACGTCAATATCGTTACCGGCAACCTCTACCGCATCGGCGACCGGGTGCGCATCGGGGACGTGATGGGGGACGTGCTCGACGTCAGCATCCTGCGCACGACGGTGATGGAGATCGGCGAGTGGGTGCACGCCGACCAGTACACGGGCCGTATCGTCACCGTCGCCAACCGCGTCGTTTTTTCCGCTCCGGTGTTCAACTACACCCGGCATTGGCGCTACGTCTGGGACGAGATCGTTATCCCCATCACGTATGCCAGCGACTGGCGCCGGGCAGGTGAGATCATGTTGGCGCAAGGGCACGAGTACACGTCTCGCTTCTTCGAGGAGGCCCAGGCCGAGTTCGGCCACCTGGCGCAGGTCTATCCGGTGCAGAAGGTGAGCGTGGAGCCGACGCTGTACGTCATCATGACTGACAACTGGATCGAGATCACGCTGCGCTACATCGTCGAGGCGCGGGAGCGGCGTCAGGCAAAAGGGCAGCTTCATCGAGAGCTGCTGCAGCGCTTTGAGTCCGAGCCCGGCATCACCGTTGCCTCGGCGACGTTCGAGATCGTCGGCTTTCCACCGCTGAGGAAGGAGGACGTATGATTCGGTCGCTTTACTACGCGCACGATGGTCTCCTGAGCGCCGACTTGCCGTTGGAGGGTCTAGCCGATGCCCTACGGGACGCGGGCGGTCTGCTGTGGGTGGACTTTTCCAATGAGCCTGCTGATGTGTGCGAGCCTATCCTGCGCGAGACGTTTGGCTTCCATCCACTGGCTGTGGACGACGCGCTCGCCGAGCTGCATACCCCCAAGGTGGATGATTGGGGGGAATACATCTACCTGGCGTTGCACGCGGCAGCCTTCGACGAGGAGAAGGCTGGGCTGGTAGACACGCTCGAACTGGACGTTTTCGCGGGCCGGAACTATCTCGTCACGTATCGGGAGCAGCCCGTGGCTGCGGTCGATCGGGTGTGGGAGACGAGCCGCCGGGATGGGCGCTATCTGCGGCGAGGAGCAGCTTACCTCCTCTACCAGTTGGCCGACGAGGTAGTGGCTGACTATATGCCGGTCATTGAGCAGCTCGACGAGGTGATCGACCAGATCGAGGATCAGGTTTTCGACGATCCTGCGCTGGAATTGTTGGAGCGGCTTTTCGCGCTCAAGCGTGCTTTGCTACGGCTGCGCCGTGTCCTGGCTCCGCAGCGCGAGGTGCTCAACAAGCTGGCGCGCGGTGACTTTGTCGTGATCGAAGAAGAGGGTCGCGTCTTTTTCCGCGACGTATACGACCATCTCGTCCGCTTGCACGACATCGTCGAAAGCCTGCGGGATCTTGTGGGCAGCGCGTTGGACACGTACCTTTCAGTCGTCAACAATCGTATGAACGAGGTGATGAAGACGCTGACTGTCATTACTACGTTATTCATGCCTCTCTCGTTTGTAGTTGGGTTCTTTGGGATGAATTTCTTCCAGCCCGTTGTGTCGCTGGATGTGTGGACGGGTCTGCCGGCGTTCGTTCTGATCATTGCAGGCATGATTCTCACACCACTAGCAATGTTCCTGTGGATGCGGCGGCGAGCCTGGATGTGAGACCTCTGATTCCGACCGGGCTGCGATTTCTTCTCGTGTCGTACACTTCACCGTATTATTACCAAAGGTTTACTATCCTCGTGCGGTTTTGTGCTATACTGCGAGCGTCTTGCCAGGGGACAAGGCGGTATGGGAAATCTAGCTGAGAGCAATGGAGGTCGAAATGTCCAAGGCATATTGTCCGAGTTGCGACGCCGTGGTGATCAAGGATAGTCCGCGGGTGGGCGCTATGGTCACCTGCCGTGAGTGTGGCACGGAGTTGGAGATCGTCAGCATCAATCCGTTCGAGGTGGATTTCCCCCTTGAGTACGACGAGGACTACGACGAGGATTGGGACGAGGAAGAGGAGAACTGAGCCGTAGAGGGTAGATGTGGCGACAGCATACTGTCCACAATGTGATGCGGCGATCAGTGTGAGTGCCCCGCAGGACGGTGATCGAGTTGTTTGTCTCGGCTGCAACGTAGAGCTGGAAGTCATCAGCGTCGATCCTTTCGGCGTGTACTTTCCTATTGGCTACGATGAGGATTGGGACGAGGACGAAGACGAGGACTGGGAAGACGAATGGTAATCAACCGTTGATGAGCGTTGGGTTTCCGAAAGCGCTCCGGTAGCCAACCGGAGTGCTTTTTCGTGTGTGCCAGGCATGTCGTGTAACTGGAGGGTGTAAGTCCCTTGCGGGCCGAGATGACCGGAACCGCTAGTCAAAGCAAGGGTGTCCATCGCGAGGTGGAATCTGAAGGAAGCGTCCTGC
>Ga0315545_1004947_pt1 | contig 10835 bp, 11 predicted proteins | sample SalMarSW160210MG_FD_203096 | JGI IMG/M metagenome (GOLD analysis project Ga0315545, IMG submission 203096) | Salt marsh sediment microbial communities from the Plum Island Ecosystem LTER, Massachusetts, United States - Salt Marsh Sediment SW1602-10 ...
AAAATGTCCAGGCTGTTGGACGCCATGTGAGGCTTATCAAACAATTTTAGGGAATTTATTAAAAAATTCATTAAGATGAAAATACTTTTCATTAGCCAATTTTTACCTTATCCACCTGACACGGGGGGAAAGATAAAAACGTATCAAATTTTAAAGATACTATCTAAAAGGCATCAAGTTTTTCTGATTTCCTTTGCTGATAAAGAGGAAGATTTAAGGTGGGAAAAGGAATTAAAAGAATTTTGTTGGGGGGTAAAAACCTTTTTAGCGCCACTAATTACCACTTCTCATAAGAGACTTTTCCTAAAGGCCTTATGGGGTTTTTTTAATCCCAGACCTTTTCGTCTACAAAAATATTTTTTAAAGGAAACAGTAGAATTTATTAAGGATTTAACCCGAAGGGAAAAATTTGAAGCCGTTCATTTTGATCACGAAACTTCGATTCAGTACTTACCTTATATTTACCAAGCTCAACAAAAGTTGAAAATTTATGATGAACACAATATTTCTTCAGAAGGCTTATTTGGCTATGCAAGATACGAAAAAAATCCTCTTGAAAAGGTTGCTTACCTGCTCGAAGCCTTAAAGTTTAGCTACTATGAAAGAAGAATTTTATCTTTCTTTGATAAAATTTTAACGATAAGTAGATCTGATAAGAAAGCTTTAATTAAAAGAGGAGCTAGTCCTTCCAGGGTTAAATTTTTACCGGTCCCTTTTAAGACCGAAAATCTTTTCTATTTTGGTTCAAAAACAATTTTTTTTCTTGGTCTTTTATCTTGGTGGCCTAATCAAGATGCTATCTTATGGTTTTATAAAAAAGTTTATCCCTTGGTTAAAAAAGAAATTCCTGAAGTTAAATTGGTAGTTGCCGGAGCTCATCCGCCAAAAGAGATTCTTAAGATTAACCAAGAAGATAGTTCTGTTGAGGTAAAAGGTTATGTTCAAGGCAAAAAACCTTTTTTAAAGCAGACCGGTGTTTTTGTTGTTCCCATTCGAGCCGGAGCCGGGGTGAGAATCAAGATCCTTGATGCTCTTGCTTTTGGCTTGCCGGTAGTTTCAACGAAAATGGCTGGTTGGGGGATTAACCTGGAAAACGGAAAGAATATTCTTTTATCTGATAATGAGAGAGAAATGGCTCAGTCAGTTATTAAAATCTTAAAAAACAAAAAATTAGCCACCCAGATTGCTTCTAATGGTTTTTCTTTTATTAAAGAGAACTATAGTTTGAAAAAAGCAGAGGAAGTTCTCAATTGGGCCTATCGAAAAAGTAAGAGAAATTAAAAAATCTCTTTTTTAATTAACCTCAAGATAAGGACAACAACCTTTAAAAAAATATTCAAGTCGTAGAAAAAAGAGGATTTTTTGATATCTTGAATATCAAAAGTCATCCATTCTTTAAAAGAAAGTTGATGGGCACCATTAATCAGCCAAGAAGAGATGAGGCCCGGTTTAGCTAAACGTCTTTCTTTTTGATATTTGGCTTCAATTTTAGCCTCTTCTTTGACCGGTAGAGGTCGAGGACCAACCAAAGACATTTCTCCTTTTAAGACATTGAAAAGTTGAGGAAATTCATCAAGACCGGTGTGGGAAAGAATTTTGCCTATTTTGGTAAAACGAGGGTCATTGTTGATTTTAAAAACCGGCCCATCAGCTTCGTTTAAATGTTGATATTTTTTCTTTAATTTCTCTGCATTTTTAATCATCGTTCGGAATTTATAAAGATTAAAGATTCGGCCGTTTTTACCGGTTCTTTTCTGTTTAAAAATAATAGGGCCTGAAGAATCGATTTTAATCAAAAAAGCTATCAATAAGAAAAAAGGCCAAAGAAAAGCTAGGCTTAAGAAAGAGAAAATAATGTCTATACTTTTTTTACCGAATTTTTGATAAAATGACATTAGACAATGATAAGAAAATCTTTGCTTTTAAATCAACCCTTAATTTTACTTTCCTTAGTTTTGTTGATTTTGCCTTTTTTGGATGGTGGGACAAGCCAGATTGGTCAAATTTTACTTTTCATTATACCTCTTCCCTTAATGCTTTTTGTTTTAGCCAATCATACTTTTAAGATTAAGACTGATAATCTTTTTTGGCTCTCTTTGTTGTTTTTAGCTCTAGCTTTTATTTCTCTCTTTTTTAGTGGCAGTTTAACATTATCGTTACCAGCTTACGGACGACTTTTAGCTCTTTTTATTCTTTTTCATCTTTCAAGAGCGATTATTAAAAGTCCCCAAGATCTTAAAATACTTCTTTGGCCGGTTTTTTTCGCTGGCGTAAGTCTTTCTCTTCTTTCTTTGTTTTTCCTTTTGCCTTTTATGTCAGAGCCAAGTAGTTCCATGAACCTTTTTTACATTAGCCATGGCCATAACCATTTGGCGGAATATTTACCCTTTGTTTTGTTACCTTCCTTGAGTCTTTTTCTGATGAGTAAAGGTAAAAAAAGACGACTTTTTGGGTTCTTGTTATCTTTTTTCTTCTTGATTATGATTTTGACTTTTTCTCGAACGACATTCTTATTTTTCCCCTTGATAATTTTCCTTCTAATTCGACATTTAGGATTTAAACGTCTGAAAGATAAGAAGGTAACTTTTGCTTTAACTCTTATTCCTATCCTTTTACTTTTAGCTCTTTTCTATTTCTCCTGGACAAGTTTCGGCCAGACACTTTTAGAAAATCATCCGGAAAACTTCTTCACTAAAATATTAATCAAGCCAATTGCTTACGAAGGAAGATTTAATTATTGGCGTCAAGCCTGGCAAGGATTTCTCCAAAAGCCAATTTTTGGTTGGGGATGGGGAACCTTCCGTTTAGTTTCAACGCGTTTTCAAAGAGTCCCCGATACTTATTCTTGGTATACCCATAATTTTTATTTGCAGACTCTAGTGGAAACTGGTATTTTTGGCTTCTTAGCCTTAATAGCCTTTTTGGTTAAAGCCCTACAAAAAGCCCTTTTGCTAATTAGAAAACAAAAAAATCCGCTTTTAATCGGACTCTTTTGGGCCTTGATTTTGTCTGCTTGCCAGTCATTTCTTGACTTTGGTTGGCAATTTCCAGCTATCGCCCTGACTTTTTTGGTTTTCTTGGGAGGTTTAACTAATGAAAAAAAGAGGTGATTTAATTTTTTGGTCATTTTTTCTTTTGTCCTTGCTCCTATTCCTTTTTGGTTTACTGATGACTTTCAGAAAGATTCCCTTTTTGAAGCTTAACGTTTTAAACAGAGGAGAGATAGTTTACTATTTATTTACAGAGGATAAAGAGCAGGTTGATAAAGAAATTGTCAAAACAGCTTTGTTTTTTAACAGTCAAGACAGTGAGATAAATTCTTTGGTCGGAGATTACTTTAAAGGCCAGGGTGATTTAGTTAAAGCCGCTGATTATTATCAAAAATCAATTCAATCTAATTTTTTAATTAGCCGGGAAACTTACAATAACCTCCTTGAAGTTTATGAAGAATTAGATAGAGAAGAAGAGAGGGAGAGTTTATTGGAGTTTTTATCTCAAAAGATAACCAGGCCAGAAGAATTTCCTTTGTTCTTAAACATAATTTTGGCCAAGAATAGCTATTTAGTCGGTAAAGACTATTTAGAGAGTGGAGAGGGGGAAAAGGCTCTTGGTTGGTGGTTAAAAGCAACAGAAGCCTTACCTGAATGGTCCTATTTTCATTTAGAAGTAGCTAGTTTGTATCATCAGTTGGGAGAAAAAGAAAAGGCTAAAGAAGTTTTAGAAAATTGCTTAAACTATCATTATCCCAAGGACCATTGTCAAGAGTATCTAAAGAATAATTTGGAGAATATTGAAGAACCCGGTTTCTGGCAAAAGAAAATTTTAGAGATAAAACCTTAGAAGAGCCGTTTGATTTACAAATTAATCTATTTGACATTAGTTAATTTACTGTTTTAAACTTGTATTATGAACAAAGGCTTTAAGATTTTCCTGGGAGTTTTAGTTTTAATCTCTGTAGGTTTCTCTCTGGCAATTATTTTTGATTTCAATTCTCTTATTAAAAAAAAGATTGGACCGTCGCAAACACCTACACCCGCTCTTGAGGATTGGCGTAATCTTAAATCAACGATAGCTAGTCCATCATCAAATTTGACTTTTCCATCACCTGTAGATGAGAAATATCTGGCTACGGCTGATTTTATTTCGGTTAGCTATTCTGGCAATAATATTTATATGTTGTTCTTCTTAGAGCCAGAGGCAGAAATAAAGTCGATTTTTAATGGTGTAGTTCTTGAGGTTGATCATTTTAAAAAGGGCGACCAGACATTCCCTCAACCTAATGAAGAAAGTGATTTTAGCCAAATTTGGATTCAAGAAGAAAATAAAAATTTTATAGCAAATTATGTTTTTATTGGTGATGTTTTCGTTGAAAAGGATGACAATATTGAGGCTGGAGAGGTGTTGATTAGAGCTAAAGAAGGAAAATTAACAAGTCGAAAGAATTCTAATTTTACATTGGCGATTTTTGACAAAGAAGGAAATAAAATAATGCTTTCTAAAGATCTCTTTTTGAAAAATTAAATTAAAGTTGTATAATTATTAAATTAAATATGGAAAAAGGTTCAGAAGCTCACAAAATTGATTATCCCGGAACAAGGCCCACAGAAGGGGGGCCTGATCTTAAAGTTGTTAAAAATTTAGAGAATCAAGCAAAAGAAAACCAAAGAATTGTTGAGGAAATTCAAAAAGAAGCTTTACCAATTAAAATTCCTGAAAAAGTTAAGAAATATATTATAAATAGCGTTGTGAGTGCCGTTTCACTCTTAACCGTAGGTGTAGGAGTTTGGCAGTATATTCAAGCTGGGGAAGAGGGAAGATTGCCTAAAATTAGCAATTTAGACCTACAGAAAGGTTATGAGCAAATTGCCCCTGGGGTTCGTATTCTTTTTGGCCTTGAAGAAATTCAAGAAGAAACAGAGAAGGCATTAAGTAAAATAGTTGAGGAGACAACTCCTCCATCAGAAGCAGATGTCGGGGAAGTAGTTACTCCAGAGACAACAGTTCCAGAAACAAAGGAATTTGAGGCCTCGATGATTAAAAACAGACTTGTTTTTTCTGAAAGCGCGAGACAATTTAACGCGGCTCACCCAGAGGCCCCTTTTGAGTTTCAACCTGGTGCTGAACTTCCCCTATGGTATCTTCATGATTGGTCAAAAGAAGGAAGTAAAGTTTTTTCCTTTGTAGCTGCTGGTGTTATTACTGGTGATCTTAAAAAGGAAATCGGCGAGACAGGTAGGGAAGAGTTACTTCTTCCTGTAGCTTTTCAGAACCCAGAATCAGGTGAGTTTTTTGTCAGAGATCTTTCTTTTGGTGATTCAGAATTTTTTGAAACTCGCGAGGCAGGCCCTTTTGGTAATTATGAAGTTGGCGATTACAGGGGTGGCGGGATACCGAGAGTTTTTTTAGATAACTACATTTATCTTGGGATGGAAGGCTATACTATGGCTAGTACATCCTTTGAAGAACTTAAAAAAAATTTTAAAGTAGGAGATCAAATGGCCTTTATAATTTTAGTCGAAGAAGAACCAGGGTGGGCAGTTGATCCTAATACTGAACTTCCAGAAGGTATAAACCCTAACTATCCTGAAATTGTGGAAGGTTTTATGCGTACCTATTATTCGAACAATAGGTCATTTTATGAAGCGATGAAAGAAAATAAAGAATTGCCAGAATTAAAAATTAGCCCTTGGGTTCTTATTTTAAACAAGACGGAAGAATGATTTTAAAACCTGCCACAAAGATTTTCTTAATTTTTTTCTTTTCTTTCTTCTTTCTTCTTTTTAATTATAAGACTGCTTTAGCCGAATGGCCGGCAGGTTGTGTGGGAAAAAATGGTTATTGGATTTGTAGTTGTGACCCCACCTATTGTGGAAGTAACTGTGTTTGTGGAGATGTAGCAACAACCAGTATTCATGCTGTATGCAAAGGACCAGATAGCTTAGGTTTCTATTCGTGTGAAAAAAGTCCTCATACCTTTAATTATCTTTGCTGTCCGAATTGGAGCACTGAACAATTTTGTGATGCAATTTACTATGTTCATGACTGTGAAATAACTCCTCCTGATGAATATGGCCAAGGGGCTACATGCGAAATATTTGGTGAAGCTAAAATAATTCCCTGTCATCTTTGGGATGTTCCTGGACCTCCTCAATGTTATACTTCTGGAACGAGCTGTGCCGCGCAGGGTGGAACCTGTGGTAATCCTAGTAGTTGTGACGGGACCTTGCAAACTGGTCTTTGTCCAGGTGGTAGCGATTGCGTATGTTGTCTTCCGCCTTCTGCTCCTGACTGTGGGGCTACGTGTTTAAACCACGGTACTGCTTCTGTTGGTTGGCCTGATTGCTCATGTACTAATCAACCTCCAGCTTCAGGTTATGAAAGGATTGGGACTTGGAATAGTTCTGATTGTCCAAATTGTACTGGTTATAGGCAAGTTGGCTGTAGTTGTAATGATTGGGTAGCTGGTTCTTGTGGCGCAGGGAGCTGTTCTTCTTCGGAAAGAAGATATACCAGGACCTGTACTCCGTCAGGGTGCTCCTCAGAAGTAAATTGTGCCTATGATGCGAGTTGTAGTGGACCAACACCAACCAATACACCACCTCCACCTCCACCTTCTTGTACGGTAGCTTTAGATCCTCTTTCCTTATCTTTGAATGTTGGAGATTCGGATTTAATAACAGCTAATGTTTCTGTCCAAAATGGGAGTGTAAATCAAGTCAATTTTTCCTCCAGTAATCCAGATGTAGCCTCTATTGATCCTTTATCTGATGGAGATTCTCCTTATCGTACTCAAGTAACAGGAGAAAGTCAGGGGAGCGCGGATGTCAGTGCTTCTGTTTCTTTAAGTCCGTCTGGCTCTTGTAGTACGGCCGACCCTGTTAATATAGCGGTATCAGCCGCTGGTTGGTTCCAAACTCAGGGAGGGACTATTCATACTGAAGGTAATCTATCGAATGATATTCCCGCTACAGCTGTGGATAAAAATATGTCTATTGCTCAGGATGGGTTTCCTGGTGTTATCTCTCATCAGTCAACAACAGAGGCTAATTTCGGGGAAGGTTATCCTTCCAACGATGATGCTAGCCATTGGCTAGCTAAATCAACTTATCAAGGTAAGAATTTTGGTTCATGGACTTTCTTTGAGAAGAAATATGCTGTAGAAATGGAGACTGAAAATTTTGATAGTACTCTTCCAGGATCAGATGGTATTTATTATTCAGGATCAGATAAAACTCTCCAGGGTTCTTGGAATGTACCTGCAGGCCGCTGGATATTGGTTTTAGTTGATGGAAACATTACTATTCCAGTTGATATTTCTGTTCCAGAAGGTAGTTTCTTAGGGATAGTTAGTAGTGGAAATATTAGTTTTACTGATGCTGTTTCACAAGTAGAGGGAATGTTTATTGCCAATAACAGTATTAATACTGGTTCTACTGATACCCAATTCCAAGGAGAAGGTTTCTTTGCTGCTTCTCAATTTGTTTTATCGAGAGATTTGGGGGATATTGACAATCCAATTACCCCAGCCGAGTTATTTATCTTTAGACCAGACTTTCTTATCAATTCTTATAAAGACGCTGATTATAGTCTCTGGTGGTTTGACTTTAAATGGGAAGAGATTGCTCCGTAATAATTAAGTGTTCTTCTTGTAATAATCTTTAAGTACCTTAAGGGCTTCTTTGAATGGTTGAGGGTTTTTGTCTTTCTTACGAAGATAATATGTTATTTCTGCGGCTTCCTCAAGAGCCCTCTCTAGTTCTCTATCTAGGCTAATTTTCTCTGGTTTGTGAAGCTCATAATTAAGCTGGCAAGCTATACTTTCGAGGTATTTTAAACTAATATTTTTCTCAAAAAAATCTCTTAAAGCTCTTAGAAATATTTCTTCAATTTGTTCTGCAGTTAACGGATTTGAAGAGAAAACAACATTCTTCATATATTCATGAAGTATTTCAGTTGGTGTCAGCTTATTAGGGAATTGCATAACTCTTTTATCTTAGAATAGCAGGGTCTATAAATCAATCTGTTATTGAATGTTTTATGTTTTTTTGCTAAAATAACCTCATTACACACATCGGTTGTTGTTTTTCTGATAAGCTTCTGGCCGATGGAGGAAAAAGAAAAACATTTTTGATGTCTAAAATTAAGATTGAATTGAAAGATTTGCTTGATGCAGGTGCTCATTTTGGGCATCAGTCCCATCGTTGGCATCCTCATATGGAGCCTTATCTCTATGACGTTCGTGATGGAGTTCATGTTTTTGATTTAGTTAAAACTAAAGAGGGTTTAGAGAATGCTTTAGAATTTGTCAGAAAAACTGCTTCTTTAGGTGGTAAAATTATCTTTGTCGGGACAAAACGTCAGGCGCAGGCGATTGTTAAGGAAGAAGCCTTGAAAGCAGGCATGCCTTATATTACTGAACGTTGGATGGGGGGTATCATTACCAATTGGGATCATATTAAACTATCAATAGAGAAATTAAAGGACTTAAAGGAAAAGAAAGAAGCAGGAGAATTAAAAAAGTATACTAAAAAAGAAAATATTTTAATTGATAGAGAAATTGCCAGATTAGAAAGATTTTTCGGGGGATTAGCTGATCTAAAAGACTTACCAGCAGCCATCTTTGTTATTGATGTTAAAAAGGAGAAAGCGGCCGTTAGAGAAGCAGCCAGGAAGGAAATTCCGGTTGTAGCCGTTGTTGACTCTAATTCTGATCCTAGTTTAGTTGACTATGTTATTCCGGCTAATGATGATGCCGTTGGTTCAATTAAGCTTATCACCGAGAAAATTGGTCTGGCCGCTCAAGAAGGGAAGGGAGCTTTTAAAAAGAGAAAGGTTACTAAGAAATAAATATGAAAGTTAATCTAAGTCAAATCAAAAAATTAAGAGCTAAAACCAAAGTTGGTGTTATAGATTGCCGCCAGGCTTTAGAAGAGTGTGGTGGTGATTTGAAAAAAGCAGAAAAATGGCTTAAAGAAAAGGGCCTAGAATCAGCCAAAAAAAGAGCTGGTCGAGAAACCTCTCAGGGAATGATTGAGGTCTATAGCCATGCCGGCGGGAAAATAGTTGGTACGGTTGAGCTTTTTTGTGAGACAGATTTCGTTTGCCACAATAAGGAATTTAAAAAGATAGCTCATGAATTAGCCATGCAGGTGGCGGCTATGAATCCTAAAAATGCTAAAGATCTTTTACAACAAAGGTGGATTAGAGATGAGTCACAAACTATTGATAATTTAGTTAAGGGATTAATTGCCAAAACAGGAGAAAATATTAAGATTGGAAGAATTGCCAGATTTGAATTGGGGGAAGAGAAGGAGAAGAAAAAAAAATAATCATGGCAGTAGAAGAAATTCGTCAAAAAATGAGCAAGGTGATCGATTTCTTAGTCGAGGATCTGCAGTCTTTACAGGTTGGTCGAGCTAACCCTTCGGTCATCGAAAAGATTATGGTTGAGGCCTATGAATCAAAAATGCCCTTGGTGGAATTGGCCACCATCATGCCGGCCGAAAGCAACCAGCTTATCGTTACCCCCTTTGATCAGACAGTTTTGAAAAGTATTGAAAGAGCTTTAAGTATGGAAAGAGATCTAGGCTTAATGGTTAAAACGGAAGAAAATGATATTCGGGTTCAATTCCCGCCTTTAACTGAGGAAAGAAGGCAGGAGTTTACCAAGCTTCTTAGCCAAAAAATTGAAGCCACTCGGGTCATGATTAGGCAAATTCGCCATGAAAGAATGAGCGAACTTAAAAGGGCTTTTGAAAACAAAGAGATTGATGAAGACCAGAAATTTAATCAGGAAAAAGAATTACAGGATTTGACCGACGAGTTTAACAAAAAGATTGAAGATATTGGTCAGCAAAAAGAAAAAGAGCTCCTATCGATTTAGGCGCTTGATTAGTCTTTAAATTATGTTTTTAAGCATCATTACTTTTTTAGTTGTCTTTACCGTTATTATTTTGGTCCATGAATTGGGCCATTTTTTAACGGCCAGAAGAGCCGGTATCAGGGTTGAAGAGTTTGGTTTTGGTTATCCACCGCGGGCTTTAGCCAAAAAAATTGGTAAGACGACTCTTTCTCTTAATTGGTTGCCTTTTGGGGGCTTTGTCAAGCTTCTTGGAGAAGATTTAAAAGAAGGTTATAAAAAGAGTAAGGATTACAAAGAAGCCTTTTGGTATAAATCAAGAAGACAGAGAGCGATTGTTATTATTTCTGGAGTGACAGCCAATTTTCTATTGGCCATTGTTTGTTTTTCAATTGTTTATTCTCTTCTTGGTATTCCTACCCAAACAGAGAGGGTTAATGTTGTTGGGATTTTATCTCAATCTCCGGCAGAAACAGCTGGCCTTAAAGAAAATGATGTTGTTCTAGAAGTTGATGGACAAAAACTTGATAATCTAGATCAATTTATTGCTCTTGTCGATGAAAAGAAAGGGGAAGAAATAGGTCTTTTAATTGGCAGGGGAAATGAGAATTTGACCCTTGCCATAGAGCCAAGAGAAACTCCTCCTGAGGGCGAGGGACCTTTAGGGGTGATTGTCTCTAATGTAGAAATCAAAAAATATCCTTTGTGGCAGATGCCTTTCAGGGGAACGGTTGAGGGTTTTAAAGCAGCTATTGCCTTAGTTGGTTTAGTTGTTTCCGGTTTAGGGAGAATACTCTCTAACTTGTTCGTTCGTGGCCAAGTTCCTACCGGTGTGGCTGGACCGGTCGGTATTATGCATATGACAGGCATTGTCGCCCATTCCGGTATCATGGCCGTTTTACAATTTGTGGGTTTAATTTCTGTCAACCTGGCCATTATTAATATTCTTCCTTTTCCTGCCTTAGACGGAGGAAGG
>Ga0315545_1004952_pt1 | contig 10833 bp, 11 predicted proteins | sample SalMarSW160210MG_FD_203096 | JGI IMG/M metagenome (GOLD analysis project Ga0315545, IMG submission 203096) | Salt marsh sediment microbial communities from the Plum Island Ecosystem LTER, Massachusetts, United States - Salt Marsh Sediment SW1602-10 ...
CAATTTAATATTGATATTTGACTGTTACTATCATTACACATAGCGGCTCCGTCCCACCAGGCACTATTCTCTGTAAAGTTACAATCTGACACAATGAAGTTGCCTTCTTCGCTATATATCCCCCCTCCTGCCTGCTCTGAAATATTGTTTCTGAATGCACAATTAATGATATTCACATCACTAAAAAAATTATACATCCCTCCACCAAATTCTTGTGCTAAATTGTCAGTAAAATTGCAGTCCGTGATAGTCATACTGCAATGCATATCATTGCACATCCCGCCGCCGCTCCCGCTCGCGGTATTACCGCTGAAGGTGCAGTTGGTCACTGTGGGACTTCCTTCGTAGTTGTACATCCCGCCTCCCCGCCCATTTGGATCAGAGGTGTTGGCGTTGCCGCCTGTTATTGTAAAGCCATCGAGGACGGCGGTCGCGTCGGTTCCGCTGCCTGTTACAATATGGTATGAGTTTTCATCGTTATTTGCAAAACCAGGCCCATCATTACCAGCCAGGTCTCCACTGAGAATGGTTACATTGTTCTTGAAGTCTCGTTCTTCCAGATTTTCCTCTGTTCCTGCAAATCCGCCGTAGAGAGCTACGCCATTTATAAGCTGGAATGTTGCTTCACGGTCGCCGCTGCTATCCAGCGAATCCCCATCCAAATCACCTAACGCAACGCTATAGCTCTCTGAATTACCCAGGCTCTGGCCGCTGTCACTGAAATTACCGCTGCCATCATTCAGCCATACTTTATTACCCTCTCCGTCAGTTGCAATAAATGCGTCAAGGTCGTCATCTCTGTCAAGGTCACCTAATGTCACGCAATAATTATTTGAAGTACCCAGGCTCTGGCCGCTGTCACTGAAATAACCCATACCATCATTAAACCATACCTTGTTGGCTTGTCCTGCGATGCTTGTAACAGACGCGTCAAGGTCGTCATCTCCGTCCAGGTCACCTAATGCCACACCGGTACTGTCTGAATTGCCCAAACTCTGACCGGTGTCAAAGAAATTACCGCTGCCATCATTCAGCCATATCTTATTGGCTTGACCTATATTTGCAACGAATGCGTCAAGGTCGTCATCTCCGTCCAGGTCACCTAATGCCACACTCATACTGTTTGAAGTACCTAGGCTCTGGCCGCTGTCACTGAAATTACCACTGCCGTCATTCAGCCATACCTTGTTGGCCTGGATATTCCAGTTTGCAACGAATGCGTCAAGGTCGTCATCTCCGTCCAGGTCACCTAATGCCACACTAATACTTTCTGCAGCACCCAAACTCTGGCCGCTGTCAAAGAAATAACCCATGCCATCGTTCAGCCATATCTTATTGGCTTGACCTATATTTGCAACGAATGCATCAAGGTCGTCATCCCCGTCAAGGTCACCCAATGCCACACTTGTACTGGATGAAGTACCCAGGCTCTGGCCGCTGTCACTAAAAGTACCCATACCGTCATTCAGCCATACCTTGTTGGCCTGATTATAGTTTGAAACGAATGCGTCAAGGTCACCGGGAACTATTCCCTCAGCTTCGTCGGGGTAATATGTCCCCTCAGCGACCCAGATTTCCATGGGCTTTGGATGGTTTATGGTATCGTCCAGAGCATCCTGAAGGTATTTATAAGCCAGCGCCCAGCTGGAACCATCGCCTCCCGGCATAGCGGAACTGTCCACGTAAATAATGTCCTGCCCAAAAGCGATTTGTCCAAAAATGAAGATTAAAGAAATGATAATTACCACATTGAATCCAGAATTGCACTTTTTATGCATCTTGCTTTCCTCCTGTGTATCGAGCTGATTTTAGAAATACTTTTCGCGGGCTATCAGGAAGAAATGCTAAGCGGCGTATTTTAGCTATCCTCCTCAAAAATAGCCGTATACGTTTAATTTCTGCCATCATAACACCATGTGCCCATTTTGCAAGAAAAATTTGAACTAAAAATCCCAAGTAATATCGAATAAAACCGTATTACAAAAAAAGTCACCGGGTGGCAAATAGTCTTGTTTCTTTCAGCCATTGGGCAAGCTCGGGGCGGTACTGACAATTAAGCGCTGCGAACTCGCCGAACAACTCCGCAGCCTTATCGTCATAAGCAATCGCAGCGTCAAGCTCATAATCGAAACAGCCGATGACAATATGCTTTCCATTCAGCACAATTTTTGCAGCCCATCTCTTTCTGTAACTGCTCCAGTAAACGCCTTTGTACCTGCTGGTTCCTTTTTCCGAGGGGATTCGGTTGAAACAGTTCTGTGCGGGCGTGCAGATTCGAAGATTGCTTTTGCGATTATCGAGCGTGTTATGGTTTTTGTGGTCCACGTACAGTCCTGCAGGCGGGGCCAATATGTCACGGTGCATCTTTATCATACGATTACCTTCGCTGCGTTTGGCATAAAGGTATCCGCCCGAGCCGATGCAGTACCATTTGTATCTCGCGAGCCTGTCATAATCCTCTTCATCGACGATTGCGAACCGTCCCCTGTTCAAAACGAGCCGACGAAAACCGACAACTGCAACTTTTATCGATACTCCATTCTCCATTTTTATAACTCCTTTCGTGTAACACGAGCTTCCAGCTCGTGTTAGCACGGCCATCCTGGCGTGCTACATTTACAGAACTCATTATTCGAAACCCGCTGCGGACGATAAAAATGTAAGACACGGATTAACCCGCCAAAAGGCGGGGTCCCTCGGCTCGAAGGCCGCGAGGCCTGCGGCTCGCCGCAGGCGGACACCGATTAACACTGATTTTTTTAAATTAATTTTTAACCGTGTAAATCCCGTGTGAATCCGTGTCTGATTTTTCTCTGTGTTCTCTGTGAACTCTGTGGCAAATACATATTTATAAACTCTTTGTTCTCTGTGGCTTTTTTTAACAGTGTCAAACCGTGTAAATCCGTGTCAAAAATTCTTTGTGTCTTAGTGACTTAGTGGTTTCACTCTTCGCGGAGCTGTTTTATTATCATTTGCCTTCTCTTCTCGAACTCTTCCGGCGACATCCGCTCTCTTTTTTCGCCGATACCAATTCTTTTTTTGAACTGCTCGATTTTCTCCCGTGCCGCTGCCCTTCTTTGTTCAAGCAGACGACTTGCCTGCCCACTGGCAGGCATAGGCAAGTCGGCTGCAGTACATCTATTAGTCTCTGTATTAGTATATGTATTAGTAGTGCGCACGTTCTTTCGTAGTCCAGATACACAATCTTGTGTAGTCGAATCACCAGATTTTGCGCAGTCACTACGAACGCTCGTTCGTACCCCCTGCTCCTGATTGTTAAATCTTTTCTCCATCATTTCTGAAACCTGCGGATGAACCTTAACCCATATCGTTCGGTAATAACCTTTGGGGCATTTTATATACAGATACTTACTCAGCCTTGAAATTCGTTTGCAGATCGTCCTTGGAGCTGTCATAAAGATTTGAGCTAATGTTTTATTGCTCTGGTAGCAGCCTTTCGTACCGAAACTGTAAAAATGTGCCAGCAGCATCTTGCAGGCCTCATCGATATCGAAAAGATTCAGTATCAGATTCGGCACCCACAAGCCATCATGCTTTTTTTTAGCCTTCGACTTTTCCGCCATCATCGTCTGTAAAAAGAAAAATTTGACACGGATTAACACCGATTAACACTGATTTATTTATATTATTTTTAACTGTGTAAATCCCGTGTAAATCTGTGTCTAAAGTTCCTTTCATTTTTTTCTCTGTGAGCTCTGTGTTCTCTGTGGCTTAATATAAATTTCATTTTTTTCTTTGTGCTCTCTGTGTCCTCTGTGGCTGATACTCCCTCGCTATCCTCACAAGTGCATCAGCTCTTCTTTTGGCTTTGTTGGTTATAGTTTTATCCTCAGCTATACCAATCGCCCGCTCAATATTCTTATGCTGACTGTCACTAACAAAGAAGACCAGCGGCTTTGCAAAGTCAATGTCACCGACACACTTACCTGGTATCAGCTGCTTCAGGTTCGTCAATTTCTCGATTTGCTTTTTGGTGTAAGGCAAAAGTTTCGAAAGCTCTTTTTGATTGAATTCAGCTTTCAACTTTTTCAGAAGCTCGAGCTTTTTATCTAAAATGTCACTTCCCTGCAGCCTGTTAAGCGTCGCTAAAAGTACCGCAGTTTGTTTGTCGTCGACGTCCCAGACGACGCAGTCTGCCGATTGTAAGCCGAGCTGCAGTAAGGCTTTAACGCGATGATGGCCGTTGATAATCTGATAGAACCCTTTTTTCTTTGGGTGCACTCGAACTACGAGCGGCTCATATTTTCCGCTTATCTTTATATTGCGAACGAGCTTACCGAATGTAAGCTCGCTCATCCTGTTCGCATTGTCCGGATGAGCCACAAGCTTACTTAACGGTATTTGTTTAATGTCACTTGACATCTTTTTATCTAACATCGAACTTTGAACGTCGAACTATGAATTTTTATAACCACGAATTACACGAATTTTCTCGAATTAACACAAATTGTTCATTTCCTATATCTATTTTTTATTCTGTGTTAATCAGTGTTAATCCGTGTCTAATATTTTTATCCTTTTGACTTATGACTTATTACTTGTGCTCTTTTGCTCTTATGTACTTGTGCTCTTATTGAACCAAATATAATACACCGGCCTTGCGGTTAATTTATTAAGGATATATCTTGTCCTTTCCAGGCCGTCCGACATCAGCCTTCGCTTGCCGTAACCGGCGAGAAATTCTCGCATCTGCCTTTCCAGAAATAAACTCTTACGCCTGCTGAGCCTTTCGATTTTGCCCTGCACCTTTACAGCATCGATTAACTGATTTTCTTTTATGCCGACATATTCGAAAGCCTCTTTGAGCTGCACACATCTTGCCGGCAGCGGCGCTTTGTATGCCTTCATACCAGCTTTTTCAAAAAAAGGATTGACAAGCCCCATCACCGCCATTGCCTCGATAACCGGAACATCAAGTAAGCCAAGCGTCTCTCTTACAAGTGTCGTCGCAAGACCGAGATTCCGAAATCTCGGATCAACAATCACTCTGCTGATTGTCCTTATTGTTTTATTGATGACGCTCAATCTTGTTGTTTTGTCCAGGCCGTCAAGTAAGTCACTCAAGGCAATGCTTCGCAACTCAAGCGATGTCGGCGGCATCGTATATACTATAACGCCAACCGGTTTTTTATTCAGTGACATTGCGAGCCTGCCCACCGGCTTCAAAATATAAATCGCAGCATAGGGACCAAGATTCGTATCGCGATAATGATACATCGAGAGCTGCTCATAGTCTTTTTTCGTTCCTTGTGCTATCTGTATGCTCTTTATTATGCTGCACTTACGCATATTTTCTTTGCGTGTCCTTATATATGATATTTGCCGGCCCGCTGAAATCCTTCACAACCAGAACGTCAGCCGACAAATCAAGTAGTATGTCCTCGTGACTCGATGCGAGGATAAATTTTGCCCCCGTCCTGTCCGCAAATTTTCTTACGTTATGCGAGATAACGCATGCAGTTATCCTGTCAAGACCTGAGCAGAATTCATCTGCGAATACATACTCAGCTTTTTTGCTAAGCGCCTTTGCCAGACGAAACCGCCATTTTTGACCCTCGCTCAATCGTGCCGGCCGGTTCAGTACACAGAAAACGTCATTGAGTCCCGCAAGACTGAGTGTCTGCAGCCTGCTTATAATGTCACCATCTATGCAATCGATAACAGCCTTGTCTTTTGAAAGCTCGATTTGTGAAAGGTTCACTCTTTTTCCAGGCCCGATTTTTCTTTCAAGCTCTTCGAGAATTACTGTTTTTCCCGAACCCGAAGGACCTGTAATATATACGATGTCACCTTCCTTTATTTTTAATGTGCATCTGTGCTCAATACTTTGCTCGTCAAGCCTGTCAGCGGTTAATCCGAACATCCTGCAGACACGTGCAGCATTCTCAGACAACTTGTGTTTCCACCTGAACCTTTTTGATATCGTGAACGTCACCATATAAATTTAGTTAATTAGTGATTAGTTAATTAGTTAGTGTAGGGTATAGGGTGAAGATCCATTGAATTAACCAATTAACCATTTAACCAATTCCTACTGTTAGTTGATACACTTTTTTATATTTCCGATTGCCTTTCGGACCTGGTAGTAGCTTACATTTTTCTTTTCAGCGATTTTTGTCATTGGCAGGGCGTTAACGAAAAACTCCTTTGCGATTTTCAGCTCGATTGAGCTGAGTCTGTCACGGTTTCTAAGGCACAGTATAAAATAGCCGTCCATAAGTCTTTTTATGATTTTGTGTATTCGCCGCCCGACTGTGCTCTCCGAAACGCCGGTAAGTTTTGCTATCTGGCGAAAGCTGGCCCCGTTCTCCAGGTACATCGTCATAAGTATTCTGTCTGCCCCGGTCAGAAGATATATCCTGTTTCGCAGCAGATCGATTCTGTCTCGATTTAATTGTAGTAGTGCTGGTTCGCACCGGATATTTTCGTTTATTCTTTTCATCACAGACTGTTCTTTCTTTCATTTCAACCTCCCTGTTGAATCCCCGAAAATTGAGAACTGAGAAGTTAGAACTATGAATTAAGAAAATTTCATCCAAACGCTGTACGTAAATAAATAGTTAACGAAATGATTTGAGTATCAACAAATTGATAGGTTCGTAATAAAATTACTTAAATAAATCAGAATGACTTCCTGTTCGTTCCAGTATCAGCTCGTCTCCTCTCACATAGTAAATCAAAATCCAGTCCGGCTCGATATGACAGTCACGCCTGCTCCTCCATTTTCCGACAAGTGGATGGTCCTGATATTTAGCGGGTAAGGTTTCTTCTTTGAGCAATTTTTCGATAACGTCAAAAAGCTTACCGGCGTCCTTGCCGCGTTTGGTCATCAGCTTAAAGTCTTTTTTGAATCGGCTTGTATAAACCAAATTCAGCTTTTAAGCTCCTTAGACAGCTCATCAACGCTTGATACTCTGTGAAGGTCCTTGTTCGCATCAGTTTTTCTAAAAGTCTCAATAGTAGTATCGTTCGGGATTTTAAGCTCGAAAGGAATACCCCTGGTGTAGATAATCTGCTTAAAAAACATGGTTATAGCCTGTGACGTTGTCAATCCCAAAGAGTGCAGAATTTTCACAGCCTCTTTTTTTGTGGTATTATCGATTCTTGTATTTATTTGTGCAGTTCCAGCCATTGGATTTACTCCGGATTTCAATTATATTGCTTTACATTGACTACACATAGTATATTCATATAATACGTAAAAGTCAAGGACCATAATTAAAAAAATCCGGAAATTTATGGAATAAAATGAAAAAAACAGCCATCTTGGAACTGATTCAATACGGTATACGCAATACGCGATACTGGACCATCGCACTGCATTGCGCCTTGTCCGTTTTAATTGTTCCTCAAACGCAATGTGATTCAGTAAGCTGATTTAAAACCTCTGGTTTGCTGGGTTGAAAAACCCGCTTTTATGATTAAATAAACAATCTTTTGACCGTAAAACTATGACTTTTAACACATTGTCCTGTCGGTCAGTAACTCAATTTTTTGTTTAGTTTTTACTGCTGACAAGAACAATATATGTTTTATACATACCAAACATTATTATCATTTTAACATACTACTAAACTTTGTCAAGCTTTTTGTATGAAAAAATACAAAAATTTTATAAATTTATATATATTTCAAACTTGCAAATAGAAATACCGCGATTTCAAGCCAAAAATGAGGAATTTTATGTTAACACAGAAAGGTACATTAACACATGTTAAGATAAGATATAGCTTAACAAGATTACTATGATGACAGACACCAGGTATTTCTTCCCATAGAATTTAGAGCTTAGGTTTCAAAAAAACAGTAATACGATCTTGGCGAAAGAGTTAATTAGTCTAAAATGTGGTATCTCTCTATGACGACAACCAGACCTGATACGAATGTATCGAACTGAACTATACGCGAATCACGCATAGCAACATAACGCTCGCCCTTTTTGAATTCTTCAGCGACGAGCTGTTTTTTCCTTAGCATCTCTTTCAAATCCATCATTGAGATATTTTTCACCGGCTCGATACGATATGCACCTCTCATAGCTTGTGGAAGGTTTCTACACTGATATCGATTAGGCCTGCCGTAAAAGCTGTTGGAGAGCCCGAAACAGCTCTGGCTGAAATCGGCCTGTTTTGACTGTTCCTCACAGCCAACAATAAAAATAACGCAAAAAACAAGTCCTGCAAACCTGCATAGTACCGGTAGTCGCTTTTGTGCATTCATAATACCAGACCTTCGTTTATTTTTACCACAAATTTTCACAAATTAACACGAATTGCCACGAATTATTTAATCACTGATTTCGCCCGTCTCGCCGCAGGTGTCGAGCCGAGGCGGGCTGATTTAACTGATTTACTTATCTCAGCGTAATCAGCTTAATCAATGCAATCAGCGATAATTATTAACTGATTTACTTATCTCAGCGTAATCAGCTTAATCAATGCAATCAGCGATAATTTTTAAGTGGCCTTTTCTGCTGAAAGACTCAGTCGAGTCGTCTGTATCACATAAGCCGTAGAGTAAATTTCGGCAAGACTGGTTTTTTTGATAATTTTTTAACCTAAAAAAAATCCTGCATTAAAAATTTTTTTCTTTTGCAAAAAAGCCTTTTTCGATACTAACAAAAACGAAATGCAACCTTCTTTTGTCCATTTTTAACATCTTGCCTATCTTAACCTTCTGCCGGACTTTAGCTGTTATCAGTATCAAAATCGAATATTCTTCATTGTCTCTCTCGTTCCGGGCAAAAAAAATAATACTAATAAATATGTAGAAAAATTTCTCGAAACGACGATGAAATTCTACGGTGCGTAAAAATTTTAGGGAATAGTACAATGAAAGCTTTGCTTTTAACGCCGGCTATAGTTATGCACCTTTTGACGTCGAAATCCGCCGGCAGAGCGTCTATGCTTGAACGCTGTCGGGACAACTACAGCAAAGCAACTGCCGCACAAGGACCTGACAGCCTATTAAGGAGGTTACAAAAACAATCGGTACTCAATCACATACGCCCGCCGCCTTGAGATGAAGGTGTAATGCTGAAGAGCACTACATCAAAATTATCACAAAATACGCAAAGTACCACGGGCTTCAAGCCCGTGGTAGCACGGCCAAGATGGCCGTGATACTTGTGCAAAAAATTAGGAGCCTTTAGAAAAAACCATAATGCTAACCGGCTGTCAGGTAGGAACTGGCAGCCCTTTTTATTTATTGAGATTTGAAAATTAACTGATATACTGATTCATTGAAGATCCGGATTTTGACGGACCGATAAACTGATATACTCAAAAAGGGATTTTGGGGTAAATATGACGACCAAGGTACCCAGGTTAGTCGTAATCGGGGGCAGTTACGTAGATATTACCGTCAAGTGCAGTCAATTCCCTCTGCCGTCTCAGCCCGTCACTGGAAGTGCTCTTTCGTACAACGTTACAGGCCCAGGGCCCAACCAGGCGGTCGAGGCGGCGCTATGCGGTTGTCACGTAAACCTGATAAGCAAAATCGGCGGTGACCCATTCGCCGACAAAGTAAAATCTACACTCGCCGAGTATAAGATAAACACCGATTACGTATTCACCGCCCAGGCCAAAAACACCGGCGCAGTCATAACAATGGTAAACTCAATCGGCGAAAACGCATCGCTAATCTACACCGGAGCCAACAGCGCTTTGCACACAAACGATATCAAGCTCGCAGAGCAGGTGATTTCCGAAGCTGACATCTGCCTGATTCACGGAAATCTGCCCGAGGACACAATTGTTGCAGCCATAAGCTGCGCTAAGGTGCACGCCACAAAAGTCATTCTCAATCCAGCCAGACCTCTTGACAAACCCGACAAAGCCGCAGAGCTGCCGATAGGGTATTTTTCTGCTGACGTCCTGATACCCAATCTTTACGAAGCCGCAGACATAACAGAGCATTCAGCAGCGAACATTCGCACAGCCAAGCTCATTGGCTCGGACCTTGTCGCTCGCGGGGTCGGCATCGCTGTTATAACAATGGGAAGACGCGGCTGTATGGTCGTTGACAGAAAATCAGCAGACCACGTACCTGCTTTCGAGGTTGAGCTTGTCAACCATACCGGTACCGGTGACGCATTCGCCGGCGCCTTGGCCGCCTCGTTCGGAGCCAACGATGACATAAGAAAAGCTGTAAAATTCGCCTCCGCCGCAGGAGCTCTTATCTGTACCAGGTTCGGCTCGCTCGATGCTATGCCCACAAAAGCTGAAATCATCGAGCTCCTCCAAAAAGAAACTTAGCTCGAAAGACATCGAGAATCGTGTATCAAGTATCGAGGAATAAGTACCACGGGCTTCCAGCCCGTGGTAACACGGTCAGGATGGCCGTGTTACTTATTAACCTTTAGCTCGATGATGCCTGCCGACCAATTTTCCTGCAATTGTATCTCGACTCGCAGACCGTCTGTCTCTACCGCATCGAAGCTTGTTTTATTGAATTTATCCTTATCGACACCGTAACCGCTTGCGTTAGAAACCTCTTTGAATTCCCCGCCGTCTCTGTACAGCAGCTTCCAGCTTTTCGGCACCCGGCATTCGCCTCTGCCCGTATCGTCGTACCAGTACACTTCGACTGATGACACGGTCACCGGCTCGTTAAAATCCAACTGCACCCACTCCTGTGTCCCTTTTTTTGGCCACCAGTGATAATATGAATGTTCACCGTCTACGGAATTTCGAGGCTCGAAGCCGTCAACGATACAGCGTCTCGGCCCTTGTCCTCTCGATATTCTCACTCTGCTTTCGGAAGCGATTGTAGGCTTCTTTATAGCCTCAGCCACTTCTTCGTTTCTCGCCA
>Ga0315545_1004953_pt1 | contig 10828 bp, 10 predicted proteins | sample SalMarSW160210MG_FD_203096 | JGI IMG/M metagenome (GOLD analysis project Ga0315545, IMG submission 203096) | Salt marsh sediment microbial communities from the Plum Island Ecosystem LTER, Massachusetts, United States - Salt Marsh Sediment SW1602-10 ...
AGCATATTTTATGAGTGCGTCTTGGACGATAGCGATCCCTTCTTTTTTATGGTCAAAAAGTTTGTGAATTTTTCCTTTGATTTCATTAATCTCATTCTTTTTTTGTTCTCCTTCAGCTTCTAATTTTTCTAATTCGATTATTCGACGATGAAGATCTAGCAATTTCTTATGATCTTCTTTTGATGTGTCTTTGTCTTTAACGTTCATTTCTTACTCCGTTTCTGCCGATTTTTTCAATCCTCGGAAGGCCGCAGGGTCTGCACTTTCCTCATCAATCTTCAATCTTACAGGTGTGCTCACTTATCCATCCTGTCTTGCCTTGATATTTTACCTTGTACCAAATGACTTTAATTCTTTTTCCTCTTAATTTTACTGGACTAACCCACTTGCATCTATCCAACACTTGTAATTTCGTTCCTACAGGTATTTTTGTCAATGTAATTTTCATGTTATCTGGATTTATCCTTAGATTTGCAGGGTGTCCAATTATTGATACATATATTGATGGCTTTTCTGTTTCTGCCTTAAAGTCAACCTTTGGCTTTGATGTTTTATTAAATGTGGAAATAATAATAATAGTTAATATCAGCAAAACTGATAGCAACAGGAAGCTTTTGAAAGATCTCACCTGAACTCCCATTACTTAAATTTTAAAAAGGACTAAAGGCTTTTTATCTCCCCTTTTATTATCTCCCCTTTTATTAAATTATTCCCTAAAATTTTATTTATTTATTTTAGTCAGAGAAATCAACAAGATAATTCAAAATAATTCGAAATGTCCTATTATGCCCTTTTTTGCCCTTTGAAATACATACAATGTCTTTTTTTGTCCGTGTAGTTTCCGCGATTTTGTAAAAGGTTAATTATTGCGGAAGGTGGACTTAATTGGGGAAAAGGATGATTGGGAGAATGGCGAGGGACGGAATCGAACCGCCGACGCAGAGATTTTCAGTCTCTCGCTCTACCGACTGAGCTACCTCGCCCGTCGCGCTTGCAATAAGTATAATTTTCCTCTTCTTTAAAGTCAATTCTTAAGTGATTCATCAAGGGATTTGTCATTGTCTGACCTCGATATCTTGACTAAAGATAGAGGGTCGTGTTAGGTTCAATCTCTGATGAGGATTGCAGCTGTCCTTCCCCATGTGCAGGTTTTCGGAGGAGTGAGGCGGTACTTAGAAATCGGAAATGAGTTAACCAAGAGAGGGCATGATTTTGTCCTTTTTCATCCCACAGGCAGCCCTCCGCAGTGGCTGGAATTTCGGGGGAGAGTGGAGCCTTTCACCTCCCTGGAAGAGGAAAGCTTTGATGTGGGCCTGTGCAGCGAATATTCTGTTTTGTCCTCCTTTGAGAAGCTTGAAGCCAGAGCCAAGTTTTTCTATTTCTTGCTCCCCGGCCACAAGCTTGAAAAGGAGGTTATCCGCCGGGGCTATCTTTTCCTGGGGAATTCTGAGGGCATGAGCCGCTGGATAGAAAAGAAATATCATGTGCCCTGTTTCAAAGCCGCAGGCGGTGTGAACCCTGAGCTTTTTTATCCTATGGAGGGGAAAAAACAAAGAGATGAATTCAGAATCCTCTCTTACGGGCGCCTTTACAAGAAGAGAAAAGGCATCAAATATGTTATCCGGACAGCCGAGAGACTCCACAAAAAATATCCCCAGGTCAGACTTCTTCTTTTCGACAGTCTGGTCGGAGAGGAAAGAAAGGACCCTCGCGAGATAATCCAGACCAGCGTTCCCCATGAGTTTTATCTTGATCTGCCACAGAGCAGAATGGCCTGGCTTTATTCCCAGGCCGATGTCTTTATCAGTGCAGAGAGAAGGGCAGGCTGGTCGAACACCACAGCCGAAGCCATGGCCTGCTGCATACCCGTTGTCTGCACACCCAGCGGGACGCGTGATTTTGCCTTTCATGGAAGAACCGCTTTGGTCGCAACTCTTCCCTTTCCCTCTTTTTTGAGTCATCAGCTGCGTAGATTTATCCACAACCAGGATCTTAAGCAGCGGATAGCCCAAGAGGGATACAAAAGAATAAAAAATTTTACCTGGAGTGCCCTAGTCGATAGATTGGAACCTCATCTCGAGGCCATGGTAAAATTGAAATCAGAAAGGCGTTTGTGATATTCTTTCCAAGGAGGAAGGAAACTTTATGGAAGAAAAAGAGATTAAAGAAATTCTGTTGAAGGAGAACGAGGAATTCCGAAAAGCCTACAAGAAGCACCAGCAGTATGAAAAAAAGCTTGAACAACTCAAGAAGAAGGACTTTCTCTCCGAGGAGGAGGTACTCAAAGAGAAGGAATTGAAAAAGAAGAAGCTTTTTCTCAAAGATAAAATGTACTATCTGATGATAGAGTACAGGAAATCCCTCACTTAATTCCCTCTGCCATGAACACAAAGAGACGATTACGCATTGCCCTAGTCGGCACAGATACTCTCCGCGGAAAGGAGATAAAGGACGTTTTGGAGTGCAAGAATTTTCCTCTTGAAAGGATAGAATTCTTCGACCCCGATGTGGAAGAGGAATACAGCAAGCTCACTCAGTTTAGAGGAGAGCCGAGAGTGATTTATTATCCTGAAGAGGAATCTCTCCTGGATTCCGACCTTGTCTTACTGGCAGCGGATAAGAAGATTAACCGCAGATTCGGCATCCTTGCCCAGAAGCAGAAATTTCAAGCCATCGATCTGAGTGAGACCTTCAATTCAGAGGAGGATGTTCCCATCGCTGTGGCCGGAGTTAATGATGATATCATTCTCCACAAAAAACCAGGCCTTATTGCCAATCCTCATCCTGTAACTGTCATCCTCAGCCATATTTTTAATCTTATTCTTCAATCATTCGGGCTTTCCAAAGCTGTGAGTTTTATCCTTCAACCTGTTTCTGCTTTTGAGGAATCAGGCATAGAGGAGCTGGCCGACCAGAGCTTTGCCATACTGAACAGCTCCTCTCTCACCAAGAAGGTTTTCAAAACCCAGATTGCCTTTAATCTGCTTTCTCACACCGAACCCATGGATAAGGATGGATTTGCTGCTTCAGAGCGTCAGATCATAGCAGAAATAGGAAGGGTTTTGGCGGACTGGGAATTCCCTCTGACCCTTTCCATCATCCAAGCACCTGTCTTCCATACATACTCGATCATGACCTACTTGGAGTTAGAAAAGAAGACTGAAATAAAGGCCTTCAAAGAGCTTTTCAAGAAATCGTCCTACTTTAAACTGATCCCTTCGAGCCTTTCCTCCCCTGCTTCTTGTGCTTCTGTTGCCGGGAAGGATAAAATTTATATCGGCCAGATCAAGAAAGAAAGATCCCTTCCCAACGGTTTCTGGATATGGACGGTTGCAGACAATCTGAAACTCGGTTCAGCCTTAAATGCTTATGAAATTGCCATGAAGTTAATGTCTTCCGCTGCGGTTGAAGAATGAAGGAAGTACTCAAGCTTTTTAAACTTACACTCTCGGAGAAGAAAACCCTCATCCTCTCTTTTGTGTTTACTGTCTTTGTGGCTTTCTTCACCTACGTCTTTGTCAACCTGATCCAGCCTATCATAGATGAAATGCTCCAGCTTGCTCCCCAGACATCGTCGGCCAAAACAAGTTTGATGGCATTTATATTCAAATATTTTCACGTAACCAAAGAACAGCTGATGTGGTTTATCCCCTTAATCCTGGTGATCGTTATCTTGGGGAAAGGAATTTTCACCTTTTTCTCATCGTTTTTCATGAAATCAATCGGCCACAGGGTAGTAAAGAGGCTGAGAGATGAACTCTTTGGGCACCTTGTCTACCAGTCCTCCGATTACTTCGATTATAAGCCCACCGGTGAGCTGATGTCCCGGCTGACCAACGATGTGGATAAAATTCAACAAGCTGTCTCAGGAAGTATGGGGGATTCGATCCAGGAAGTCTTCACTCTTTTTGCCCTGGTTATATATATTTTTGTCACCGACTGGCGTCTGGCTTTGGCCTCTTTTGTCATTGCTCCTCTTGCGGTTATTCCCTTAGCTGCGTTCAGCCGACAACTAAAAAAGAAGGGAAAACTGAGTCAAATCAGGATGAGCCAGATCTATAACCTTCTCCATGAAAGCATCACGGGGAACAAGATTGTCAAGGCCTTTACCATGGAGAGGTTTGAGATCAAGAAGTTTTTCCAAGCCACGCTCGCCTATTTTAAAACCAGTATGAAACTGGCTTGGATAGGCAGCCTTTCTTCTCCTTTCATGGAGTTTATGGGGGGCTTGGTAGGTGCCTTTATCCTCTTTGTGGGCACAACAAGAATCATCCAAGGACACATCAGCCCCGGAGATTTCGGTTCATTCGTCATGGCCATCTTCATGATGTACACTCCCATCAATCGTCTCAGCCGGGCCAACAACACCATTCAGCAAGGAGTGGCTTGTTATGAGAGAATCCAAGAGATTTTACAGGAAAGGCCTCAGATCATAGACCATCCTCACGCTTTTCCTCTCCCTCCTGTCAAAGGGAGAGTGAAGTTTGAAAATGTCTCCTTCAGCTACAACGAAGTCAGGCCGGTGCTTTACAACATGGATTTTGAAGTCCTCCCTCATGAGACGGTGGCGCTGGTCGGTTTGAGCGGCGCAGGGAAAACAACCATCATCAATTTGCTTTCCCGCTTCTACGATCCTAATTCCGGACGGATCACCATCGATGGGATCGATATTTGCCAGGTGAAACTGGAATCTCTTCGATCCCAGATAGGCTTGGTGACCCAGGAGCTTATTCTGTTCAACGATACTGTCCGCAGTAACATAGCCTACGGTCTGGAGGATTTTCATCTGGATAAAATCGTCAAAGCCGCCAAGGTAGCAAAGGCCCACGAGTTTATCATGGAACTTCCTGAAGGTTACGACGCAATCATCGGAGAGAGAGGCTCATTGCTCTCCAGCGGGCAAAGGCAGAGGTTGGCCATTGCCCGGGCTCTTCTCAAGGATCCTCCTATTCTTATTCTTGATGAAGCCACCTCGGCTCTGGACTCTGAGTCGGAAAGGCTGATCCAGATCGCTCTGGCCAATGTGATGAAAAACAGGACCGTCTTTGTCATCGCCCACCGCCTCTCCACGATAAGGAATGCAAACAAGATTCTGGTAGTGGACAGGGGGAGAATCGCTGAGCTCGGCACCCATCAAGAGTTATGCCGGAAGAATGGAATCTACAAGAAACTGTATGATTTGCAATTTCCGGAAGAAAAGGAGGAGGTCCTTTGATCCAGAGCATGACGGGTTATGCTGAACAGCTCTTTGACTCTCCTCTGTTCTCGGGCAAAATCAGCATCAAAAGCCTTAACCATCGCTATTTCGACTGGCATTACAGAGGGACTCCCATCGGAAGCCTGGAGACCGGGTTAAGAACAATCTGTCAGAAAAGGCTCCAGCGAGGGAGGATCGAGGTTTCTTTGGACCTTGTTTTTTTGGATACTTCAGGATGGGATTACTGGATCAATGAAGAGATGCTGAAAGGATTGTTCTCCACTCTGGAGAAGCTCTTCGTAGAGAAGGGAAAGCCTGTTCGATTCTCACTGGATAATATCTTTGCCATCCCCCATGCGGTGGAGGTGAAAAGAAAAGATTTTACTGAGGAGGAATTGGCGTTCCTGATGAAAGGATTCCAGGTTGCCTTGGAGGCGGTGATAAAAGCGAGGCTTAAGGAAGGCCGTCAGCTCGAACGGAAGATCCGTGGCTATGTTCAGAACATAAAGCGTATTGTTAAGCGGTTGGAGAAGCTGGCCAAGAACCATCCTCTCGACATTCGAAGTAAGCTCGAACAGCGACTTAAAGAGATGGACTCTGAAGGGATGCTTTCAGAGGAGAAGCTGGCAGAAGAGGCTGCCTATCTTGCCCAGAGATATGATTTGACAGAGGAAGTCACTCGACTCAGGTACCACCTGGATTATGTGCAGGAGCTTCTTTCTGCCGGAGACCAGGAACCTGTGGGGAAGAAGCTGGATTTTCTGGCACAAGAGATCTACAGAGAAGCCAACACCATAAACTCAAAGGCTCAAGATATCAAAATCATCAAGGAAAGTCTGGCTGTAAAGAGTGAGGTCGAGAATATCCGACAGCAGGTTCAGAATATCGAGTAGCATGGGAGAGGAGAATAGATGCTTTTCGTGATCACCGGACCTTCAGGCTGCGGAAAATCCACACTCGCCCGGCGGGTTCTTGAGGGAGTGGAAAATCTTGATTTTTCTGTCTCCTACACAACCCGCAAGAAGAGGGATTCAGAGACAGAAGGGAAAGATTACTACTTTGTACCCAAAGAGGTATTCGATGATATGATGAAGACGAACAAGCTGGTGGAATGGGCAATGGTCCATGGCAATTACTACGGGACATCCCGAAGAGAGATAGAAAAAAAGGGGATAAACAAGGACCTCCTTCTGGATATCGATGTGGAGGGTGCCCATCAAATTAAGGAGAAGGTTAAGAAGGCTGTTTTCATCTTCATCCTCCCGCCTTCCTACAAGGAGTTGAAGGCGAGGCTGGAGAAAAGGGGTGGTGAAGTTTCTGCATCCATAGCAAGGCGCTTGGAGACCGCCAAGAAGGAGATCAGACATTATCCGGGGTTTGACTACATCGTGATCAACGACAAGCTGGAAAGAGCCGTCAAAGAACTGGCCGCCATCATCGTGAGTACAAAATGCAGGCTTGAGTGGCAAAAAAAAGAAATTGCACCTATCATCCGTAGTTTTACCATAGATGAAGGAGATTGAATTGAAAAAGATTGCCTTAGGCGTCTGTTCATCCATCAGCATCTATAAATCCTGTGAGATCATTCGCCAATTTCAGAAGAAAAACCATCAGGTTCAGGTGATCATGACCAAAAACGCCACACGGATGATGTCGCCTCTGCTGTTCGCCGCTTTGACAGGCCGGGAAGTATTGGTTGATCCATTAGGAGAAGAGTGTTCTCAAACCATTCCTCATATTAACTTAGCTCTGGAGGCATCGCTTCTTCTTGTGGCACCTGCCACAGCCAACATCATGGGCAAGTTCGCCTCCGGCGTGGCCGATGATTTTCTATCCACTTTCTACATGGCTGTCCGCTGCCCTGTGCTTATCGCTCCTGCGATGAATCAGGAGATGTATTTTCATCGGCAGACCCAGGAAAATATCCAGAGGCTCAAAGCCTGCGGAGTCAAGTTCGTAGAGCCAGAAAAAGGATACCTCGCCTGTAAAGAGGAAGGGTGGGGCAGACTGGCGGCGGTGGAACGGATCGTGGAACAAGGGCTGTGGCTGATGGAGAAGACTCAAAGCTTGAGGAAAAAGACAGTTGTGGTGACCGCAGGCCCCACCAGGGAATTTTTGGATCCTGTCCGCTTCCTTACCAACCGTTCCTCAGGCAAGATGGGATTTGAGATTGCTGAGGAAGCCGAGAGGCGTGGGGCCGAAGTGGTGCTTGTTTCAGGTCCGACCCATCTCGCTCCTCCTCCCCATGTCACGTTCAAGCCTGTCAAGACCGCAGAAGAAATAGAGAAGGAAGTCAAGCGTCACTTCAAGAAAGCGGATATCGTCGTCATGGCTGCAGCTGTTTCGGATTTCAAATTCAGCTTTGTCTCCTCCCAAAAAATCAAGAAGCAAGAATGGGACACAAAGGTCAGCCTGGTTAAGACCCGGGATGTTTTGAAAAGCCTCGGCCGCCAGAAAGGAGAGAAGATTCTGGTCGGCTTTGCCGCTGAAACAGAGAATATCGTGGACAACGCTCTGCGGAAGATAAAAGAGAAAAACCTCGATCTCGCCATTGCTAATAACGTTCTTGAAGAAGGAGTAGGCTTTGAATCCGATTATAACAGGGCGGTCATTGTCTATCCCGATGGGAAGGCCTTTTCCACAGAAAAAATCAGTAAACGCGAAATGAGCGGAATCATTTGGGATAAAATAGAGGAAATAATTGGGAAAAGAAGCTGAAAAACTCCTGACCGAACTCGAAGAGAGGTTGAGGTATTTTTCCCAACTGGGGATTGAATTCATTCCCTCTCTTTCCGCTTCCCGGGATTCCCTTTCTCTAACCATCAAGGAGAAGATTCTCAATTGTCAAGAATGCGGTCTTTCCCAAGGCCGGACCAATGCTGTTCCCGGTGAGGGCACGCTTGAAGCTGATCTCATGTTTGTGGGAGAGGCTCCTGGCCGGGATGAAGATATACAGGGACGGCCATTTGTGGGAAGGGCCGGGCAGCTTCTTACCAAAATCATCCATGCCATGAAATTCAGCAGAGAGGATGTCTACATCACCAACGTGGTCAAATGCCGGCCTCCTGAAAACCGGACTCCCCGAAGGGAGGAGGTTGAAAGATGCAAGCACTACCTTCTCCAGCAGATTCAGATGATCAACCCCCGAGTCATAGTCACCCTGGGCAAGGTTGCCACGGATTTTTTCATCAAAAGCCGGATGGGGATGACTTCCCTCCGAGGACAATTCCATGAATTTGGTCCCATTCGCATCATGCCCACTTTTCATCCCTCTTACCTCATAAGGAATGAAGACAACAAGAAGATCAAGAAAATGGTCTGGGAGGACATGAAAATGGTGATGGCCTTTCTGGGCAAAAAATGACCCTCTATGCCGAAGTTCTTCTTCCCCTCCCCCTCGGCCATGGCTTCACTTACGCCGTTCCTTCTGCCTTCCATGGGAAGGTGAAAGCTGGCTCAAGGGTTCTTGTTCCCTTCAAAGAGAGCACGCTCACCGGCTTCGTGGTCAATCTGTGCAGGAAAAAGCCGGGAAAAAAGCTTGCACTCAGGGACATTCTGGAAGTCCTGGATGAGAGTCCTCTGTTTTCTCCTGGCTTCCTTGCTTTCACACAAAAATTAAGCAAAGCCTATCTCTCCTCCTGGGGCGAGATTCTTCAGGCCTCTCTTCCTCCTGCCTTTCTTCCCAGGACAGAGACCAGGATCTTCCTCAAGGAGGAAGGAAAGGAAGCTCTCCAGGAAAAAGATCTATCTAGGGTGGAACGGGAAGTATTGACCCTCTTGAAGAAACGAGAATACAGTACACTCTTCTTGAGAAGAAGATTGAAAATAAAGAATTTTTCCCACTTCCTCTCTCGATTAGAAAAAAAGGGTTGGATTCAGATAAAGAGAACTATCAAGAAGGCTGCACCTGAGAAAAAAAAGGAGACGCCATCCACAAAGCCTACCCAACTGGAGATAGATTTTTCCCTGGAGGAAAGTTCCTTGAATCTTGCCGCCAAGATCGTCCAAAGGTGGAAGAAGAATCCCTTTTCTTGCTTTCTTCTCCATGGAGGCCGGGCAAAAAGAGAGGCGGTTTATTTTTATCTGATAAAGAAGGTTTTAGAAAGTAGGAAAAGGATTCTTTTTCTGGTTCCAGAGATTTCTCTCACCGAGAGCCTGATCAAAAAATTCGAGAAGAGACTGGGAGAAAAGGTGGCCTGTCTTCACAGCCGGCTTTCTGAAAGGAAGAGAGAATCGGAGTGGAAGAGGATAAAAAAAGGAGAAGTGGATGTGGTGGTCGGTTCCCGCTCGGCGCTCCTGTCGCCTATCTCTGGTACCGGCTTGATTATCGTGGATGAAGAACAGGACGAGTCCTATTTTCAGAGAGAGTCTCCCACCTATGATGCCCGAAAGGGAGCATGGCTCAGAGCTAAAGAGGAAGGCTGTGTATTGATCTATGGTTCTGCTTTCCCCTCTGTGGAAGCCTTCTTCAGAGCAAGGAGGAGAGGAGAAGTATTGCATTTGGAGGATGACGGGCTGAAGCCGAGAGTGGATCTTGTGGATGAGAGAAAAGAAAGGGAGGTTATATCTGAAGGATTAAAGAGAAGCATCAGCCAGAGGCTGGAAAAGAGGGAGTCTGTTCTGGTCTTTATCAACCGTCGTGGCTATGCCTCCTTTCTCTACTGTTCAACATGCAATTACATCCCTCGCTGCCCGCGATGCGAGATATCCTTGACCTATCACAAAAAGGAAGGGAAGCTCCTCTGCCACTACTGCAGTCATGCTATCCCGAAAGTCGATTCCTGTCCGGTCTGTGGGAAAAAAATATTGGGCATGAGAGGCTTGGGAATAGAAGTTGTCGAGGAAGAATTGAGGAAAAATTTTCCCCAGCACAGGGTGGTCTGTTTTGATACGGATGTAGTAAAGACCAGAAAAGAACAGGAAAAGATAATTAACCGCTTCAGACAGGGGAAAATCGATATTTTAATCGGAACTCAACTTCTGGTACATCAGGTAGATCTGCCGTCGGTTTCGTTGGCTGTCATTTTTTATCCGGAAACCACACTCTCTCTCTCCGATTTTAAGGCGACTCAAAAGACCTATCACAATTTGATTCAAATGATGAGATTTGTCCTGAATGAAGAAGGAAAGATAATCGTTAAAACCGCATTTCCTCAACACTTTGCTATTCGCTGTGCTGCGCGCTGGGATTACCTCTGTTTTTTCAGACAAGAAATCAAGTATAGACGTCTTATGAATTATCCTCCTTTCTGTTATATGGCAGAGGTTCTGTTCAGAGGAGATAGTTTAAAAACCCTGGCTCGCAAAACTCGAGAATTTTATTCCTCACTGAGAGGCCAGAACCAGGAAGTTGAGGTATTGGGGCCCGCGCGTGCCTCAGGTCCTGGATTGGGGGGGAAAGGAACTATCCAGGTGATACTGAAGTCTACGCGAAGGAAGAACCTGGAGGATGTGTTGCGCCGGTCTCTTCAGCCGGTCAGAATGAGAAGATCAATTCTTTTTTATGAATAACCGGATAGAGTTATTCGTTTTCTAATTTTCCAGAATGAGCGTAATCTGAGCCGTATCTGTGACAGAATCAGGGCTGGTGGTTTCTGCCCGGGCTGTAACAGTGATGGTTGTAGTGGCTGT
>Ga0315545_1004955_pt1 | contig 10826 bp, 10 predicted proteins | sample SalMarSW160210MG_FD_203096 | JGI IMG/M metagenome (GOLD analysis project Ga0315545, IMG submission 203096) | Salt marsh sediment microbial communities from the Plum Island Ecosystem LTER, Massachusetts, United States - Salt Marsh Sediment SW1602-10 ...
CTGCCGTGGCGATCGCTGGAATGCCCGAGGGACGTATCGATGAGGAGACGACCGCCAATGTGGGAACGATCCATGGTGGGATGATTCGAAACGGTGTGCCGGAGAGGGTGACAATCCAAGCCGAGTGTCGCAGCCTCAACCATGACAAGTGCATGCGCCAGGCCGAGGTGATGCAACGTGCCTTCGAAGAGGCAGCAAAGGAGATGGGAGCACAGATCGAGGTAAAGGTCGATCTGGAGTATAAGGCGTCGCAGGTATCCGAGGACGCGCCAGTTGTGCAACTGGCTAAGCAGGCGATCGCTGCTGCTGGCCTTGAGCCAAAGACGCAGGTTATCACAGGGGGAACGGACGCTCTGATCCTGAATGGAAAAGGAATCGCCGCGGTCGTCCTCGGCTTCGGCGGGAAGGCGGCACACGCGACGGAAGAGCACATTGCTATTGCTGATCTTAAACAGGCATCAAAAGTTATTCACCAGCTCTTATACGCTGCGGCTTAAGAAAGTTGACGAAGGCTTAGCAGGCCGATAGAATAAAGACGCATTCCTCGGTAGCTCAATTGGTAGAGCACTCGGCTGTTAACCGAATGGTTGGAGGTTCGAGTCCTCCCCGGGGAGCCAATTGCCAGAATGGACTCCTTCGGCTACTAGGTCGAAGGGCCTTTTGTAGATAGGTTCTAGCTTTCCGCCCATCAGTACTGAGTTTGAAAGTAGCGCTTTTAGCAATCTGACTCGTTGATCGTGTGATTGTCGCTGATACAGTTCAGGAGCACGTTGTAGGAGTTTGAAAGTTACCTCCGCCTCGTCCTCTGCGGGTCCAGCGCCGACCTCTAGTAAGTTGCGCTGATTCCTGAGCTGAAGTTCCCTCTCTAACCACCGGCGTTCCATTTCGATCCATCGCTCCTCAGAGATAGCGGCCGTCAGCTTGTCTTCATATGCTCTGTCCCGCATTTCCCTGAGTTTCCTCTCCTGCAGCCTGATTGCGCGTATACGTGTCTTGGCTTCCCTTCGTCGACGCTTGCCTTCGGAGCCGGATATTGTACAAGAGCATTCTCACCTGATCTCTCGACAACTGGCAGGAACAGCTCGCCGATTCGCTTCTCCGGTGTGAAGCTTGTGAGAATGCCGTTCTCGAAGTAGAGGTAGTCCGCGGAATGGCAACGAGTGTTCGTTTCGTCATTTAACCCGCTATTTGTTGGTGTAGTAGTTTAGTGAGCTTGTGTTCCAGCCGATGAGCGTCACCTTCGTTGTGTCAACGGTAAACGTCGGATTTGCGCCGGTGACAGCAAACGTGATCTTGAGGATCTGGCCACTGACCACGCCGGTGCTCCCGTTCGCGGCAAGGAGGGTGCCGCTTGTGTCTGTGAACTGCCACGCTAGGGGCATAAATTCAGTCAGTCCTTGCACTGCAATCGTCGTCTTGTCGATACCGGCGATCGCGATTGCCGGAACATCCACCGTTCCGAACTGGATGGATGCCAAGCCAGTATCCGGCATGTCGGCGACTGAGATGAGAACGTAGCCGCTTGCTCCAGCCACCACGACATCGCTGACGATCAGCTTACCCAGTTGCACTGGTGTGTTCCAGAAACCCGCGCAGGCAGACAGACCTAGAATCAGCGACACCGTCAGCAGACCCAATACAACCCTCCGATTTTGAACCGCGATCACACCTTTCCTCCCGGTGTCGAGATGAATCATGGCGACTCACCTCCGGGCAGCGTAGTCCGAATTCCGAGGACAAACTCCGCCAGGATCTTTGCGTCGTCCAAGTCGACATCACCGTCGAGGTCTACATCGGCCTGCGCGCGCTGGTCCGCAGTTCCGGCGATGGTTCCGAGCGAGATCTGGAGACACAGCTGCACGTCGAGCACATCAACCTCCCCATTTGCGTCGATGTCGCATCTATCCGTTCCTGTCCCTTGAATGGCGAAGTTGTACGGGTTCTCATTTGCGTCGTTGTTGGCGATACTGATCGTCGCTGTCCGTACGCCGCCCGCACTGGGGTTGAAGGTTATTGTGAAGGTGGTCGTGTCTCCTCCAGAAGCTACGGGCGTAGCAGCATCCAACGTCAGTGTGAAGTCTGCAGCATTCGTGCCGCTGATGGCTGCACGTGGCGTCCCGGTCAGGTTGAGTGGCCCATTGCCAGAGTTGGTGATCGTGAAGGTGTTGGTGCACGTCCTCTCAGCCACCACAAGCGTGCCGAAATCGGTACCATCCATTGAGGACGGGGTTGCGTCCCCGTCCTCAATCGAGTTGCCGAGCCCGGAGACATCCATTTCAGGAGCATCTATTCCTGTCCCTTGGATGGCGAAGTTGTACGGGTTTTCATCTGCGTCGTTGTTGGCGATACTGATCGTAGCTGTACGTATGCCGCCCGCGCTAGGGTTAAACCGCACCATGAACAAGCGTGTCTTACCATTGCCAATTGGACTTATCGGTTGAGAGATCACTGAGAAATCAACGGCATGAGCGCCACTGATTGACACTCTTGGTGTGCCAGTGAGGTTCAGATCCCCTGCCCCCATATTGCGAATGGTGAAGGTGTGATCCACCGTGCTTGTAGCGATATCAGCTGAACCAAAGTCCGTATCGTCGCGAGTGAACGGCGTATTATCACCATCCGAGATGGTGACGCCCCTACCCTGCACAGCTATCTCGGGGGTCACTTTGTAGGCTTCATTCTGGGGCTCATACTCCACGCGTACTCCCCGATCGATGAGTGTTTGAATGTTTTTTCTGTCGTCAGAGCTACTCGTGAGGTCGAGGCAGTTGTAGCGGATGTGCACCACATCATGGAGCCACCAGCTCTCCCCGCGCAGCCCAGTATTGTCAACGAGCGCCTGGATGTCGACGATCTGGTTGCCATCCAGGAAGAGACACGTGAGATTGGTTAAGCCGGACAGGGGGGTGATGTCGACGATCTGGTTGTTGTTCAGGGAGAGATTCGTGAGGTTGGTCAAGCCAGACAAAGGGGCTATATCGACGATTTCGTTGTCATCTGCGTAGAACGTCACGAGGCTGGTTAAGCCAGACAGGGGACTGATGTTGACGAGCTGGTTTCTTCTCACCTCGAACCACGAGAGGTTGGCGAGGCCAGACAGCGGACTGATGTCGACAATCTGGTTGCCGTCCAGGAAGAGATGCGTGAGATTGGTTAAGCCAGGCAGGGGGCTGAGGTCAGCGATCTGGTTGTCGTACAGGTAGAGGTACTCGAGATTGGTCAAACCGGATAGGGGACTGATGTGGACAATCTGGTTGCGGGACAGGCGAAGCGTCACGAGGTTGATCAAGCCGGATAAGGAGCTAATGTCGACAATATGGTTGCCGCCTAGGTAGAGCTTAGTGAGATTAGTCAAGCCGGATAGGGGGCTGATGCCGATGATTTGGTTGTTGTACAAGCTGAGCTCCCTGAGGTTAATCAAGCCGGATAGGGGGCTGATGCCGATGATTTGGTTGTTGTACAAGCTGAGCTCCCTGAGGTTGATCAAGCCGGATAGGGGGCTGATGTTGACGATCTGGTTATCGCCCAGGTGGAGCGCCACAAGGTTGGTCAAACTGGATAGAGCACTGATATCGACAATATGATTCTCGCCCAGGTAGAGCGCCACAAGGTTGGTCAAACTGGATAGGACACTGATATCGACAATCTGATTGCGGACCACGATGAGATCCGTGAGATCACCGCAGTGCTGAATTCCTTCGAGATTGGAGATGCTCCGTTCGCGGGCATCGAGCTCCGTTAGCCCAATCAAGTCGGTATCGTGGATGTCTCCAGTTGGTATCCCAATCGCGTCACGGATAGCTGCTTCAAATCCTGGATCGGGAAAGTTGACAACATCGGCGGAAACAGGGACCGAGATTATGGTAACAAGAACACTGAGTACTAGGGCCACTCCAATTGCAGCCAAGCTCCCGCGATTCATGTCTCTCAATCGATTGCCCCGCTTCATCATGGTGGAATCAGGATATCGGAACAGGGGGATGCGCGACAAATCCTCCGTAACATCCGCCGTCTTCTGTTGCTGTTTCTCCGCGAGATCGAAGGGGTCACAGACCGACGTCGGGCTCCTCTTTGGTCACTCGTTCGGGCGGAATCAGAACCCCCTCAATATCAATAGGCGAACCTTCGGCAGCGGCAATAAGTGCCTTTTGTGCCCTCCGAGCCCGTCTTTCAATCTCTTGCGCTTCCTCAATATCCTCCGGGATCCACACATCGGGCGAATCCGCCCGGGCGAAGATAGCGGTAGACTGTCCAGCGAGTAGCCGGCGGTGTCGGCGCGTCTCCGTCAATGTTCTAAGGCCCTCGTTAATCACCGAGAACAACTCCTTGCCTGTCATTGCCCTTAGCCGCGCTTCTGCCTCTAAATGAGCCTCTACAGGGGCGTCTACAGGCGGAAAGAACGTTTCGAGTGCCCTGAGCACAACCTTCTGCAAGCGAAATTCCAGCTTCCGAAACGCTTTCACATCGTCTGCGCGATCCTGAGCGAGGATCTCGGTTAGCCTCCTGTCGGTCATTTGTGTCAGTTCTCGGAAGTGCGCCTTTTGCTTTTCGATCCAGCGCCCGGAGTTGCCGCTACCGTGCCGAATGACTGATCTGATACTGACGTCGAATCTTTCAGCGGCCTCGGACAGAGTAGCGCGAGGAGTGGTGACGACCCATTTCTCGATGACTTCCCAATCGATCCGCCTTCGTTTCCTATTACCATTTCGGGACATACACTCATTATAAGGGGTAATCTCAGTTCAATACAAGATACCCCCCGGACATATAATAGCCAAGAAGGGAGATACTGGCCGGCGTGGTATGACCCCTATCACGCAGGTGGCAGAAGTACGACTACCCACGAGCGCGAGCTTCTCCGACGCGCCCCCCGACCCCTAGTAGCGCTCGGTCAGGTTGGGCAAAACGGGATCCACTGTGCCGGGGTCCCCTCGTCGCTAGAAACTCACACTACGTCTGATCAGTTCAGGCACACCTCAATTGACCTGTTCTTGCATCACGCTGGGTTTCGGTGGCATGCTGATTGCCATGGAAATAATCCGCGGGATCTTCTTTCTAGCGATCGTGCTAGCAGGATGCTACCTGATCGGAGGATGGTTGTTTCCTTCGGCCAAGACATCCCCTCAACCACACGACGAGCTGCGTTCAAGGTGCGGTACGGATTGAATGCGCGACAACCCATCTCGGAGTTTGAAAGGAAGATGCTAGCTGGCATGTCTCGTGAGCGAAACGAGGTATGGGTAGCAGCGTTTTGCAGTGAGAGCGAAGTCCTCAAGGTGACGGCAAACGTGGGTAGTCGATACAAGTCACGCGCCTCTGACGCTGTAAGCAATTGGCCGAAGGAAGCCCACCAAGTTGGCGCTTCCCAGATTCGCCAGTATCACAGTCACCCACCTGGGCTCGGCTGCTCGTCGTTCTCCCAGATGGATCGAGAGTTGTATAGCAGCCTGAAGCCGTTCTTGGAGCAAAACGGGCTTCAGTTCCAGGCATACCTGGTGTATCCTGGGCTCCTCGGCTACCGCATCAAGCCGTTCTTTGGAGAACGAGATCCTCAGTGAAGAAGTACTTCCCGCTCTGAGATGACGGAGGCAAAGCACAGCGGTTTGGGACGCCCCCGGACAGCCCGGAGCAGCGATCCCGACAAGTCCTCGGCCATATATCAGACTCCTACGGCAATCACTTGACCTCCCCCCCGAGCCTCCCAAACGAAGACCTTCCTTGAGCGTGGCGGTGTAGTGATCAGCTGGGTATTGGTCGCTCACCTCCGACCTCGACTAGCAGATCAGCCGGTATCAGGAGCCCGTGCAGAGTTTGAAAGTAGTCCTCTACGGGGAGCCAACAAAGATAACCCAGTTTAGGAAAGGCTTTCCTCGAACGATTCTTCTCGTTCCGATTTCTGTGGATTCCACACCAAGAATGAAGATGTGGCTCCGTGCCCCCAATCGGTCGATCACCTGAGCAAGGATATCAAGGAATGAAGAGCTGTCTTTATCATCCAGGAAAATCTCCTGAGAGGCATTCTCGCGGCTGGTGATATGATACACCGTACTTTTTTATATTCGCAGTATTAAGTGTCAATGGTAGACCCCCTCGCCTTGACCCCCTCGCCCTTTTGGCATTCGTGCTCCTCTATTGGCTGCTCAAGCAGATCGGTCCGGTGAGAGCGGGGCTGATCATCCCGTTCACAACCGTAGTGGCCATGCTGCTCGGGGTGATTGTCCTGGGAGAGGCGTTCACCTGGCGCACAGGCGTGGGCGGAGCGCTGGTCCTCGGCGGCCTGACGTTGGCAACGCGGAAGGGCGATGCACAACAAAACCCTTCGTCCACTGAATGAGTGCTCACTGCTGATTTGCAGAGCACGAGGGTGTGGATAAGCGCGCAGGGTCGTAATATGGATCAAGACATCTTTTAGAGATCCGTTTTTATATTCGCAGGTCGAGCATCCCCACTATATTTTGAATATTCAGACTTGACAAAACTTCTAAAACGTTTATCATTCCCCGGACGTCGAAAAGGAGTAATCGTGAGCGACAAACAAGAGGCACGGCGGCAGTTCATCGAGGACGCCGGCGACACGATGGAGGGGCACGGACTGCCACACATGGCAGGACGAGTGTTGGGCGCACTGATGATCTGTGTGCCGCCGCAGATGTCGATGGATGAGCTGGCAAAGCAGCTGCAAGCAAGCAAGGGTTCGATCAGCTCGGCAACGCAGATGCTCCTTCGCCTGGGGATCATCGAGAAGATCAGCATGCCCGGCCATCGGCGTCGCTACTACCGCCCTCGTCCCAATCTGTGGTCTGACCTGTTTGCACAGCAGATGGGACACCTCAAGGAGCATCATGCACTGGCGGATCAAGGATTAAAGACACTTGCGGGTGAATCCCTCGAGATGAAGGAACGGTTAATCGAAATGCAGGTGTTCTTCGACTTTGTCGAGAAGGAGTTGCCCGGATTTGCGCAGCGCTGGGAAAAGCAACGCCCGCAGTTGCTGAAGAAACGATTGGCCTTACAAAAATAGAAAGGACCGGAAATGAAATATCGATACGTAGCGTGGTTCGTGATGTGCTGTATCCTGATCAGCGTCGGGTTATCGGCCCAGACAACCGGCCAGGAAGACGTAGTGGGCATCCGTCTACTGCTCGTCGATGAGACGAAGACGTTTATCTCCACGATGCGCGTCGGTGCGTTGGCCGGTGCGCTGAAGAAGATAGGTTTGTTTGACGTTTCCGTGAAACTGGTGGATGTATTAAGCAGCTACGATGACCCATTAAAGACAGAGCAGCTGGACTCCGGACAGGCGCCATTTGACGTCATCTTGGTTCTTCCACGCGGACTCGATGACGGCTCGGTGAGTCAGATCTGGCTTGCTACCGCAGGGTTGGAATCCCTGGCGCCGACAGTGCGCGCCGGAGTGGATGCCGCTTCGCACATCGTCGATCAGGTCTTCCAAGGACTCGCGGAGGCGATCGACGTGAGCGAAGATCTTTGGCCCGGGCTCCTCGCGGCCCTGTATCTCCAGGAGGGATGGCTGCGATGAAGAGGATGTTAAAATCACTGTTTGCGTGGACGGTCGACCATCCGATCCGGACACTGGCGATCGTCCTCGCCGTGGTCGTCGGGTTCACGGCAGCGATCTCCAATCTGTCCATGGAGACCGACTTCCGTGAGTTCATGAGTAAAGACGACCCGGTCATCAAGCTGATGGACGAGGCCGAGGAACGCTACGGCAGGGCGTTCGGCATCTTCGTGATGGTGGTGAACGACGAGGGGATCTTCAACGAGGAAACCCTCGCCAAGATCCATCACATGGAGGAGAAATTCGAGGCAATCCAGGGAGTCAAATCCGTCTCGAGCCCACTGTCGGCACAGGTGATCACGGGCACGGAAACGGCGCTGAACGTTCAGAAGGCCGCCCCAAAGGGAGAAGCACCGGCTACGCCGGAAGCGATGGCGGCGTTCCGCGAACAGATCATGGGAAGCCGCATGCTGCGCGACAGCGTGGTCTCCTCCGACGGAAAGGCGGGGGCGATCTCGATCGAGCTGAAGGTCGGCGCCGATGAGGCGGCGATCACGAAGGAGATTGTGGAGATCATCGAGCCACTCAAAGGCGGCTCGGATGAGATCTACATATACGGCGACGCCTACATCGACACGCTGATGAGCGAAGAGATGGGTCGCGACATGCAGATCCTGCTCCCACTAGCAATCTTCATGATCGTGGCCGTACTTTTCTTGAGCTTCCTCAACCTGCGCGGGGTTCTCATTCCAGTCGCCGTGGTCATCTTCTCGGTACTGATGGCGCTGGGGATCATGGCGCTGGTCGGGTTTCCGATGACGATGGTCACGTTCATTGTACCGGTGTTGCTTCTGGCAATCGGTATCGCCGACGGCATCCACGTCCTCAATCGCTACAACGAGGAAGTGGCCAAGGGCCTGCCGAAACGAAACGCAATCCTGAACACGATGGACGAGATGAAAGGGCCGGTGGTCATGACGTCCCTTACGACCGGAGCCGGGTTCTTATCACTTCTTTCTTCGTTCTTCATCCCGCAGCAGCACCTCGGGGTCATCGCGGCGGTGGGCGTGCTGGCGGCGATGGTGTTGTCGCTGGTCCTGATTCCCGCGATCCTGTCGCTGCTCAAGCTGCCGAAGGTCAGGCAACAGGAGAAGGGTCTGCGGCCGCTGACCCGAGTGCTGCTCGGGTTTGAACGATTGGTGGTCCGTCGGCGCAGAGTGGTGCTTGGTCTCGCGGTGCTCGTGCTTGCGGCAATGGTCGCCGGGTTGCCGCTTCTGCGCGTCGAAACCTCGAACGAGGAGATGCTGGGAGAAGATCATCCCGCGATCCAGATCATGAAGCTCTCCGATCGGTACTTCTCGGGATCGGCGCAGGTGATGATCGAGATCGATACGCAGAAGCGCGACGGGTTGAAGGATCCAGCGTTGCTGTCCCAAATGGTCGCGCTGGAGGAGTTTCTGGAGACAGAGGGGATCACAAAGACGATCTCCCTCACCACTCTGGTGCGGGAGATGAACCAGAAGTTCCACGCCGACGACCCCGCCTACTACGTCATCCCCGAGGACCCGAAGCTCGTGTCGCAGCTCCTGCTGCTGTTCACCTTCCAGGGCGGCAATCTCGGCAACATGGCGCTTGGCGACTTCTCGGCAGGGACGACCATGGGACTGTATCCGATGCCGTCTACCAGTGAGATGTCCAGGTTGTCACGCCAGGTCCAGGGCTATCTGGATGAGCACTTCAACGGCGGAACCGTTGCTCGCGCGCGGATGGTCGGGATGACGCTGATGATGGAACGAATGATGACTCGAATGACCCAGAGCCAGATGATCGGACTGGGTACGACGATCGCTGCGGTGGCCGTGATCGTGATACTCCTGATGGGCTCGATCGTTGCCGGACTGGTCGCCATGATCCCGCTGCTTCTCACCGTGGCGATCAGCATGGGAATCATGGCCTACACCGGCATCCCACTTGACATCATGACCCTGATGGTCTCGGCGATTGCCGTCGGGATCGGCGTCGATTATTCGATTCACTTTATCTCCCGCTTCCGCCGGGAGTATCGGAGGGATCAGGACGCACATCGCGCCCTGCAGGGGACGATCCGCACGACCGGACGAGGAATCACCTACAACGCCCTCACCGTGGCGTTGGGATTCCTCATCCTCGTGTTCGCCTCGTTTAAGGGGATCCGCTTCTTCGGCATGCAGATCGCACTGACAATGGTGATCAGTGCGGTCTCCGCGATCTCGATCATCCCCGCGATCCTCGTGCAGTGGCAGCCGAAGTTCCTGCGTCGGCCGGTGTGGGGGCGGGAAGAGGCGACGAACTCTACATCGAAGGCGTCTAGCGCCGGAATCCCAAATGAGTGAGTAAACAAACCTCTTAAGGAGGAAATCGATGCGAAACAATACATGGAACAAGATGTTCGGTTGGACACTGATGGCGTTGCTGCTGATCGGCGGCGCTGCACTCGCGCAGGATCTAACAGCGGACGACATCCTCGATCGGATGGAGACCGAAGGCGATGTGCTCGCCGAAGGGAGCATGGTCGTACAGATGAGGTTTGATAATATCTATTCGGACGGCACCACGGCGTCGAATACGTTCGCGGGATTGAGCAAGCCTGGTAAGTCGCTGATGTATTTCCTCGAACCCGAGGACGTGCGAGGCACGATCTTCCTGACCCTGGAGCCGGAAGCCGAGGACGCGGGCACACGGCTGTGGTTGTACTTGCCGCTTCTCGGCATTCCAAAGGAACTTGTCTCCGAGGAGGCCCGTGGCGGCAGCTTCGCCGGCAGTTCGATCTCCTACGAGGACATCGGCGGCGATGATCAGCGTGAGAGCTACGATGCGGTGCTGATCGGAGAAGAAGTGGTCACCGTTGGCAATGAAGATCGCACCGCGTACGTGCTCGAGTCGACGGCCAAGCCCGATGCCAACGAGGACATCGTGCGCACCGTGCTGTGGGTCGACAAGGAGAGTTTCGTGATGCTCAAGATGGAGGCCTACAACGACCTCGGTAACCTCGAGCAAGCATTGGATGTCATCGAGTTGGGTGAGTTCGAGGGACATCTGGTGGTCGACGGGATGCTCGCCCGCGACGTTCTGGAAGAAAGCGAAACCACGATTACCTTCCTCGAGCGACGCCGCCCGGCTGGCGAAATCCCCGACGAGGTTTTCGATCCCGAAAACCTGGCGAGCTTCGATCCTACAGCTTGGGGTTTGTAACCCTCAGTTTAGATGCGGACAAAACGGGGCGCTCTCACGGGCGCCCCGTTCCTTTTCAAGAACGCCGAGCTGCCGA
>Ga0315545_1004958_pt1 | contig 10825 bp, 11 predicted proteins | sample SalMarSW160210MG_FD_203096 | JGI IMG/M metagenome (GOLD analysis project Ga0315545, IMG submission 203096) | Salt marsh sediment microbial communities from the Plum Island Ecosystem LTER, Massachusetts, United States - Salt Marsh Sediment SW1602-10 ...
CTAATCTACTTTCATATTTGACCGGTACAATCTGCCTGTCATCCTCGGCATTGCGAATTGTATAGTAATCAAGGTATCTCTCACCTGGCGGGCTGAAGTGTCGATAGGTATTTCGATCTCTTTTATCGAGAGGTGTCCCGGTAAAGGCAAAGAGAGAGGCATTAGGAAGGGCACGCCGCATATTCAAGGCAAAAAAGCCGTATTGTGTCCGATGGGCTTCATCAGTCAGGACAATAATATTCCCACCTTTTGATAGGGGTCTATCAAGCGGTTTTCTGAATAGAAAAACAGTCGTCAAAATGGTCTGCCCCACATCATGACTTAGGAGTCCATACAGCCTACTGTGGGTCCCCCGCTTTTCCCTGATCTGAATGGGATTGGGGAAATGGCAATTACGAAATGTTTTGCTGATTTGATCACAAGGTCTATTCGATCGGTCACAACTAAAATGATAGGGTTTTTAAGCTTCTTCTCTTCACGTCTGAGCTTAACTGCTGCAAAGAGCATAGTGAGTGATTTTCCCGATCCCTGCCAGTGCCATATTATTCCTCTTTTTTCGTCTTCCTTTGTAACCCTTTGCAGGATCTTATTAACGGCTGTGAATTGCTGATAGCGACATACCTTCTTGACAGTCCTGCTCCTTTCCTGCTCAAAGACGATGAAATTCTGGATTATATCAAGCAGATTCCTTTTGTTAAGAATGCCTGCTATCAAAACTTCCTGGGCTGTTGGGCTGTCAGATATATCTTCGTTCTTGATTAACCCAAGCTGTAACATCTCCCTGACCGTAGGATGGTCGGCCATGTTGGGTAGCTTCTCATCTCCCCTGTGTTTCCATTCATGATAAAATTCCTCCTTAGAAAGAATTGTCCCATATCTGGCACCGAATAGATTCAATGCAATACACATCTGGTTGGTATGAAAGAGTTGAGGGATTTCCTCTTGATAACTATTCAGTTGCTTTATGGCTTTGCTAATGCCAATCTGCTTTGCTACCGGACTCTTGCACTCAATGACACTAGAGGGATTCCATTAATGAAAATAACAATATCCGGTCGATCTATTTCTTTAGGCCCCCTCACCGAGAATTGATTAACCACCAGAAACTCGTTCTTCTCAGAATTTTCAAAATCAATAAACCGAACTGTTTGTTTCTGTCTCCTTGCTCCTATATCCTGATCAATGGATATTCCCGCGATTAAGTCCTAATGAAATTTTTGATTGGCCTCCATCAGGCCTTCTGCCTGGATATGTGTAACCCTTCTCACAGCCTTATTAATGCTTTCTTCTGTTAAATGGGCATTGATTTCGGCAAGTTTCTTTTTCAGCCTGGTTATTAATACTACTTCCCTTCGGGAGAATCGCTCGCAGTCATCCTTCAATTCAGGATCAAGCTCATCCCCATGGACATAGTCATATTTCAGGCGTTTTAGCTGCTCAATGGCTGGCTGTTCAGAGAGGGTATCTTCAGTGAATTTTAGGTCCATTTTATACCATCAATTGGATTGCCATTAAAATTACACGGCCACACGTAATTTTCCTGTTAATAATACCTGCATCAAACCTTTTTTAATTTGTTCAAGCTCGGCTTTATGGGACTGTTCATTTTCGAGCATGTTAGTATCTGAAATGATAGCTGAAATTTTTTTCTGTTCGTCAATTGGAGGTAATGCAAGTTGTAAATTGTAAAGAACTCTTTGGCTTATTAGTGGTTGGCCTGATTGAGATTTATACTTATTTAGATTTTTGTATTCAAGGCTTAGTGCTAAAAATTGTAAATCAAAGAAACTATACTTAAGTTCCTTAATATATAGAGCATTATCTGAAATCCAACATTTCCCATCATTTCTATGAACTACACCACAGTATTCTCCTACTCGCCCTAATATGATTGTTTTATTTTCAAAATTAAATTTGGAAGAATACCCCAAAATCCCATTACCACCGTAAATTGGATAGATAGAATCTCTGCCATATTCTGGGATAAAATCCTTTGGCCTTGGTTTACCAGTCGATAATTTCACTGCATCATTTAGTTTTATCGTCGTCCAAACCTCTGGAATCTCTCCAATCTCAGTCTTTTTGAATTTCTCATGCCCTATTCCACGGGTGAGGAGTCTTTGCATTAAACCTTTTTTGAGTTCCTTTGTCTTACCAATAATCTGGTCCGTCTTCTCAATCGCATCGTCCACTGTTGTTAAAATATTAGCGATCTTTTTTTGTTCGGAGAAAGGAGGAATAGGCAAAATAACCGAGTGAGCCTGTTTGCGGTTCAACCCTGGTACACCTGTTGTTATATTTAACCGCTCTAAATGAAGATTTGAAAGCAAATAGAACAGCCATTTCAAATATTCTTTGCTTTGATTTTTCGAAATATAAAAGGTTGTATCTATAGGATAAAAGTTTTTATCAACCCAATTTATAGCACCAACAGTCCCTTTACGACCAATAATTATTCCGGGACCATCTATTAGTTCTTCACTGTGATAACCTACTATACCGCTCGATCCATAGACTGGGACACGTCCCTTATTTCTCTTCCTCTCTGGCAATGATGCACCGTATTCAAGATATGCAATTTTACCTAAAAAAGTTACCTCCCAATCCACAGGAATTTTACCAATAGGCGTATCTTTATATTTAACTCCGGTTTTTAAACTGCTTACCTGTTCCATTATTAGCTTAATATTATAGATTTCCTTTTTTCACCCCCACCCAAACCCTCCCCCTTCAATGGGGAGGGCAGAGAGAGGTTATTAGCTTGCTCCAAAGACATTGATAATAAACTCTTCAAACGCCTTTTCATACTCTTCCGGTCTAACGTCAATTCCAGGAATAGAAGGAATATCGAGACCACTTTTTGCAAATTCACTACCAACCATCTCCAGGGAATCTCGAAGTTTCGAACTCCGCATATAATCACTCATTCCTTCTCTGCTAATTTTATTCAAGGCGGCCCATAACTGAGAAAGTGCTGAATAAAGAGCTATCCAGTCGATCCAGATTGGTTTTTTAATTTCTGATATGTTTCCCTTAGATAAAAACTCCCACCATCTCTCCTGAGAGAGCCAGTATTCAATCTTTCTTTTTCCTTTAACCCGTGTCAGAATAAGGCCTGATCTGGAAAGCTCTATCAGAGCGTCCTGCGTTCCTCTGGCAGAAATGCCGATCCTTTTGGCAATTTCCGAAGGATGGCCAGCATCATGCGTGAGCAAATAGGCCAGGCATTCAGCCCTTGACCCCAAGCCAAATAATGCCCTTAATAGGAACCGAAGCGTATTGTGCGATGTAATTGGCACCCTTCTTGTCATCCGCCTCACTCTCAATTGAGGGCGATTAAAGCCATAGGTAAGAAAGCTTGGATCGGGCGTTTTTGTGATAGGATGTGATTTCCCATTCTTTTCACAAAAAAGAGATTCGGGGTTGTTGGGGATATTAGAAACGTGGGATTTGCAGAACTGGCTTAAATTATTCCATTTCCTTTCATTGCCCTGGTTCGCAAGAAATGCTGCCACTGCACCTAGTAAATTTCTGCCGATTTCATCTTTTTCACGCAAGATCCCCCGCAACCTTTGCATATCAATCCATTTGTTATTGACAATGAGCCAGTCTACCACCTCATCAAACAGCCTTGGTTCATAACGTGCCATTTCCAGAGTAAAAAGAAGCATAGGCTCCGGATCATATAGCCATGGGTCTTTAGTCCTTGCCTGACCCAACACGCCCAAGGTAGACCACTGGCGCCAGAGAAAATTCAGAATATTTTCAAGGAATAAATTTCTAAAGTCTTTTTGCGACATCGCTGTATCCCATATGATTCAATAAATCTTTAAGAATTTGTCGATACCCTTCGGATACATCATGGGTCATGCTCCATCGGGCTGCTCGGTCTAATTCATCAGCTGTTGGTTTTAATGTCAAAAGGTCTTCATAGTGAACCCCCGCCCCCTGGTCTACAGCTGCATAAAGCTTGAAGTGGATTTGATCGTATCGGCCTAAGAAATGAATGGTTAGTTTAGGACCAAATTCTCTGGTTGTAACACGCTCCATAAGCCGGTCTGGTAAACCAAGGTCAACCGCTGATGTAGGCCCCGTATTAATCCAATTCTCAGGTAAGTTGAAATCTCTCGCAACCTTCTTGGCAGCTGCAATGAATTCCTCTTTTAATGGCGTTGCTTTGATAAACGAGGTATCTCCTGCCTCGGTACGTTTGACATAGGCAAGGATATCTACATCCCTTGTGGTCCGTTGAGCCAGGCCCAAAAAGATCAAGGCCGATCCTCCGCATACTAAAAGTTCAATAGGTTCCACCGATGAACTTTCCAACTGTTCTCCCAAGGCACTCAATATGGTTTCAATATCTTTCTGATCTCGAAACATATTTCCACCAGGCTAATCCTAATCCAAATCTCCCCTCCCCTGGTGGGAGGGGTTGGGGGAGGGGGACAACAGCTTTTCTCTAACAACCTCCAAAATGCCTTCTAGGTTTTCAAATACATCATTATTCCAAAATCTTAATACCTTAAAACCTCGTTCTTCAAACCAGTCGTCTCTTTTCTTGTCTTCATCCTTCTGGATTTTGTGTTGTCCTCCATCTAATTCAATGATGAGCTTTTTCTTAAAATTAACAAAATCGGGGACATATTGGCCTATAGGCTGTTGTCTTCGGAATTTGAATCCTTCTATTTGTCTTCTGCTTAATCGCTGCCACAATACTTTTTCGGTTTCGGTAGCATTTTCCCTCAACCCTCTGGCAATATTTGTAAGATCTTTCTTCATCATCACCCCCACCTAACCTCCCACATCGAGGGGGAGGAATTTGTGAGTATGGATTAGTGGATGAAGGGGAGATATGCGGTAAGTATTAGACCGTATATCCCAACTCCTTCAAATCCAGATTCATCTTTTCCTCAACACCAGATCGCTCCCTCTTAAGCGCCTTCAATTGATTGAGCACCTCCTGAACATCGATTGGCTCTTCATCCTCAGTTATATCGATATATCTTGTAATGTTCAGATTGTGGTCATTAGTGCGGATCTCATCTAAAGATACAGGCCTGCAATATTTTTCAATAGATCTGTATCCCCTATATGCATTGACTATCTTTTCAATATCTTCTTTCCGAAGCTTATTCTGGTTTTTTCCTTCCAGATAATCATTCGCACCATAAAGAAAGAAAACCTTCCCTTTACGCTCTGTAGGTTTATTTTTATTAACGATAAAAAGACAGGCAGGGATGCTGGCCCCGAAAAATAAATTGCTTGGAAGTCCAATGACCGCCTCTAACAAATCCTCTTCCAAGATCCCCTTTCTTATCTTTCCCTCAGCTCCCCCTCTGAACAAAACCCCATGGGGAAGCACTACTCCAACCCGACCTTTAAGGTTCAGGGTTGCGATCATGTGCTGTACAAAGGCATAATCTCCATAGCCCTTTGGGGGAATCCCAAATCGGAAGCGGCGATAAGGATCATGCTGTGCTTCTTCATAGCCCCAATTTTTAAGAGAGAAGGGTGGATTAGCAATAACAATATCGAACTCCATGAGTCTCCCATGTTCTCCAATTATTTTAGGATTTCTCAATGTATCTCCTTTTTCCAACCTGACACTGGATAACCCATGAAGTAACATATTCATTTTACAAATAGCCCACGTGCCTATATTTCTCTCCTGTCCAAAAAGTGAGATGTTTCTGGTATTTTGCCCGCTCTCTCTAAGATGATAGACCGATTGGACTAACATGCCTCCTGACCCACAGGCAGGATCACAGATACGCATTTTTTCATGGGGATTTAAGATTTCAACTAATAGGGTTACGACCTCTTTTGGGGTATAAAATTCACCGCCCTTCTTCCCTGCATCATCTGCAAATTGTGCGATCAGGTATTCATAGGCATCCCCGAGGATGTCAGGGTTTTCCAGATTTTTGTTAGCCAGAGGAATCTTTGAGAAATGTGCTATTAAAGCGGATAATGTAACATCTGGCAGGCGGTCTTTATCGTTGAAATCCACGGTAGAAAGCACACCTTCCAGCGTTTCCGGATTGGCTTCTTCCAAAGCTTCATCCGCTTTATTTATTGCCTCACCAAGATTCTGAGTCAATGTCTTTAAGTATGACCAATGGGCTTTCTCAGGTACATCAAAGGTATAATTATCCGAATCATTAAGGTCCACATGGTCTTCTATTTTTAGCCCATCTCGTTCCTCGTCAAAAACATCAGAGAGGCGTTTCAGGAACAGAAGGCCAAAGATGTAGTTCTTGTAGTCTGAGGCATCGATATTGCCTCTAAGAATATTGGCTGACTCCCAGAGATATGATTTCAATGTGTTCAAATCTATTTTGTCCATGGCACTCAACTCCTGAAATAAAATTATGAAAAAGTAATGTGTACAAAGGAAAATATATTATGAATAGAATAAAGTCAAGATTTTATTTTAAATTATAGTTTATCTTCAGATATTATGAAGTTAAACTATAATATTGATGATTTTATTATTTTTGAAATAACCCTTTTTCTTTTAAGGAGATATAGCCGGTAGGACCTATTATGATGTGATCGAGAGGTGTAAGGTCAACAGCGCGACAGGCCTTGACCAATTTGTCATTGAGTGACAGATCATGTTTGCTAGGCTTTAAATTGCCAGAAGGGTGATTGTGAACAAAAATGAGTCCCGAGGCATTCAATTCAAAGGCAATTTTTATGATCTCCCTCGGGTAAACAGCGGATTGATCGACAGTGCCCTTAAATAAATCTTCCGCAGCCAAAACAACATTTGCACTATTCAGATAAATAACCTTGAAAACCTCTTCTTTTAGATTTGACATCGATACAGAAAGGTATTCGAGGACATCTTCTGGCCCGTTTATAACCGTCTTACCAACAATATCCTCTTTCAGTTGCCTCTTGGCAATCTCAGTGGCTGAAAGCAACTGGGAGATCTTGGCAATTCCCAACCCTTTCATCTTTTCCAAGTCCTTTTTATTGGCATTCAGCAATCCCCTGAGACCTCCAAAGTGTTTGAGCAGCTCTCTTGCTAATGTGACTGCATCTTTTCCTTCAATCCCTGTGCGAAGAAGTATGGCCACTAATCCTGCATCCGATACATATCCCGGGCCCTTATCCAACAAGAGTTCTCGGGGTCGCTCCGATTTAGGCCAGCTCTTTATTCCATGCTTGATGTTCGTTTGATCCATCTATTTTAAATCTCTTCTCCCCAACGCTTGAATAGACTGTGCTCAATTCCAAAATAATCAAAGACCTTACCGATGGTTTGATGAATAATGTCTTCAATGGTCTTAGGGTGGTGATAAAAGGAGGGTATTGGTGGCAGTATATGGGCTCCCATATCAGCGGCCATAGTCATAAGGTTAAGGTGACCTTTGTGAAGCGGTGTCTCCCGAACCAACAAAACCAGTTTTCTTTTCTCTTTTAAGGTAACATCGGCTGCCCTCACCAATAGATTGTCAGAATAGGAATTAGCTATGCCAGATAATGTCTTTATGGTGCAAGGGGCCACAATCATACCACAAGTCACAAAAGATCCACTTGCAGGAGGGGCCGCCAAATCGTCATTATGATACACCTTGTCGGCAATGGATTCCACATCTCTTACTGAATAGTCTGTTTCAAGGGTAATATTTTTCTTACCAGAATCTGAGATAATAAGATGGGTCTCCAGGTCTTTCTTAGTGAGCTCTTTTAACATCTCGATACCATAGATAACACCACTGGCACCAGTGATACCGATGATTAATCTTTTTTTCATATGCCCTTTCCTCTCCACAAAGTACCTCTCATAGAAAGTAAAATATTGAATTATTTCGATTCCTGTGTGGTAATCTCCTCAATTATCATAGCAACTAATTGCCGGCTGTTTTCTATAACAACTTTGATTCCTGCTTCATCAATATCATCCCAGTGTATACCTGCCGTTACAGTAACATTAGTATTTAATGCTGAGGAAATCTTTTCAGCCGCTTCTTTTGCAACTATATCATCCTTGTGGCCCGGGTAGCAAAACACAGAAGCTGTGGCACTCCGTAAACTTTGATCCTTTAAACTTGGCCTTGTCTGGGCTACAGCGACCGCACCAATATGGGGCCTAACACCGCCCCACATGGCCACCAACAGATCCTGACCGATCTTTTTTACAAAGGCCTCGAGGTTATATGACTCGTTATTTGTCTTAGCCTTAAATTCCACAAATCATTCCTTTTGTAATTTTTCAGCCACTAAGATACCAAGATCAGAGAATTGTCCTTAAGTGATCACAGTGTGGTAACATCAAGCATTTCACTAAGAGTAATTGATGCCTTACCCAATCACCCCATGATCATTTACAATTATTTTTTATCATGCTGATCATCATATCAGCTGCCTCCCGAGCAAACTCCCTGTCATTAATATGGTAATCAACTTTAACAACCGTCACATCTGATTTAAGCGATTTCTCTAACGTTTCACAGAAAGCATGGCTGGATTCTGGATCAAATAAGACATCCCCTTCCCTATCAGCTTCAGACCATCCTCTCAGAGGGATCAGCATCTTGATCGGGTTATGGCTCTTGTTGAGTTTATCGGCCACTGTCCGGGCCAATATCCGTGATTCATCGGCAGTAAGTCTGATGGCAGACCTAAAATCGTAAAAAAATATCTTTCGATCTTTATATTTTTCCGGGATACTTTTATTATCAAATTCAAGAACAGCAGAGTCAAGTCCTCCCGGTATCACCAATCTTGGTGTAGTTACACCTTCAGGTGTGCTCAGACGCTGAGGACCAATTGCTCCACAGTAACCACCAAACATGGCGTCAGCCAGTTCATGGGTGGCAAGATCCAAAACCCCACCGAAGAAAGACTCTTCTATCATCTCTTCCATGGCCATTCCACCAGTACCATTTGCATGAAATGGGACTACCTCAAAATCGTTTTCTTCCAAAATAGACTTGATATTTTCAGCAGCCTGCGTAACAAAACCAAATAAGGATAATGCCACTCGATTCAATACGTTATCTTCATCATTAGAGACCGACATCATTCCACAAACCGCCCCTCCTGCATTTGCTAAGATACGGCGTGAAATGGAGTTCAGCCCCAGCATATCTACCACGCTATGCATTATTGTGATGTCTTTGGTGCCTATTGTCTGAGACATGTCACGGGAAGCCACAGTAGAAACCATAAATTTAGGAACCCCCAAAGGGAGAACTTTCATAATAGAGGTTCCCATAAAAGTTCCTGTCCCACCACCCACCGAGATAATAGCTCCAATTTTGCCATGATGAAAGAGATCAAGAATAAGCTCTGTGGCCTTTTCTATAATTGCCTCGATCACATGGGATCTTTCCATCTCATTTATGTCTAATAATTTTGACACAGAAAAATCCGGTGAGGAGGTAACTACATCAGTGGTTCCGATATCAACAGTAATAGTTGAATACCCTTTTGATTCAATGACCTCTTTTAAGAATAAATGCTCCTCGCCCTTTGAATCAAAGGTTCCAACAATAGCAACTGATTTTCTCATTATGCCTTGGGCTACCTGTTTTATCTACACTTCTTGGCTGTTACATATTCTTCAGAGGATTTAAAACATCTTTACCGGATTGATTATCTTTTCTACAGAGTTTGCTCTAATGCGTCTACCACGGCCTGAGCAAACTCAGGAGTATTAATATGAGTATCAACCTCTATGATATCGATCTCTGGATCCAGGTTCTCTCTGAATTCATCAATAAAGGTTTTATCAGAAATCGGGTCATAAAGAGCACCACCTTTGACGCTTATCGATGAGAAACCCTTGGTGGGTACGATAAATTTCACCAACTTTTTATTTTCATGTTTATTGAGTTTCTCAGCTACCGCTCTGGCAATAGTCTGCATTTCTTCAGGGCTTGTTCTCGCCTGCACCCTGAGAGCATCCTGAAGCAGGAGTTTCCTTTCTGCAAGCTTTCGTGATACCCAGAGAGAGTCACCCTCCTCTCTCCTCTGGATAGGGCCACAACTTATCATATCAAATCCGCATGGTGAGAGAATGTAGGGTTTGCCGAGATTGATACCAGCATCTAATCGCTCCGGCCCAGCAGCACGGTTACCTCCAAGGAGATATTCACTAAAGCCAGCGGGAACTAAATCAACGAAAGCCTCAAACAACCCCTGACCTACCAGTTCACCCGCTGCCTTTTCACCCAATCCGGTGGCATGAAACGAAACAATATTATAACTCCCTTCCAAGAGTTCCCTTACATAATGAGCGCCCTTATCACAGAAACCGAACTCGGTAATGGCAATAGAGGGCTTCTCATCTTTTTGGGGAGGCATAAATTCTTCCACCATGCCACATATAGCACCCGCGCCGTTGACCATCAGCTTTCTCACTAATGGATTCAAACCCACGGTGTCTACCACGCTATGCATCACTGTGATATCCCTCACCCCAAAATATTCCGCAAGCCTCTTAGCATATGCTGGCATGGCTGTTACGCTTGAGATCAGCAGTTTGGGCAACCCAAAAGGCAAAAGTTTTATCGCCGAGAGGGAGATAAAGGTTCCTGTCATCCCGCCAACGGCTATAATCCCTTGCAGCTCACCAACCTGATGAAAATCCAGTAACTTCTTGCCCAAACCTTCAGCCATGGTCGAAATTGCTTCATCCCTCTTCTTAGCCAGCATATCCTTGATTTCATGTATGGTTGTCCCTCCTGCTTGAGCGAGTTCTTCGCATGTAATATCTGGTTTCAGCGAAGATATGATGGCACCGGTACCAATGCTTATATCGATCAGTATAGTCTTATGCCCTCTTCCCTCTATGCAGTCCTTTACGATT
>Ga0315545_1004959_pt1 | contig 10824 bp, 12 predicted proteins | sample SalMarSW160210MG_FD_203096 | JGI IMG/M metagenome (GOLD analysis project Ga0315545, IMG submission 203096) | Salt marsh sediment microbial communities from the Plum Island Ecosystem LTER, Massachusetts, United States - Salt Marsh Sediment SW1602-10 ...
TGACATCGTGGCCCCTCTTGGTCCTCAACATCATTGTAATGAAAGCTGCAATGCAGGGCCAAATACTTATCGAGTGGAAATCGTTGTCTTAGGGGATTAGGAGCGCCAAGTGTGAATGTGACCCATTCTGTAGTGCTGTTGCAAGCTATAATATCATAGGTCAATTCCAATTCGCTATAATCCTCGGCCAATCTATCTGAATTAACTATCGTTATCTTTACACTCGAATTGATAGCACCATCTAAATCTTCAAGATATGGTTCCAATAAATTTGTTACATTGCTCACTCTCAAAGTGACTGTAGGAATTTGTCCCTTACTCGTATTTTTTGTCGGCTCGATTTCAAATGGGAACGGGGTGTAAGTTTCGCCGCCGAATTCTATCTCTTCAAAGTTGCGAACATACCGCAAGACCGTATCATCAGTCAAAGTCACTTCCAATAACAACAACCAAGCAGCTTTGCTCTGTAGTTTGTTTTTTTCTATTATTATGTTGGCTGGTATATCTCTTGGCATTAGCTTGTCGGATTCGCCTCCACTAAAATCATTTCGGCCCGCCAGCGTCTCAAGGGTACTCTTGAATCTAATGGGTTGAATTTCCACTTGATTGGTTCAACAAACTTTACATCATACGTTTCGCCATCTTCGGTATTTTCCCAATTGAAACTTGTTCCACCATAGCCAACAGTAGTTTCCTCGAAAGTTTCAAGTGCGGTTTTATCTGCGGCGGTCAAATATCTAAAAACGAGTTTCCATTTTTTAGGCACAACCGTAAAGCGGTTCCGAGATAATTGATAACCATTCTCGAATTGTGAACGCAATGTAGGGTCAACAGCTGTTTCCTGCTCGAATTCTTCAACACTCGGCCCTTGTGTTAGGGTTGGGAAATCACTCATTGTCTTGCACCTATTTCCTGTATTGCATTCCGCATTGGCCCGTAATTGTGAATGTCTTTAATCACAACATTTGTTACATATTTTTCGCCGTCAAATTCTATTTTGCCTTTGTCTGCGCTCACTGGCCTTGATGTTTGATTTATTACATTCACTTCAACTGTAGTACCAGCACTTTGTCCTTTAGGTATTACCGATTCTCCGCGTTGCAATATTGCCGGAAACTCATCGGGTTGCAAACCGGCGTGTAATCTCGGAGCGTTTGAAAAAAGCATCTTCGGCACTGTTCGCTCGGTGGAGCCCGCGCCTATTGCCCCACCTAAATGCTTTGCAGGTGTTTTCATAACGCCAGCGCCTACCATCAAGCCAGTTGCCACCTGCATAGCCATTATCTGAATTATTGAAGCGGCAACCGCTCTCAAAAATCCAGTGGCGGCATCTTTGAATTTTCTTGCGTTCAAAATCATATCGGCAAAAGAATCAGCGAAGGCGTCTCTGACTGCATAGGCAACTTCGCTACCAATTTCACCGAAAGTTTTTATGTCATTCGCCATCTCTCTTTGAGCAGATTTTATCCCACTAACAAAACTGCCCGACGATTTGAGCTTTTCAATATCCAATTTTCTTACCTGTTCGTTGTACCAAGCAGCTAAAGCAACTTTGTCATCTATAAAGCTTTTGTATTCCTCCAACTGTAAGTCCAACAGTCTTTTTTCTACCTGATAAAGCTGCTCGCTCATTCTTCCCATCTCGGAATACATAGAACGATACGCTTCCAGCTTGTCCCTTGTAAAATCTTCTTTTGATATTTCTGGCTGTAAACCTTGTGGTTTTTTAGGAGTACCTTTCTCCCCGAAACTGAATATTTTGACTACTCTGTTTTTTAGTTCCGTTACCGTATCAACGACTGGCTGTGCGGCTGTTTTTATACCTTCCCACCATTGTTGCATCTTTCTTTGGGCATCCTTGCTATGAAGGGCCTGTAGGTTCTTTTGAATTATGTCGGCGGCCTCTGTGCTGCTTTCACTTATGCCCTCAAGTGCATCGCCGAAATATTTTTTTGTATCCTCGGCAAAACCCTTAAAAACAGATTCTACTGTTTGATTGTGAATTATTTCTGCCGCTTCTTTTTCGGCTTGTTTATATAGTTTCAATTGGTCAGGTCTAACAAACGCTGGTAAATCAAAAGGACCTTTTGATACTTTTTCTAACGAAGTTGCCTTACCTTCAACAGCAGCATAAGATGAACGATATATTTCTCCTCCTCTGGTCTGAAAGATTTGCCGAGCCGACTTGCGAACCAAGTCCTCACGTCCTCCCATCATACCTTCAGTAATCCCCTTCCAAATTGCCTCGCCAGTTCTTATTGACAAGTTAATAATCGTTTTCGCAAATGCTTTCAATAATTCTATCAGTGAATCAAGAATCGCCTGAAAGCCCTTGTGAAAATCTGTTTTTAATAGTTTCAAAAAATCAAACAGGACATCTTTGATAAAAACTATCCTGTCGGCAAAAGCAATCGCCCAGCTCTCAATAATACGCTGATTTTTTATTATGGCATTTGATAAATCTATGATACTTCCTTTGAATCTTTCACCAATACCAACAGAGATAATTTTTATCGCCTGCCATAATCTTTTCAGTTGAAAAGCTAAAGTATCTGTCATTTTTGCAAAAGCTTTTTGAGTTAGACCAGTGGAGTGAAGCATTAGTTCATAGTCACTCAACATTCCTTCTGCTTGGTTCAAAGCTGCTGCAAGACCAGCTAAACCTCTTACGTTTGGTATCAACGCTGCCAATTGCTCTGCTGTAGCTCCCTTTAATTTTTTCAGCACACCAGTTAGTCCTATAGTTCTCAACGTAGCTGTATTTAATTCAAAACCGAATTGCTTCGCCATTTCTATTGCTTCCCCGCCTGGTTTCAAAAAGGCATTTAATAAACCCCGCATTGATGTAGTAGCCAAGTCAGTTTGCAATCCAGCCCTTGTCATAGTGGCTATTGCTGCTCCCAATTGCTCAAATGATAAACCTGCAGCGGCGGCTGTAGCTGTAACTTTTCCTATATTCGGAGCAAGCTCAGCAAATGTAGTTTTGCCTCGTTTAACAATGGCAAACAACCAATCACTAACCTTACCTGCTTCATCTGCTGACATTTGATATGAATTAAGAATTGTAGTTATTGCATCAGCAGCTATCCCTGTATTGGTCAATCCAGCTTTAGCTGCTATGGATGAAGTCCTCAATACATTCATAGCTTTAGCAGGTGCAATTGAAGCACTGAGTATATCATATAATCCTTTTGTTAATGTGCTTGTTCCTTCCCCAAATTCGACCGCTATATTTTTTAATTGCTTTGCATATTTTGGCATATATTTCATCGTGTGGTCATCAAGCATTGTACTAACATTAGCCAATTGCTCTTCAAAACTTGCAAATGCTTTGACCGAAGCTCCTAACGCGGCGATAGCTGCAATGCCTATATATTTAAGTTGCCGCTTTATTATGCCGCCTAATTTTTTAACTGCCCTGCCAAGTATTCCAAAAGCAGTAGAGACCCCTCTTAGTTGGACTCCGACCTTCATTGAAAATGTGCGTATATTCTTTGTTGCTTTTACAAGTTTGGTTTGCAGGTCTCTCATATCGGCCCGCAAATAAGCTGTAAGTGTACCCAAATCAGCCATTCCTTTTGCCTCTCCATTTTTTCATTTGATTTTCTTTCCGACATACATTTAAGTATTCACAAGTTGGTTGTCCAAAACCTCCATAACATATAAGTGGTCTGCTGAGCTTGACAATTGTATTATCTTTGTATTCGTTTTTTCTACATTTACCCATTTTTATTTCTTTCTATACTCAGCGAAGAATTTGTTAGGGTTCGGCCTTCCGGCCTTTTCCCAAGCAATCATCGCTTCTTTTGATACCTTCATTTTCGGCAACCCAAAATTTTCTGTTTGCTTATCAATATCCGCATCGTTGCGTTCTTTAACGCCGAAGAACCCGAACAATGCTTTGCGAATTTGCGTCAACTCAACATCTTCCGGCTTTATAAATTCTCGATATTCGCTCAGTCTTTCCAAGTAATGCGACAACTGTTGCAGCGTAAGCCGCTCTATCTTTTCCGGCGACCATCCAAACTCCTTTGACAACTCGAAATATATCGCCGCCCAATCAGTCAGCTCGTCTCTGTCAGGTTCCCTTTGACCTTTGACCCTTTGGGCGGCGCTTCGGAGTTTTTTGACTGCACACTGAATATGTCACCTGCCTCTGCAATCTTTCCCAATTGTGCAGCATCCAACTGTCCGATTTTCTTCTTAATATCATCGACCGACATATCAGGATAAGTACCCAAAGCTAAAGCAGTAAGTAAATGCACAGTGTCCCTTATCCTGCCGGGACCAAAGTTGATTTTGTCAATCGGCTTGTCGTACACATCTTCAAGGTACTGCAAACCCACGACTCGACACTTCGTATCAATCACAAAACCATCACCCAAATTCATCTTGTCAGTCCGAAAGTCCCTTGCCTTATTTACTTTTCTTTTTGCCATATCAAACTTCCTCAAAAATAATTCCCACCTGGTCACCGGCTGGCCTACTCTCATTAGGTGTACCCATAAAATTAACGTCATACATCGTTATTTTGTCACCGGAAAAAGGTAAACTTAAATCACTCAAAGATATTGCCGCATAAAAAATCAGTACAATTTTTTTACCGTCCAACTTCGTATGCTCAAACTGTAATGCAATCGTATCGCCACCCAAAGACTCTCGGCCTATCGTCAGCCCTTCCCAGCTTGTCGAACTTGTTGCGAACGAATAACTCGAAGGGTCATAACTTAATTGGCCTGTACTGGCGTTGACTGAACCGCCTAAGCCCAAAGCCAAACGTAAGTTATTACAGCTGAACTCCGCAAGTGAAGCTTTCAGCGTTGCTATACCTATACTGATAAGCTCGGTACTTGACGAACCGGACGGGCTGAACGTCAATGCTTTACGCTGACAATCAAGTTGTACCTCGCCCGCCAAGTACCCAACATTCACACCATTCAGATACAATTCTCCCGAACCCAACATTACATTATTGGTATCAGCCATAATTAGCTGCCTTGTACTTGGTCGGCAAAGAATCCAATTTGGTCACCGGCATCTCTGGTCGTAACGTGCAACGCCTTGAAAACAAGGTCATACAGCGTTACATCTTCTTCGGTGAAGGGAATAGTTATCTCGGGCGCAGCCACAACATTGTAGAGTACCAAAACCACTTCTTTGCCATTTGGCCGTTCGTGTTCAAACCGGAGAGGCATTTCATCGGTTGTCTTTTTGCCGCCGAATTTCAACACGTCAAAACTGGCACTGCTATTATCAGCCGAGTACGAACCACTATCTGGCGCACCTTCGTAAGCAGGAAAGCTCTGGCTCGCACTAATATCCTCATAGATACCCATAGCCAATTTAAGATTCGCGGCTTTGAGCTCAGCAGTCGAAGCTTTTAATTCTACCCTTTCACCGGTAATAAACTGCTTCACCGGCCCCATTTCGTTGGAAGGTTTGAAGTCAACGACATCTCTGGCGTACATCAACTCGACATTGCCTTTGAGGTAGCCAACATTAACTCCATTCAAGTACAATATTCCATTACCTAAAGTTACCTGATTTACGTCGCCCATTGTTATTACTCCTTTGTTAATGAGACCAAAAGAAAAGGGGCACATCTGGTTTTATCCAAACGTGCCCCTGTACAGGCGTCGATGGTACAGCATCTCAGCGGGCGCGACTCCGCCTATGCCTTTTGTTCTTTTGGCCAAGTTTTATTTATTGTTCAAAACACTTTGAAAAACCTCATCATATTTTTTTGCGATTACTTTTATGTCCTGATGTTTCTCTACGAATTTCCTACCATTCACAGCAAGTTTATAACAAAGCTCAGGACTATCTAACAGCATATTCACCTTGTCAACTATATCCTGCACATCCCGCTCGATAAACAAGCAGTCCTCTCCATCCTTTAGCATTTCACCGTGATAACCGACTTTAGTTATTAAAACAGGCACACCGCACGCTAAAGCTTCACCGACAACATTGCTGCAACCCTCGCCCATGCTCGGCAGAATAAGACAGTCGATTTTATGATAAAATTCCCTGACCATATCCTCATGTTTGACCTGCATCTGACCTTTGGGGCCGTTGTGTAAGCATTCCTTTTTCTTTACCAAGCCATACAAGCTCAAAGTGGTTCCGACATAAAATTGCCAGCCCTTATAGTTGCCACCCATTCCCCATATATTACCGGAGAAACCAACGGTAAACATTCTGTCCGGTCTTTTGTTTGGTGGTTTGAATATCTCCAAATCGATACCGTTAGGTATTAAGTAAGTGTTGGTATTCACCCGCTCGGCTATATTTTTCAATTGATTGTTTGTTGCAATGACCGCTCCGACCTGAGCCAATTGACTATCGTACCGCGAACCTTTATTGACGCTATCAATTACCATTCCACCAATCCTTAAAACTACTTTTTCTCTGCACTCTTTTATTAAACTTATATTATCGATATTTTGTGCCAAAATCAACGGGTATGAGTTCAGTAAATCAGTATCTATTTCCTGTTTGATATTTCTGCGAATGCGAATTATCTTGTATCTCACACCAAGCAATCTTCTTAGGTGTTTAAACACTATGCCCCAACTCCAACCCAACGCATTTTCAATACTTAAAACCATCATGTAGAACGAACTCCACTCAATCGGGTTATTATCTTATCTCGCCTGTCAGTAAATCCCAAGGCGGACGGTGTCATTGCCACTACAATATCAGCTTTTTTTATTGCGACTTTGTCCTCTTTGGAATAGATAAACTTGGGATTCGCCTTGTTAAATTTCAATACAACCTGCGTATGAACATAGTCGGGCAATTGCCTGCCTATCTCTGCCGCCTGGTTAGCAAAAGCCCAACCGCTAACATCGCAAAGCCAAACAACCTTCTTTTTTGTAATACCGGATTGCGGACACTTATTTTTGTATAGCCGTACTCTGTTAGTTAAAAGACTTCTTCTGATATACATATTGGTTGTCCAACAATCTCTTTTTTCGTACTCTGATTTGCATCTATCCCAAAAACCAACATCCATTTCGGCAGTAGTAAATTCGCCTTCCATTTTAATAATACGCTTCGGCCATATTTCGCTTCGTATTTTTATGTCGCTGGTTATTATTTCTTTATGCTGAACAAACTTAGTAACAACCAATTCATTCAAAAACAGGTGGTCGATATGCCCGTATTCACCAACAGCATTATGTGTATAAATTATATCCGGCTTAACTTTCTCTACGGCCTTTTCAACAATCCAACCAATATCATCTTTGATAGTTTCTACCTCACTGAACCTATTGCGAAAACCACTATGCTCTATAAGGTTTATGCCTTCACCCTCACATACTGCTCGCAAAGCCCCGTAGCCCTTCTCCTGCGTGGCGATTACCAATAAATGCCTCTCATAGCCCATATTTTGCAATACAGGCCAACCACAGACGACCTCATCGTCACAATGAGCTAATATGGCCAGAATCTTAGTCATTTTTTCTAATCCACCATTTTAGGCATGTTTTCCCGTCTATATTATCCTCGACAAAGTAAAGTTCTTCGTAATTCCCCAATTCCGGCAAATGCAAAAGCTCTTTCCACCCTTCGCTCATGTATCCACCGAAAAACAGAGTGCCTCCATCCTTTAACAAGCTATTGGCTTTAATGAGTAATTTCTTAGACCACTCAAGCCAACTTTTCTCGTCATCGGGCACATATTTTTTATCCAGACCATAAATAGAAATGTTGTCATATTTTCTATCATCAAGCACCAAAAAGTCTTCAATTATGTGCATCGCAGGACTGCCATACTTGGCTATTTCAGGGTCAGAATCAATCGTTGCACATTTGTTTGGTTCATTGACTAATTTGCAATAATGCTGTGTTGCTGCATTAACGCCAACAATCAAAACTTGGCCTTTCAAACTCGGCAAATAAGCATTTTCAATCCATTCTCGATATTTGTACTCAGTTTTCATTTTTTACCTCTGCAACTAAAATATCGTTTCGTTTTACGCTATGATGATTCTCGCTTATACCATCAATACGATAAATTTTGAAGGACTGGTCTATTTCCAACAGCTTGCTCCGTAATCTCTCGTTATCACCATTAGGAAACAGTTGTTGTATGTCATCTATCAAAATCACTGTCCCTTTAATGTAATGCTTTTTTATCGCTTCAAGTTCAATCCATACCTGCTCGCTTTCTTTACTCTTATGAGCGTCCAAATATATCGTTGCCGGCTCATCCATATGGCGCAAAACTTCATCCAGTTTTTCCTTACTGTCCCCATATACCAAGCATATATTGTCCTGCTCCTTAAATCTCTCAAATGCTTTGTTGAAATAGAACTCATTGTTTTCGATACTCGTAATGTTTTGAAAGCCGACATCGATAGCCAACTGAACACACCTGCCCATATTCGTGCCAGTTTCTACAAACCAACTATTGTATGCAAATATTGAAAGTGTTTTTTTGCTAATTGACACTATATTACCTCTTTGATAATTTCAAGTAGCTTTTTTACTTGTATCATATTCTCATATTTTTCCAAAACGAGCTGCCTGCCGTTTTCGGCTATCCGTTGCCATTTGGGATTGTCCGCATCTTTAAGATATTCCCGGAAGCGTTTTATGTAATTCTGCTCGTTTATGAATACGGCATTTTCACCATCGACAAATCCGAGTTCATCACAACCATTTTCGCCGTTTACTTCCATAAAAGACAAGCATCCACAAGCCGGAATCTCAAAGTATTTATAAACACTCGTTGTTCTGCAGGCCGCTATTGCCGCTCGATATTTGCCAAGCAACTCAGCATATCCATCACCGACATAGCCAGCACTTTTACCCACATAAGTAACTCCCATTTTGCCTTGACACATTCCTCTAAGCTTGTAATGTTTAGCGTTCCATAATACACCAGTAAGTAAGATTTTATCGCTAATCCTATTTGACCAATCAGGGCTTTTGTGCAAACCCTTATTTATTCCAAAGATTATTTGTTCGTATCTGAATTCTTCGGGCAAGTATTTCCTGATGTATTTGGGCGATTGATGATTGATAATCAACTCAAACCCTTCTCGTTTCGCCTTGGAAATCCACTCTGGAGTTATGCTATGGGCATCCGGCGAACGGGCAACCTTTAAGCTCGGCAGGTCTTTCAGCCCTTCCGGTTCCAAATTCTCCAGCGAATAAAATATAAGGACATCATATCCTTCAAGTTGTTCCGCTTTGACAACTTTACCGATAGGTAAAATATCAACTTCAGCCAAGTCCGTATTTAATAAACCGCACCGAAAAAATCTATAAGCGTTGTTAGTCCAATGCGACCCGCTCAAACCTACATCGTTCTGATTATAGACACATCCGATTCTCATAATTTTACCAACTCCGGCACATCCCTTTGGCTATAAGCTTCGATGATATTGCAATTCCCATAGTCCTTGTAAGATTCTGGGTTAACTGTACTTGTATATATGATCGAACCGTCAGGTATAGCTATCTCAGGAAAGCCGCCAAAATGATATCTAACCTTATTCTGTAAAACGTATTCCCTGACCTTATCGTATTGGTTGCGCCAGTGCCCCGACTTGATTATATTCGCCCACACCATCATCTTATCAGGTCTCGGCAAATTTCCCCTCGATGAGAACATCCATACTAATAACTGCTCAATCTTGCAAAAGGTCTTCATTTTGTCTATCGTCACGCTATCCTGATTAACCGCCGAATCAAACTCCTCTATCGTTCTATTTGTTCTGATTAACTCAATAATCAGGATAGCGAAAAGCACTTGTGGCAAGCTAATATCAAATAAGACCATTTTTCTCTGCACGTTAAGCTCAGCCAGTATATTCAAGAACATCATCCCCCCAACAACACTGTAAAACCCAACACTATCATCAAGCGAATCAACAAACATTGCGGTATCTTCGCTCAAAATCCTGTCCGAATCTTTTTGTTTTTCACTCGATAAACAAAAGATATTTCTGTCCTTCTCCGGCAGACCATCCTTATACTGATAACTCAGCAGTTTGCCTAAATTATTATTCGTTACCCTACCGAAAGACAGGTCCATCCCCTTAATCGCAGTTACGCTATAAAACAAGTTTCTTTTATCAATAGCTTTCCTTGTAAATTTATAGCCCTTATCTTCAATAGCATTTTCAACGATTTTTAGTCTATTCAGGTTTACAAATACATTTCTCCAATAACCCAAATATGGATTATGTTCGAGAATCAATATCCTCGTACTAACATCCAGAGCTTTTTTCACAACCTCTTTTATTAACTCAATCTCCACCCCTTCCCCTGCCAAAATATGCAGTATGCAAGTATCGCACTCTCCCTGCTCTGTTGTCACAAATTCATCTGCTTTTACGGCCCTTCTGTTTATCTCATCAAAACCCCACGGCAATTTATGAACAACCTCAACGAACCGCTTGCCAAGCAAATTGCTTTCTATCGCCTTCAATGCGTTATCGTGCCAAATAGAACTCAACTCTTTATCCCCTTAATTAAGTATCGTTGCTGCTGATAATACACCCTCAACTCATCCGAGTAAAGCTCCGGTCCTGACCAATCCCATTTAATCATCAGGGGTTTATAATCATCTAATCCTAATAATCTTGCATTGTGCAACAAAGCATAACAGCGATTAAGAATTTCCTCGAAATTATCACCCCAAGCAGTGACATTAAAATATATACCTCTTGGGAATCTGCCCGCCATAGAATCAACAAAAAAGGTAATAACCGAATGTGACTCAAAATCAATATCAGCCGGAGGATTACGAAAATACACACCATACGGATCAGCCGCATTAAGTCCTAACATATTCCCCAAATGCCC
>Ga0315545_1004960_pt1 | contig 10824 bp, 8 predicted proteins | sample SalMarSW160210MG_FD_203096 | JGI IMG/M metagenome (GOLD analysis project Ga0315545, IMG submission 203096) | Salt marsh sediment microbial communities from the Plum Island Ecosystem LTER, Massachusetts, United States - Salt Marsh Sediment SW1602-10 ...
CCAATCAAAATCTTTTGTTATATTATACGTGGGAATAGGGAAGGTAAAAATTCTGCCCTTCGCATCTCCTTCCATCATCAATTCCGCAAATGCTTTATTTATTATATTCATCTCCGTCTGGAACTCTGCATACGTCGCGTCTTTTTCTCTTCCTCCTATTATAACTTTTCTGCCTCTGAAACTTTCCGGAATTTTTAAATCCAGAGTAATATTTGAAAAGGGCGTCTGGAACCCAACTCTGGTAGGAACATTTATATTGAATAAAAATTCCTGTAAAGCTTGTTTTGTGCCCTTGTAATCCAATTCGTCAAACCTAATAAACGGAGCCAACAGTGTATCAAAATTCGAAAAAGCCTGTGCCCCGGCAGCTTCTCCTTGAAGGGTATATATAAAATTAACAATCTGTCCAAGCGCGCTTCTCAAATGTTTTGCGGGAGAAGATTCGACTTTACCACTCATTCCCCTAAAACCTTCCTTTAAAAGGTCCATCAGATCCCAACCCACACAATAGGGTCCAAGAATTCCAAGGTCGTGAATATGAAAATCGCCGCTGCTGTGCGCTTCTCTGATTCTGGGACTATAAATTTTACCAAGCCAGTAGCGGGCAGTTACAGATGAAGAGACATAGAAGTTTAACCCCTGAAGAGAGAAATTCATGTTTGAATTTTCTTGAACTCTCCAGTCTTCCTTTTTCAGGTACTTCCCCATTATCCCTTCAACATCCCTAAATACATCTTCAACTTTACGAGCTTCGTTTCTCTTCTCCCGGTAAAGAATGTAAGTTCTTGCCACATCAGGCAATTTCCTTAACATCAAGGTTTCTTCTACGTAGTTCTGAATTTCCTCGACTGTCGGGACGTTTCCGTTCTTGAAGAAATTCATATAAAGTGAAGTCTCAACTTGATTAGTTATAGCATTAGCGTCCTCTTTCGCTCCTATCGCTTTAAGAGCTTTAGAAATAGCAACGCTGATCTTCTTTTTGTTATACGGAACAACTTTTCCAGACCTTTTCCTAATAAGCCATTCCATTAATTAAACCTCCTTTACCACTAAAATATAAACCATTATTTCACAAGAGATACGAAGTTTTCACTTTTTCCGAATACCGAAAAAACCCTATAATGTCAACAGTTAATATAAAAAGACTCTTTTTTTGCATTTTATATCTTTATTCTTATATTAAAAAATCATTCTCATAAGTCAAGGGGGTTTACAGGAATTTTTTTAAAAAAAACAAAATTTTTTCCTTTTCTGCCGAAGAAGAATTTCATATGGTCAAAAATCTTGACTTTCCTTTTTATCATGTTAATTTTAAAAAGGATGAAAACTTTAAGCAGATATGTTATCATAAGAAAACTACTACATCTCTCAACCGCTGTAGTACCACTTTGCTATGTTTTTATCCCAAGATACCCAATGGTGATAAGTCTTTGCTTTATGGGAATGTTTTCCTTGTTCTTCGATTTTCTGCGTCTTGAGGTAAAGCCTCTCAGCAAACTTTTTAATCGTCTTTTCGGAAAGCTACTCTGGGAAAAAGAAAAGGAGACTTTAACAGCCGCTACTCATTACGCAGTAGCCGCTTTTCTCTCTGTATATTTTTTCGATAAATGGATAGCTATTGCCGTATTGCTTTTCCTTTCCCTTGGAGACACTGCTGCCCATATAATCGGTGTACGGTGGGGTAAGAGGCGCATCGATTCAGAAAAAACCGTAGAAGGGAGTCTGGCTTGTTTGGTAATATGTCTTAGCGTATCTTCTCTTTTACCTCAACCCGACTTGCTCGTTCTGTTTGTCGGTTCGATAATTGCTTCTCTTGTTGAGTTTTTTCCTTTCGGCATCGACGACAATTTTGCTCTTCCTCTGATATCGGGTGCAGCAATGGAAATTATGGTTAAACTACTATAATACTATAATTATCTGGCTTATCTTTACCGAATTTATTTACTACAAAGACACTACACGGCAAAATCACTTAAATTTTAAAATCAAATATCAAAATGTAAAATTACAAATAATAATTCAAAAAATAAAAAACGATACAGCTTTAAAGAAGCAAGAAATAATTTTACATTTTAATATGTCATTTTGCTTTTCAATTTTTAATATTTAAATTCCAACGTCAACTTACAACACTACACAGACATTCAAGTAAGACGTTTTGATTAATAAAACACAGTACGTTAGCTAATGACTATTATCTATAACTCAAAGATAAATTAAAATGATTCTCTTCGCGTAAAGAAGGAGTCTTTTTTATGAGTGCGCTACTTGCCGCGGAGAGATTTAGGGCAATTCTGCCAAAATCGAGACCGATTCCTCCGGTAAGGAATATCTGATCCCAACTGCCAGGATCATAAGCTGGTCCAATTTTCATCGGAGAAGGCTCGGTATAAAAACCTGTGCTCAAAGACAGTAAATCGTTAAGCCTGTATTGCCCCCCAAGATGTAATCTTATAACATTTCTATAATTATCCGACTCCCAAACTCCTTCAGAATACGCCAATATCCAATGCATATACTCTCCTGAAGCATTAAGATATATTTTATCTTTAAAATTTATACCGGTCCCAAATCCTAACACAAGAGGCAAACTTTCATCGGACTCAACAGAAGATACCGTACCATTATTATTTCTTTTATAAGCTTCTCCAAAACCTTTCTTAATAAGAAAACCAATGGAAAGAATATCGCTTGCCTTATACTGCAAACCCAGACAGGGCTCAACACCGTATTTGTCCAAAGTATAACTGCTGTTTCCATATTCATAATCGGCACTCTCAGATGCCGAACTCGAGCGCATCCAGAAAATAGCCATATTCATGCCAACAGAAAAGTTATCACTTATCTTTTTACCGATTGTAGGATTTAAAAAGTAGAACCTTATAGCATCCTCTATCTCCAAAGAAATCTCTCTATACCCTTCAGGAACAGATGGGTCAAAAACCGTACCCTCAAATAAATATTGGCGCGCATACATATAAGGCACAGACAAAGACAATCCAAAGAAAAAATCCTTTCCAAACGGAAAAGCAACCCCAAAATAATCAGGGAAAATATCATCCATCGAAGAAGTATCCTCAGGCCAAGCGACAGCAACTATTTCCCCTTTTGTTAACTTATAACCAGCAAATACATTAAGCTTCTCGGCACAGGCAAAGACAGCAGGATTATACAACCCGCATTCAACACTGCCGTTTAAACCTATCGGAGCTCCACCCACACCAAGAGAATAACCACCTACGTCATTCTGCTGATAGTAATAGGCGGAGACAAAAAGAAACAACGACAAAAACAACATTATAAACCTCCTTTTTATCCTTTAACAAAAAATTTTTCACTTTCACCCATTCTAAAACCACCTTTTTTCTAATTGTACAAAGTGCTTTGTTTTAAAAAGCATTATACCGTTTTTTCTTAATTTGTCAAGGGGTTTTATTTTCGTATTCTCCGAATCCGAGTTAAGGTGAGAATTAAGAATTTTAAATTATGAATTTTGAATTAAAAAAAGAATTGGGGACTGGGATATGGGATTTAGGGTTTAGCCAAAATAAAAACTACAATTACTACATGTTCTACATGCGGAAAACAGGTCTTTGGTCTTAGGTTTTAGTGAAAAATAGATTTGTGTTATTCGTGCAATTTGTTGTTTTTTTTCAGTTGTTCTGGTCGGGTTGTGATTCTGGATTCTACCTTCTATCTTCTAACTACTAACTTCTTCTTTACAGTGCCGCATCCCGGATTATCGGCTTTCCGTCCGAAATGCTCTTAACGTACCTGGAGTCTATAAAATCGACCCATTGTTTCCCCGCGAGATATCTTGCCAACGCCTCTTCAGGATTCTCAGAAAAAATAGACAAGAATTTAAGATAAGCAAACCCAAGAAGGAGGTTATCTTCAACCTCATATAAATTATAACTCACTTCACTTAACTTTTGTTCTTCCTCGACTGTTAGCCCAACGGAACCTGAATATAGGAGAACTTCTCCAATATATGAAGCTGTTCCAGCCATTACTTGAGTAAGCCCTTTAGCATTAACTTTGCTTGTGGCGCTCGGTATAAAATCGCTTTCAGCTTGAATCCAACGAACAACCACCGGCCACCTCATCCAGAAACGAATGGAATAATCATAGGCTCTTTTGATTGTTTCGCTATCACCTCTTACTCCGCTGGATCTGGCGTACAACAAAGCTTGATGACGTAGCTCTTCGTATTCTTTATGCCACCTTATCTGTGAAGTTGGAGATAGAAAAGGTATAGGGAATAAAAGGAACATAAAGATTACTACAGTTAATATTGGACGATAATTCTTACTCTTTTTTACTTTAAAAATCATCCTTATATAATTTACTTAATTTTTCGAATTTCGCAACCCCAAAAAGCTATTTCTTGTATTCTCATACAAAAAACTCTGCAGTACTTTCAAATACTGCAGAGTTTACCTAAAACCTTTGAACCCTAAAAATAACAAGGAGGTAAAAATAATTTTTGTCTACATATCCAAAAACATTTTATTTAAACTCTTTTAAACCTTCCTCCTCGCCTTTTTTATATTCTCTTAAGCTCTCAACTTCTTCTTTCAATTCCTGGAAAGACTGGGAAGCTCGAAAACGAGTATATAAATTTTCATTCTCGCTTGAATACAGCTGTTTTAAAAGCTCTTCTCTGGCTTTACCAATGGGCAGTTCCATAAGTACAAAAGCTCTATATCCTTTGCCTTCCTCTTTTACTTTGGTCTTATTTTCTCTCGAACCCACAAGGGTTTGATCTACGACATTTTTAGAAACTTGAGTAAATTGTGTAAGAAGTTCTCCTTCTTCGACTCCTCCTACTTCTTCATCGAATTTCTTTATCAATGCCATAATATGAGATTCGAGATTCTCGGCTATATCAAGTCTTGCTCCCTGCTTGGCTTTATCTATGGCTAACTGTAAATCCTGCGAAGTAGCTGTAGCTTTCCCGTATATGTAATCTGGGCTTGTCTGGGGTGTTAGATACCAATCCGGGATTTCAATCTCACCTACTTTTGTTGTTCCTTTGGAAGCGCAGCCAAGAACCAAAAAGACTAAAACTAAAAAATATAAAGTTGCTCTTTTCATAGTACCTCCTTTTTTATTGTTTTTGGTATATTTAGTATAGAGAAAAAAACAAAAAAGTCAAGATATTAAATAAATCATTGACAAAATGCACTTTTTCTCTATTATAGCACAAAAAGGAGAAAAAATAATGGGAAAAAAATGTTTTATTTGCGGTAAGACGACGACTTTTGGTAATAAAGTCAGTCATTCTAAACGCAAAACAAGAAAAAAACAGAAACCAAACTTACATAACATAAAAGTAGAGATCAATAATAATATCAAAAAAGTATACGTTTGCTCAAAATGTTTAAAAACGAATAAAGTTAAAAAAGTTGTTTAATAACTTATTCTATTGTTATGGGCATCAAAAGATAAAATATTTCTTTATGTTCTCCTTCTATTGTAATAGGTTTATTTTTATCTTCAAAACTTAAGATCACTTTTTTAGATTTAATCTTTCTTAAAAAATCTATTAAGTAATTTGAAGATAGGGCTATATTTATTTTTTTACCCATATACTTTCCTTCTAACTCTTCTTTGCTTTCTCCTATTTCCGAGAAAACTTCTATATTTAAATTTTCGCCTAAATCTAAATTTATAGTTTTTGGTCTATCGTTAGAAAACACAGAAACTCTCTTAAGGGAAGAAAGAAATTGTTCTCTATCTAACGTAAGGGTATTGTCGTTTTTCTCAGATAAAACAGCTTTGTAATTCGGAAAATCAACTTTTATTAAATTCGAAACAAGCGTAAATTGGTTTCCAAAGAAGTAAATTCTAATGTCATCTACACCTATTCTCATTTTTTTGGCATCAAAAGTAGAAAGTTGTCTTAAAATTTTTGGAGGGACAACTACCTTGAACGGTTTTTCTCCAAGATTAACTTTAATATCCTTGTAACCAAGACTAAAGCTATCTGTTGCAACTAATTTTAAGCTTTTATCTTGATATTCCCATAACATACCACTCATCTTTCGTTTAGATGAATCTTCAGGTACAATAAAGACAAGTTTATCGATAATTTCTTCCAACTCTTTTACATCTACTTCATAAGTTTCCTCTTCCGTTATTACAGGTTCAGAAGGAAAATCTTCTTCTTCCATTAAAGGTAAATAAAAGTAACCCTTTTCATATTCGATTTTAACTCTACTTTCTTCTCTACGAAAGACTGTTTCACCTTTTATTTCTCCCATTATCGAAAATAATGTTTTAGCAGGAACCACAATTACACCTGTTTTTTCTGTTTTACATAGACTTGTATTGTATACCAGGGAAGTATCGAGGTCAGTCGCAAAAATTTTTAATTTTTCTTTTTCTACTTTAATTTGTACATTAGATAATATCGGAAATGTTGTATGAATAGGTACAATCTGTACTATAGCTTTAAATTCTTTTACAAAGTCTTCTGCATTTATAGAAAAAAGCATTATTCCTCCTTTTGTACTATTATATATAATTATATAATTATGTAGTAGTTATTGTATACATTGTGGATAAGTGGATAACTAAGCAGCCTCATTTATTTTTTTATTCTCAGTTGTATATTTTGCATTTGGCATGTGGATAAATTGTTTATAAATCATTTTTTTAACTTCAAGTTTCTGTTAGTTTACTTTTTATTGTCGCAATTTCATCTTTTGTCCTCTTGTTCTTCCTTATTAAATTCTCAATTTTGTTGAAAGAATGTAGAATAGTGGAATGATCTCTCTTTCCAAAATTACCTCCAATTTCTTTTAGGGAAAGATTCGTTAAGTTTCTTGCAAGATAAATAGCGACTTGCCGAGCTTGAGCAACACTTTTAGATCTTTTATCTCCTTTTATTTCTTCTTCATCTATGTTGTAAAATTCAGAAACAGTTTTAATTATTCTCTCCAGTGTAATTCTTTTCTCTTTTTCTTTAATAAAATCAATCAATATTCTTTTAGCGAGTTCTACGCTGATATCGGTTTTATATATAGAAGCATGAGCCAGTAACTTTATTAAGCAGCCTTCTAATTCTCTAATATTAGATTTTATGTTCGAAGCTACATAGTTTACGACGCTATCACTAATCTGAATATTATCGCTCTGTATTTTAGAACGCAAGATCGCTAACCTTGTTTCAAAATCAGGGGGTTGAAGATCTACCATTAAACCCCAATGGAAACGGGAGATAACCCTTTCTTCGAGCCCGGCAATTTCCTTAGGAGGACGGTCTGAAGTTATAACTATTTGTTTTTTTGCTTCGAAGAGAGCGTTAAACGTGTGGAAGAATTCTTCCTGTAATCTTTCTTTACCTGATAGAAAATGAATATCGTCGATTAAAAGTAAGTCTATTTCTCTATATTTCTGTTTAAACTTTACGGTCGAATATTCCTGGATAGACTTAATCATCTCATTAAGAAATTCTTCTGTCTGGGTATAAAGTACTCGGAGATTAGGGTATTGATTGTAAACTTTATTACCTGTTGCCTGCAATAGGTGTGTCTTCCCTAACCCAACGCCTCCATATATAAAAAGAGGATTGTATTCTCTGCCCGGTGCGTTGGAAACCGCCATAGCCGCAGCATAAGCGAATTTATTATTGTCGCCTACCACAAAATTATCGAAAGTATATTTATCATGTAGTAAAGGTTTTTGTTCTTTTTTTTGTTCTTGTTCTTTTTCCTCTTGTTTGTATGTTTCTATATCTGTCTTTTTATTTACAAGGAAATGTATCTTATGGAATTTTCCTGTAACTTCTTTAATCGAAGTGTTGAGTTCATTCATAAAATGTTCGGTTATCCAGTGTTGAGTGAATGTATTTGGAATATTAAAATAGACATCTTCGCCGTTTATTTCTTCCAATTCCATATTCGCAAACCAGGCTTTAAAAGCGGACTCGTTAATTTCTTTCTGGAGTTTTTCTTTTATTTGTTTCCAGTCGAATGCGTTCTGTTTCACCTTTTTTTCTCTCATAGTAATGTACGTTTTATTATTTATTAAAATTAATATTATGTCAAGAGGTGAGTTGAAAAAAAATAAAAAAAAATTAAAAGATAATGAGGTAAAGCTAATCTTTATTGGGCTCTATGCAAAAAGTTATACTCAAACGCTATAAATAAAGTGTTTACAAGTATTAAAAACGAATTTTACTCAAAGCAAAAGCAGTCAAAATGGTATTTCTACGGTTTCTACTTTTCTTTTGCGCTCTTTATCCTTGACAAGGAACGTAAGTGAATTTATAATTTTATATGAATTTGCAAAAATTATTTGCGGTTTTGTTCTTTGCGGGATATCTCTTTCTCGTTTTTATTCCTTTACGTGTGCCAGTTTGGATTCCTGTAACGGTTCTTGCGATTCTATATTTTTTAATTATAGAGTGGGATAATATTTCATATTATTTTGCTCTCACAAGTATATCTTTTGCTGTGCAATTGGGAGGAGGGTTTTCGTCTCCGCTTTTTGTTTCATATCTTCCTGTTATTTTTTTACTTAGAAAAAGAGGCTTAAAGCTTAAATTCTGGTGGCTTATTTTACCTTTGTTTTCCTTGTTTGCGGAAATAAATTTTGCGCCCTACTTTATTTATTATGGTACGGTAGTTTTTTTATATGTGTTGCAGCCAAAAATACATAGAGAAAGAAGTATTGTGACAGGCAAATCGGCAGATGATGGAGAAAAGATTGATATAAGGGGAGAGCTTTCCGAGAAAAAAGAGTTGCCTTCTACTATTTCTAATAAAATTTATGATTCTTTATCCGCGAGTGTGGATATAATAATTCGTATGTTCAATCCTTTCAGTGTTGTTTTATTGGTTGAAAAGGAGCAGCCGGATGAATTCCAGGTCAGAATTGCAAAAAGCGAAGGGGAAATAGAGCCTTTGGTTATGATCAATAAAGGTCCGCTCTCCTGGTTTTTAAAAAACGAGGGAGTTTTGGTAAACAATGATTTTAATGATTCTTCGATGAATTTAGGATATTATAAAAACGAAGCGAACATAAAATGTTTTATGGCAAGTTCTATTAGGTTTAATGATGAGGTCGTTGGAATTATAGTGGTAGACAGAACTGAAAAAAAACCATTCGACGAAAGAGATAAGGAGCTTCTATCAAGTGTTGTCAAAGGTTTATCGACTTTGTTTTCTCTTTATAAGCATATGAATGTTTCAATGCTCGAAGCTTTCAGATTTCGCTCTCTTTTAAGTTTAACGGGGAAAGTGGCGGGAGAGATTAAATTAGAAGAAGTTAGAAAAAGTATTTTTGAAACAGTCAAAAACAGTTACAGAGATGTATGGACTGTTTTTTTACTTAAAGAAGGGAACGAATATCATGTAACGGAAGAGGACGGAAGAAGATACTACCAGAGCTTAAGAAAAAGTATAATTGCTTTAGCTCTTGAAAAAAATATTTCTCTATGTAAGGCAGATCTTTCTAAAGAAACAAAAAGACCTATTTTGTTTCCGGAAGAAAGAAAATTTGACGCGAAGTCTTTATTGTTTTCTCCTTTCAGGGGTGACGTTAAAGGAGGGATATTGCTTCTTTCTAAAAATATAGATTGGTTCGACAGAAATAACGACTTAATGATTTTAAATATGATTACAGATATAGCGGCTTCTTCTGTAGAAAAAGCTGTTTTATATGATTACGAAAGGCAAAAAGCCATAAGAGACGGACTGACCGAAACCTACAATCACCGATTCTTTCAAGAGATGTTAGACAATAAAATTGCAGAGGCCCAGCGTAATAATGAGCCAATTTCTTTACTAATGATTGATCTGGATAACTTTAAGTTAATTAATGATCAGTTTGGACATCAGAATGGAGATATGATTCTACGGGAGGTTGGGCGGCTAATGAAAGAGAGAATAAGGGCTTCTGATATCCTTGCAAGATATGGTGGTGAGGAATTTGCTATTATATTACCAAAAACTGCTGCTTCGGAAGGATACAAGCTCGCAGAAAATCTACGTGATACAATAGAAAACAAAATATTTGTTTCTCCTGATGATATTAAGTTTAGAATTACCATATCAATAGGGGTCTCTGAGCTTGGCAAACACGCGCATAATAAACCGGACCTCATAGCGGCTGCTGATAGAGGTTTATATAATGCTAAAAAAGGGGGAAAAAATCGTACCGAGATAGCCGAATACTAATTTAACTGCTCTGTTTAGCTCAACAGGAAGTCTTGACTTACTTTTTATTTTTGTTATATTCTACTTTGGTTATGTTTACTTTTGGCGATCAATCCAATCTAATTGATAAAGCCCGAAGGGTTGCATCGAAGGGAGATTATCTTAAAGCTGTTAAAATATTGCAGGGTGCTTTAAGAGATGACGAATCAGACCTTCCCCTTATTCTTGAGATGATGCATTTATACCATTCTATAGACAAATTAAATGAAGTGATTATCTGGGCGGAGAAAGGCGCTGTTCTATCTGCTAAAGCGAAAAAGAAAGTTGTCGGAGAAGTAGAGGATTTGTTCTATGGTAGAGGTAAACCTGATCGTTTGGCGGAATATCTTATGGAAAAATGGATCGAAAGAATGGATTTTGAAGGTGTTGCCGATCTTTTCAGGGATATGAGCGAAGAGAGTAAAGAATCTTTTATCAAAAGAGAGGAACAGGTTGTTAAAAACATTCTCAATAATAAAACAGAATTTAGTGCGAGAGATTTTACTCATTTATACCTATACGCTATAATGAAAGAAGGAAGGGAAAGCGAGGAGTCGCTAAGGATATTTAAGATAATATTAGAAAAAAAACCAGAAGAAATACATAATATCTCGCTGGA
>Ga0315545_1004964_pt1 | contig 10819 bp, 10 predicted proteins | sample SalMarSW160210MG_FD_203096 | JGI IMG/M metagenome (GOLD analysis project Ga0315545, IMG submission 203096) | Salt marsh sediment microbial communities from the Plum Island Ecosystem LTER, Massachusetts, United States - Salt Marsh Sediment SW1602-10 ...
GGCAACTGTCACATTTAACATGATTGCAGGTTTCAATGGATTGGAAGCATCTCAGGGAATAATTTTATTATCTGGTTTGGCAATCGTCACGTATCTAACAGGAAATTCCTGGCTTAGTGTTGTTGCACTGTGCATGGTTGCTGCTTTAATTGCATTTTACTTTTTCAATATGAATCCTGCAAAGGTTTTTCCAGGCGATGTTTTAACATTTTCCGTCGGTGCTTTGATTGCAGCAATAGCAATAATCGGAAACATAGAAAAAATTGCTTTGTTCTTTTTCATACCATATTTTATTGAAGTAATCTTGAAAATAAGAGGAAAAATTGAAGTAAAGCAAAAAGGTTTTGTTCATAATTTCGGAGTTCCAAACAAAGATGGAAGTTTGGAATTGAGATACAAAAAAGTTTATAGCATAACACACTTATCTTTGAAAATCCTAAAGAAATTGAAAAAGAAAGTTTATGAAAATGAAGTTGTCTGGCTGATTAATGGATTCCAGATTTTGATTGTTTTAATAGGATTGTGGATTTTCTTTTAATAAAAAAGGTTTTAAATGTTAATTTGCTGGAAATGAAATGGGTGAAGAAGAAATCTCAATTAATGCAAAAGAGATAAAGAAAGGTTTTGTAAAGGCAAAGAATTTTTTTATGAGAAAGGATGTTTTAATTGTTTTGACTGTTATTTTATTGTTGGGAATTATAATTTTTGGTTCATATATAAGGTTGCAGAATTTACCTTTGCTTGTTGACCAAACTTCCGGAGAAAATATTCCTTTGGCTTTGGACCCTTTTTATTTTATAAGAGTTGCTGAAGTAATTGTGGAAAACGGAGGATTACCTGATGTTGATGTTATGAGATGCCCTGTTGCAAATATTGGTTTCACCGATGAAATACTGCCCTGGGCAATTGCAGGAATTTATAAGATAGGTAATATTTTTTCAGACATTTCCATAGAGTTTGCGGGGATCATTAGTCCTGTAATATTTTACATTATCGGATTGGTTATTTTCTTTTTTCTTTGTTACAAATTAACAAAATCTAAAATAGCGTCGGTAATTGCAAGTATTTTTTTAGCATTTATTCCTTCTTACTTATACAGAACTCTCGCAGGTTTTGCTGACCACGAAGCAATCGGAATGGTTGCATTTTTTTCTGTTTTGCTGGCATATACATTTTCAATTGAGAAAATTGAAAAAAAGAATATAGGCAAATATACCTCTTTGGGTTTGGGAATTCTTACAGGTTTATTGACAACGTTAACTGTTGCGTCGTGGGGAGGTTTGTCAAATTTTGTGTTTATGATTCTTCCTTTAAGTGCTTTCTTAATTTGGATAATTAAAGTAAAAAATGATGAGAAAAATGAATGGAAAAAATATTTAATATTTTATGGCTCATGGATAATCTCAGGCATTTTATTTGCTCCTATTTTTGGATTAAATTTTGGAACAGTTTTGTCCAGAATAAAAACTCCTACGGGATTGATAAGTTTATTTGTTTTGATTTTCATGATTGTTGATTCATTTTTAATCAAAACAAAAATTCTTGATAAAAAATTAAAAGATAAAAAAAATATCCGCAGAGTGTTTTATTCCCTGTTAATTTCCATAGTGTTGGGAATTGTTTTTCTTTTGGTTCAGGGGAATTTGATTAGTGTGATAAAAGAATTATTTGTTAAAATTTTAAATCCTTTTAGTTCTGCAGGAGCGGGAAGATTGGGAGCAACCGTCGCTGAAAATGCCTCTCCTTATTTAAGTGACTGGATAAGTCAGACAGGACAAATATTTTTTTGGATTTCTCTTGCAGGATTGTTCTTTTTTGGATTCAAGTTTTTTGAAAAAATTCCTAAGAAAAAAGACAAAATATTTGCATTGTTTTTTTGGGCTTTGCTGATTGCAGGAATTTTCTTTAGTAATTATTCTGCAAACTCAATTCTTAATGGAGAGAATTTCATAAGCAAACTATTCTACTTTGGAAGTGTTATTTTATTCATATGGTTCTTGGGAAAATTGTATTATAAAGAAGAATTAAAGGTGAACTCTGCTTCAGTTTTGGTTTTCTCATGGATGATTCTTATGTTGATTGGGGCAAGAGGAGCTGCAAGATTGCTTTTTGTTATAACTCCTTTTTTCTGTTTTATAGTTGGATGGAGTTATTTGTTTTTGATAAAAAGATTAAAACAAAAAGATGAATTGAAAAAGATTATTGTAATTATCTTGTTTATTGCTTTAATTATTGCTTCATTATTCAGTTTGAATAATTTTATAAAAATGTCAAATTATCAGGCGCAATATACAGGACCAAGCGCAAATTATCAATGGCAGGAAGCAATGTTGTGGGTAAGAGAAAATACTCAAAAGGAAGACATATTTATTCACTGGTGGGATTATGGTTATTGGATTCAAAGTTTGGGTGAAAGAGCCACTGTTACCGACGGGGGTCATGCTGCAGGAGATTTAGGAGATCACTGTATTGGAAGATATATCTTAACAACGCCAAATCCTGAAACTGCATTGAGCTTTATGAAAACTCACAATGTAGATTATTTATTAATAGACCCTACTGATTTAGGAAAATTTTCAGCTTACAGCAGAATTGGCAGCGACGGGGATTATGACAGATTTTCTTATCTTCCAGTGGGTTTGAAAGATTCAAGTCAAACACAAGAAACAAGCAGTGAAATTATTAATGTCTATTCCATTTCAGGGGGCGTTGATGAAGATATTATTTATTCTTCAGGAGAAAATACTATTATGCTTCCAGGACCGACATATGATAGTAATGGAAATCCTTCATATAAATCCTATTTAATTGGAATCATTTTAAGTGCTGCTTCTCAAGAAGGAACTTATTATTCAAAACAACCTGAAGCAGTTTATGTTTACAACGACCAGCAGATAAGAATTCCTTTAAGATATTTATACATGCAAGAAGAATTAATTGATTTCGGAAGCGGATTAGACGCTGTTTTCTTTATTGTACCCTTGGTTGAAAATAGCAACAAGGGAATTTCGGCAGAAGAACTGGGTGCCGGAGTTTATTTGTCGCCAAAAGTGTCAAAAAGCTTATTTGCACAACTTTATTTAATGAACGACCCTTTTGATAAGTATCCAACGATAAACCTTGCGCATTCTGAATTCGATATTGTTACAAATAGTTTGATTTCACAAGGAATGGATTTAGGAGAATTTGTTTATTATCAGGGATTTAGAGGTCCAATAAAAATATGGGAAGTTAATTATCCTGAAGAAACTAAAACTCACGAAGAATTTTTAGAAATTAATTTCAGTTTCGGGGGATTAGATTATTTGTTTGAATAAAATGGTTAAAATTTTTCTGCAACGGCCATGGAAAGTTTCTGATTCTTCTTATTATAAATATTTAAATGAAGGTTTGCCAAAAGGAATTGAGTATGTTAACTTAAAAAATGAAAAAACAGCAACGATAAATTCTTCAAGAGATTTTTGGAGAAATCATTTTCTTAAACAAAGAATAAAGAAATTTTTTAGTAAAACCAAATCTCCATATCCAAATGCACATTTCACCAAACATTCCGGAAAATATGATTTAATTCACTGTGCACATTGTTTGAGTTGGAATAGAAAAAAGAACTGGATTTGTGATATAGAATATTCAGACCAATTTTACGTCGGAAATAAGTCAAAACTTCTTAAGAAAATTGTCAGAAGAATTTTGAAAAGAAAAAATTGTGAAAAAATCATGCCTTGGAGCGAATGGTCAAAAAAAAATATATTAAAAGAATTTCCAGAATTAAAAAATAAAATTGAAGTTGTTTATCCTGCTTTACCTTTGAATAAAGTTAAGAGGGATTATAAAAAAATTAACTTGTTTTTTGTAGGAAGAGATTTTATCGGAAAGGGTGGGGAAATTGCTTTAGAGGCAATGGATTATCTGACAAAGAAATACAAGGAAGTTTATGGAACGATTGTCTCGGATATTCCAAAGAAATTTATTGATAAATATTCCGCAAACAAAAAAATAAAATTATCTAATTTAGTTCCTCAAAATAAATTGTTTAAAGAAATTTATCCTAAAGCAAATATTTTCATTTATCCAACGAGGAGTGATACATTAGGATTTGCAATTCTTGAAGCGCAAAGTTTTGGAATTCCTGTTATTGCAACAAAAACCACATCCACACATACAATAAATGAAACAATTTCAGAGGGAAAAACAGGTTTTATTATTGAAGGAGATATTTCGGCCTGGTCAGGGAACGAAAAGGAAAAAAAGAGAATTGTAAAAAAAATAATTAAGAAAACTGAAAAATTGATTGATGAAAAAAAATTATTGAAGAAATTTTCAGAGAATTGTTTTAAGAAATTTGAGAATGGAAAATTCTCAATTAAAGAAAGGAATAAAAAGTTAGAAAGGATTTTTAGGGAGAGTTTGAAATGAAAAAAGTTATAACAAAATTGTTTGGATTTAATCCTGAAAGATTGACAAAAAAAGGACTTTTCAAAAAAATAAATCTTCCTGTTCCCATAAGAAGAATTCTTGAAAAAAGATATAGAAATGCTTCCTGTATTAAAATGGGTGAGAAAAGTTTTTATTACATAAATCCAAATGTGGAATACAACTCAATAGTTTATTCTGCAGGAATAAGTGAGAATGCTTCTTTTGAATTAGATCTTATAAAACATTTTAATGTTAAAGTTTTTGCTTTTGATCCAACCAATGTTTCTGAGAAATATACTAAGTCAATTAAAAACAAAAATTTTATTTTTTTAAAAAAAGGTGTTGCAATAAAGAAGGGTAATTATGTTATTGATAAAAAATTCTCTCTCCCTTGCATTTCTTTGTCAGAATTTGCAAGAAAACATAATCACAAGAAATTAAGCATACTTAAACTGGATGTTGAAGGTTATGAATATGGCGTGTTGGATGATATTTTTTCTTCAAACCTTGAAATAAAACAAATTGTCCTGGAATTCCATGGATGGCTTGAAGGTATTCCAAAAAAGATGGATAAGATTTATAGAAAAAAAATTGAGGGAGAGGGTTATAGACTTATCTATAAAGATTTAGATAATTACACCTTTATTAAAGATGAAAAATACCCTAAAGGATTTTGGTCCGAAAGTCATACTTGAAATGAATAAAAATGCTATTGGTGCCAAAGAAATATTCCGAATATTCAAAAAAAAACGGATACAAAATTTATACATGGAAAAAAAGGGTCGATGAAGATTACTGGACAAAATTAGAGGAAATAAACTCTCCTGAAGAAATAGGAACAAAAGAAGTTTATTTTGAAAAATAATATCTTCTAAATACAAATCTTAATAAATGGATTGTTACATAGTTTTTTTATGAAAAACCTTAAAGAAAAAGACATTGTTTATGTTGTTGCATCAGAATTAGGAAGCATTGGAATGGGAACGACTTCCCTTGAAGCTTTGAAAGGAATTGAGAAATCTAGATTAAAATACAAAGCTTTTTCAAGAGGTTATTTAAAAGAGATACCTTTAAACAGGAAGAATTTGACAAACTATTCATTCCTTGAATATCTAACATACCCTTTCAGATTTTTGGAGAAATATTTTGGATTAAAAATTGATTCTTTTAAAATTGCAAATTCAATTTTTGGATACCTTGTCTGGAAAAACCTTCCAAAAACAAAAATTTATCATACTTGGATTGGCATTTCTCCAAGGGCGATTGCAAAGGCGAAAAAACAAAATGCAATAATAATCCTCGAAGGGGCAAACAGCCACCCGCTAAATGTCACAAAGATTATGAATGAAGAATACAGAAAAAACAAAATGTTTGAGCAAATCATAGATGAAAAAGAAGTAAAAAAAGCAACAAAAATTTATGAGGGTTTTGATTATGTTATGTGTCCTTCGGATTTTGTTTATAATTCATTTTTAAAACAGGGGTTTTCTAAAGAAAAGTTAATAAAAATGCCTTATGGAATGGACATAAAAAAATTTATTTCTAAAGAAAGGTATCCAAAAAAAGGAGATAAAATAAAATTTATTTTTGTTGGAAGCATCCAATTAAGAAAAGGTATCCAATATCTCCTACAAGCATGGAAAGAATTAAAACTTGAAAATGCTGAATTAATTATTGTTGGAAGGATATGGCCTGACGCGCAGGATGTTATTAAAAAATATTCTAAAGTTAAAAATGTTAAATTTGTTGGATTTGCGAAACCGGAAGATTTACTCAGGAGTGCTGATGTTTTTATTTCTCCGTCGCTGGAAGAAGGATCTGCATTAACTTGTTATGAAGCTATGGCGAGTGGATTGCCTTTGATTGCAACATACAACACAGGAAGTATTGTGAGAGATAAAAAGGAAGGGTTTATAATTAAAGCGGGTGATGTTAAAGAAATAAAAAATAAAATTAAATATCTTTATGACAATCCCAAGAAAATAGAAAAAATGGGAAAAGCTGCAAGAAAATATGTTGAAAATTTTTTGTGGGATGATTATGGTAGAAAATTGGGTGAATTTTATAAAAAATCTTGAAATAAATAATATCTTATTAAAACAATAATCTTTATAAAAAGAAATTTTGTTTTGGTCTTATGGTAAAAAATTTGATTACAGGAACTACTGGAATGGTTGGATCACATTTAGCAGAATTTTTATTGGAGAAAAATGAAGAAGTTTATGGGACCAAAAGATGGAGAAGCCCTATAGACAATTGCAAAAACTTTGAAAATAAAATCCATTGGGTGAATATGGAATTAATTGATGCACATTCTGTTAGGAATGCAATTGAAAATGTCAAACCAGATGTCATATACCATTTAGCAGCTCAAAGTTATGTTGTAGATTCCCGTGATGAACCAGCCGCAACAATAGAAATAAACACCCTGGGAACTTTACATATATTGGAATCTGTAAAAGAAATAAAAAAAAGAGAAAAATACAACCCAATCATTCATGTTTGCAGTAGCAGCGAGGTTTACGGACAGGTTAAAGAAAATGAAGTTCCCATTAAAGAAAACAACCAATACCGTCCAGCATCTCCTTATGCAATTGGGAAGTTGGGGGCAGACATGTTAGCAAGATGGTATTTTGAAGAATATGGTCTTAAAACAATTAGAACACGTATGTTTACACATACCGGACCAAGAAGAGGAGATGTTTTTGTTGTTTCTGCTTTTGCTAAACAGATTGCAAAAATTGAAAAAGGTCTGCAAAAACCTATCTTAAAAGTCGGAAATTTAGAATCTGTCAGAACATTTGCGGATGTTAGAGATACTGTGCATGCATATTATTTGTTAACAAAACATTGCAAACCCGGTGAAGTTTACAACATTGGAGGAAATCGTACAATGAAAATAGGCGAAATGTTGGAAAAACTTCTAAGCTATTCCCCCTTAAAAGAAAGAATAAAAATTGAAATAGATCCAAATTTGTTGAGAAAAACAGATGTAACTTATCAAATCCCTGATACTTCTAAATTCAAAAAAGAAACTGGATGGGACAGCCCAATACCTTTAGAAAAAACACTTGAAGACACACTTAATTATTGGAGAAAAGAAATTTAAGAATGGTCGGAGAAATAAAAATTAAATTAAACCATTTTTCTGGGGAATACCAGAATGATTCAGAATATCATGAAAAATATTGGTCCATTAAAATTTTATTAGACAATTTTAATGTAAAAATTGTGGACAATGAAAAGGATGCTAACATTATCTTTGAACATTGTGTAAGAAAAAGTGATTATAAATTCTTAAAGGAAAGAAAAAAGAAGTTGGTTCTATTTTCTTCAGAAGATCTATACAAAAAAAGAGATATTTTTAATTTAATTGAATCATTTCTTCATAAATTGGGTTTAAGAGAAAGAAAATGGAAAATAATGGACAAGATCGATGACATTGTCCCATCTTTTATCTCAAGTATTCCTGTAAAATATTTTCTGCCACGGCATTTAAAGTTCATAAAAGACATTTCCGAAGGGAAAATAAAAAACGCATATGCAATAGTTCAAAATGATATAAAAGGGGGAAATGTTTTGATTATTCCTAGTTTTTTACAAGTTTTTTATTATAATTTACAAGATTTAATAAAAAAAGACAAAAAGATTAAAAAAGATTTAAGAAGTAGAAAAAAATTCTGCGCCTTCATTGTTTCAAGCAATTCTTCAAGGGAAAGGGTCAAATTTTTTAAAAAATTATCCAAATATAAAAAAGTAGATTCTTATGGGAAGGTTATGAATAATATGGGAGATGGTATTTTCAAAAGTCACTGGAGTAGCACCCACCATAATATATACAAAGACTATAAGTTTGTAATTTGTTTTGAAAATAATTTTGCAAAAAGATATATTTGTGAAAAATTGCCAAGGGCTATGCTTTCTGGAGCTATTCCGATTTTTAGAGGGGCTCCAGATATAGGAGATTACTTTAATACAAAATCTTTTATAAATTATGATGATTATGAAAGCTATGAAAAGATGATAAAAAAAATTATAGAGTTAGATAAAAATGATAAAAAATATGAAGAATTCTTAAAGCAACCTTGGTTTAAAGATAACAAAGTCCCTAAAATATATAAAGAAAAAGAAAAGGAACTCATAAATTTTTATAAAAAAGTTCTTAGTGATTATCTTTAAGCAATCGTTCAATTTTATTAATAAAATTTTTCATACCTAAAGAATGATTATTTACTTTGAAATTTAGAGTCTCTGTATTGTAAGTTATATAAGAAACATGTGAGTTTCCAGGATGTTTGAAATCAACAGAGATGTCTTCCCAAGAAGATGCTAATTTAGGATATACTTTTGGATTATTAGGGTCTGAAAGCAAACCATCGCTACTTGCTCTCGCCCCCATTCTTTTTTTGGCTATTTCTTCTGAGCAAACACATTCAAGAGTTATAACTTTTCTTTCACAGCAAGAAGCTACACCATAAACCTGGTTTCTTCGTGAAGTGTGTCTATTAACGCTGTCAAAAATAACCCCTTTGCCTTCTCTTAAGTACTTAGCTGTTAAAACGTCAATATCTCTCAAAATTTTATCTTGAGTTTTTGGCATCTTTTTCATACCCTGAGCTCTTCGTAAATCATTCTGTGAAATAAAGACATAATTCTCTAGGTTGGTTTTGAGTTTCTCTGCTATTGTAGTCTTTCCAGTTCCAGGCAATCCTGCCATCATTATAATACAATTCTCCATAAAAACTTCTCAGATAGATTAATTTAAAAAGATTTGTATTCAAGAAAATTTATGAACAAAATATTTCAAGATATCCTTTGCGTAGGTTTTGATATAGATAAAACATTATACTCTCCAAACAAGAAAATGGATAGTCAAATCCAGATAAAAATTGCAAGAAAAATCTTGGATAAAAAACCTGAATTGATAAATATAAAAAAAGCTTTGGAATTTTCCGAAAGGAGGTATTCTGAGACTGGAAGTAGAAGTATAACCCTTAAAGAAATAGGTTATTCAAATCCTGAAGAGATTTTGTATGACTGTCTTGTAAACGCAGACATAACTCCTTTCTTAAAGAGAGATTCAAAACTTGAACAAATCTTAGAAAATTTAAGAAAAAAATATTCGCTTTTTCTTATGACAAATAATCCCAAAGACCTTGCTATAGGAAAATTAGATAAAATGGCAATTAACCCAAATTTATTTGAGGCGAAATTTTACGGAGATACTGCTCCAGGAATAAAAAAGGCAGATGGTTCATTATTCAAATATTTTTTGAAAGATTCAAAATATACTCCGAAACAAATTTTATATGTTGGCGATAGTAGAAAAGGGGATATAATTCCTGCACGAGATTTGGGAATGAAAACACTCGCAGTTGGAAGCGAAATTCCTGAGGCAGATTTTTCAATTAAGAAGATTTATGATATAGAAGAAATTTTATTGTAAACATCGATCTCAAAGAATTTTGCAAAGATTATTTTTAACTTACTAAATAAATTTAATTTATTTATATTGAGAATCTTTTTTTAAATTGAAAAAAGCAGGCCCATCTTTTTTATAATAATCTTCTAATACCATTTCCCTTGTTTCTTTTGTATCTCTTGGTTCGTAAAGTTTAATTCCTAGAATTTCACATAATCCCTTAACATCTTTCGTTTTATGTGTTGGACCATCCTTAGGATAATGCCAAAACCCTATCAACTTAACTCTTGCATTTTGTTCAACAAGATCAAGTTTTATTTGTTCAAAAGGCCTTTCTAGAATAAATGGTGTTATTGCATAAAGATAAGGTCTTAAACCTTCTAGAGCCATTCCAGAAGCAACGCCTATTGAAGCTTGTTCAGTTACTCCAAAATTATGATAATTCATTGGATTTTCTTTTATAATTTTATCAAAAATTTTAAATCCTGTATCCAAAATAATTAAATGAACTTTCTTATCTTTTTCAATTAAATCCGAAAGCACTTTTCCAAATTCCCTTCTCATTTTAAATCCTCCAAGGATTTTAAACGTCCTTCTTCAGTCCAACTATACCCATGTGCATGGCTTTCTTCAAGACATTTTACTCCTTTGCCTTTTACCGTATCAAGAATTATTGCATTTAATCCTTTTTTTAATTCTTTTAATTTTGATAAATCCTTATTGTCATGACCATTAATTATTTGAGTATTGAATTCAAAAGCATTTAATCTTTTGTATAAAGAAGAGGCATTAAACCCCCCAACATTCAAAACATCTCCAGTAGATTGATATTTATTCCAATCAACTAAAAGTACAAGGTTATCTATATTCAAAACACTTGCGAGAGTTAGTGCCTCCCAATTACTCCCCTCTTGCATTTCCCCGTCACCAGTCATTATGTAGACTGTACCTTTTTCATTTTTAACTTTTTTTGCAAAAGCT
>Ga0315545_1004965_pt1 | contig 10817 bp, 9 predicted proteins | sample SalMarSW160210MG_FD_203096 | JGI IMG/M metagenome (GOLD analysis project Ga0315545, IMG submission 203096) | Salt marsh sediment microbial communities from the Plum Island Ecosystem LTER, Massachusetts, United States - Salt Marsh Sediment SW1602-10 ...
TCTTCGCCTGGCTTTCCTTGATGGCACCGGGATACTTATCAGGCGCCCATATCCGGGAATTTCGCTATAGACATTCATAGTGCAACCATTATAGTGTCCTTTGGTGACTTCTGCGTCACTAATCATATGAACGAGTACAACATATTGCGAGGACTATACGGGGGTGATATAATGGTGTAAGTGAGACATTATGTAAGAACTAGATTATTGCGGGGGTTTTAGGGCAAGCCTACGACTATAGTATTGGTGGGGTTACCCAGAGAAGGTGCTGAGTATTTGAAGAGATATCTGAAGAGGAAGACTGGTTAACAAAGGAAACAAGGGAGCGAATGAAGAAGGAGGTTAAAGATCTCATGGGAGAAAAATTTAGAGCAATAACACAAGTGTTTTGCGTCCTGGTGTTGACGTTGAGTCTGAGCTTGGCGACAGCGCTGCCGGTGATGGCGGCTGAAATGCCTACCGTCTCGCCGACGACAGCTGAATATGACCTGGATGACGGGGCTGAAGTCGTGACCACCATAACCTGGGGTATCGCCGGCAACATAGTAGCCGTCACCGATGACGATGGTAATTTGACACCGGGTCTGAGCAGAGACTACATAGTACTGGTCAAGCATCTGATCATCTTGAATTCCTATCTCGAAGATAAGCTCACGGATATCGGTGACAGCGTGGAGCTAGTCGTAAAATTCGACACTGGTGCTGCGACATTGACCATCACAGCAATTGGTACTCAGCCCTCTATCTCTCCGACAACAGCCCAATACGACCTCGACGATCCGGCTGACGTCGAAACCACCATCACCTGGGGCATCGCCACATCAGTAGCGTCTATCGTCGATGATGATGGACACACTCTGACAAGCGCTCAGCGCAGCGTGACTGGCGCAGACGTGACCATCCGGAGTACGTACCTGGCAGGCAAGCTCAAGGATATCGGTGACGAGGTGGTGTTGACTATCAATTTCAATCGGGGAGATCCTGCCACATTGACCATCACAGCAATTGGAACGCAGCCCTCTATCTCTCCGACAACAGCTCAATACAATATCGACAGTCCGGCTGACGTCAAAGCCACGATTACATGGGGTATTGCGACTAGTTTAGCTCCGCCAGTGGATGATGATGGGCACACTTTGACAAGTAGCCAGTACACCCGGATTGGCACGGACCTGACCATCCGGAGCAGTACATACCTGAAAGACAAACTCACAGATATCGGGGACAAGGTAGTACTGACGATCAACTTCAATGTTGGTGGCAATGCCACTTTTGAGATCACGGCTACCGGAGTCAATGCGGGGGTCTCTCCGCAAGCAAAGGATTACGATCTAGATAATCGGGCTGATGTTAGCACGACGATTACATGGAATACTGCCGAGCCTCCCATAGTTTCCATCGTGGATGATGATGGGCACACTTTGACTGGCACCGAGTACACTGTGACTCCTATCACCGCCGGGGTGTCCGCAAATTTGACCATCCTGAGCAGTCCGTACCTGGCAGGTAAGCTCACAGATATCGGGGATAAGGTGGTGTTGATCATCAAATTCGATCTCGGCGCCGATGCGACTTTTACCATCACGGCTGTCGGAATCCAACCGAGGATCTCTCCGCAGACGAAAGAATACGACCTGAACAGTCCCGTCAATGCCGCAACCACCGTAACCTGGGGTACTGCCACTGCCATAGTCTCCATCGTGGATGACGATCACTATACGCTAATAAAAGACGCTGACTACACTGTGACCGCTATCAATGCCGATAGTGCCACGCTGACCATCCTGGTGGAGCCTTACTTTGAGGGTAAGCACATGGATATAGGGGACAGCATAGTCCTGACCATCGACTTCAATGTTGGGACCGATGCCACTTTTACCATCACATCTATGGGAATTCAGCCCAGCATCTATCCGGTAACAGCGGATCACGACGTCATTGACCGGAATGATGTGACAACGATCATTACCTGGGGCAGCGCCGAATCAGTAGCCTCTATCGTGGACGATAGTGGGTACCTTCTGGCGGAAGGCATGCACTACACTGTGATTCCTATCAACCCCGAGGTGTCTGCAAATCTGACTATCCTCAGTAGTACATACCTGGCAACCAAGCTCAGGAACTTCGGAGAGAAGCTTGTATTGACCATCGGCTTTGATGTCGGTAGAGACGCTACCTTGACCATCACTGTGCCTGAAGTATGCTTCATCGCCACCGCAGCCTACGGCACCCCAATGGCCGAGGAAATACAAATTCTCCGTGAGTTCAGAGATGGATACCTGCTGACCAACCCGCTGGGGCAAGCTCTGGTAGACGTCTATTACAGAGTAAGTCCACCAGTAGCTGAGTTTATAACCGAGCATCCCGGCCTGAAGCCAGTAGTGAGGGCTGGGCTGTTGCCTGCTGTGGCCATGAGCGCCGTAGCGGTCAACACTACCCCGGTTGAGAAGATGGTTATAGTAGGCCTGTTGGTTTTGGTTGCAGTGGCAGCGGCCGTATGGGCCAGAAGGCGGCGAGGCAGAGGCTCACAGTATACTTGAAGGTAAGCAGCCTATTTGGCGACGGTAATATCTCCGCGACGCTGCGGCAGTGCTGTCTGATCATATACCCCCTTCGTTCTCTGGGACTGCTGAATCGTCGGCTCTGGCCCTGAGTGAAAAGAAGGGGCTCTAAATGTTATCCTGAACAAGAAGAAAGAATCAGGGCCAGAAGAACCGGTACCATGCTAAAATCTCAATTGATGCCAAGCACGTCTTATGTCATCCGTCGTATGAAGTATGAGGATATACCTCAGGTAGCCCAAATTGATAGAGAGGCTTTCCCTGGTGAGTGGGTATTTCGTTCTCAAGCAGCATATAAGCAGGATCTCGACAATCCCTCCGTTCGCTATATAGTGGCTTTTGGGGATAAGGATGTGACAGAATCCGGAGGACAGGTGATGCCAAGACCCTCTTGGTTCAAACGGGTCTTCAGTTATGAGCGTCGTCTTAACACACGAGAATATATAGTCGGCTTTTCTGGGTTCTGGATGATGGTGGGGGAGGCGCACGTCATTGCCATCGGTGTGAGAAATGGCTATCGTCAACTTGGCATAGGTGAAGGTCTGCTCATCGCAACTATTGAACTAGCACAAATACTAAATGCCAATATAGTTACTTTGGAAGTGCGTGCTTCTAATATGATAGCTCAAGAGCTGTACAAGAAGTATGGCTTCCAGGTGGTGGGGAGGCGCCTCAAGTATTATTCAAGCGACGGGGAGGATGCCATAATCATGAGCACAGATAATATAACCTCTTCGCCATTTCAGACATCTTTTCAGCGGTCGAAGGAAGACCATGCCCAAAGGCACCGCGAGATTCTTGCTCAGGTCTGCTAACTGTATTTGTTTAGGATGGCCTTGAAGGAATCTATGACAGACTCTAGCTGCTGCCTATCAGCAGCAAAGGTTGAGAGTTTGAAGGATTTTGCCATGCCCGGCTGTGGTCCCCAAATGCCTCTTTCCTTTAATTCTTTATAGAGGAAATATCCCCTCTCTCGAACCCGCTTGGAGATTTCATAGAGCACAGGGGCGTCAAAGTGCAGCAGGTCATGTCTATGCGGTTTTTCGCCCAATTGTATGAAACCTAGTTTCTCAAGCTCAGCGGAGAACCACTGTGCCTTGGATACCTGTTCGTCCCAATGCTGAACTCTTTCTTTCACATAGGGAAAAGAAGCCATGAGTGTTATCAGAGGGACCCCCCTTATAGTGCAGCCGAGGAGTTCGATCTCTTTTTTGCCATATTTACCGGATCTTCTCAAAACTGTCTCCTCCCATTTCTTCTTCATTCCCAGTACCCCGGCAGGTCCCGTAGAGGCCATACTCTTATGCCCGCTGCCAATAATGAAATCAGCCCCTATCTCATCCATACTTATAGGCATTCTGCCCACAGCGTATGCTCCGTTAATAATATAAGGAATGTTATGTCCCTGAGCGATTTCTCCTAACCTTCTGGCATCAGGAAGATTCCCGTAATTACCGTCCGGGTAAGTCAATAGGATTAGCTTGGGGGCATGCTTCTCCATGAGCGGCACATATTCGCTAACGTCGACTCTGAACTCTGGATGCCCGGAGTTAGGCACCTCAATTATGTTTAGCCCTGTCCTTTCAGCAGCGACGACCGTTGTATAATGCCTGTTGGCATCAACAAGAATCGAATCCCCCGGCTTCGCCAGGGAATGCATAACCATGAATTTAGCCTCTCGGGCCCCGTGGGTTATGGTGGCAACTTCACAGCCGAGGAATTGGGGCAAAAGCTCGTGGACAAAGTCTCGGATTGGGGGATTGATTACATTACATAAAGTACCCTCGCAGAAGTCACACACGGAATATCCATCGCCAAATTCTATTAAAGCTTCCTTGGCGGCCTCCGTAAGCATACCACCTGTCTGTAAAGGCATAAGGTTAATGAGTTCCTTGTGTTCCCTGCGTAATCTACTGAGCTTCTGTAGCAACCTACTGCTTTTCTGTTCCATCTTTCCCCCTGACGATGACAATCACAGGCTATCTCGTAGTTTCCTGGCTTCTATGGCCACAAATACAGCGCCACCGACCGCTATCTTCTTATTCTGCCCTTCAATATGTTGTCGGACAGCTTCGGGAATCTCTAGATTAAGGTCGGAGAGATGCTTTATGCCCTTCACCTGATAAGTCAAGTTATCGTTGCTACTTTCTATTGCCGCTGCGGCACCCGTAGCGATGGCGCGCATGTAGTTTATCCCTGTGTACGTTCCTGAGGGCACAACATCGCTATAGATAGCGCCGTTGGCAACGCAGATTTCATTGAAACCGGCCGGGCCGATTAACCTCTTGCCGGCTTCTTTCTCGAAAACCTTCACCTCAATAGACTCGTCCTTCCAGGCCAGAAACTCGCAGGGGGCATTCTCGTCTTTGTGCCTTCGGGCAGTCTCCTCGATTGCCCTGGCTATTCCCTGTCCCCGGGCAGTCTGAGGGCTGGCCATATAGCTGATGGATTTGGCTATCTCTTCATCGGAATACTCAACTACAGTAAACTGGGGATAGGCTAGCTTCCTGATGTCGTCCGTTTCATAAATAAGCATCCCCAATCGCTCGATGCCGAATCCGGCGTTGAACACAGGGTATCTGATGTCGAAATTAGCCAGGGCCACAGGCGAATACATCCCGATGTCCGCTGTCTCGAGCCAAGCGCCCTTGTGTTTGATGAAGACCTCCTGCTCCTGCCCGGGGGCATAGTACTTGGACGTTGCTGTCTTGGTCTCGAATTTAATGTCGGAGAAGCCATATTGCTGCATAACATCCCCGGCAATTGCCCTTCCTGCATCCAAAGACATCTCGGGGTCCATAACCACCATAGATGCGGAGTGGTGGACTCGCAGATGATGGACATCTTCTCTCTGTTCGTTGCGGTACCTGGGCCCCACCGAAAACAAGGCCACTGGAAAGCTGGCTTTGTCCTGCAATGCAGCCAGTGTATGAAACCAGGTCGCTGTCATATGGCTTCTCAGAGTCTTGTCGGAGGGCACTGGCTGCAACTCTTTTATCTCAGGGAAAACCTTGTCGAGTAGTTCCGTAGCCTGGAAATCGGTGATGCCCAGTCCGACAATGAGCTCTTCGATAAGATTGTCTGCCTCGATTTGCCCCTTTTTGTAGTTTCTCAAGATGGTCTGCAATTTATCAACGTCCATTCCCTCGGCTATTTTCCTTATCTCGGCTATCCTTTTTGCGCTCAGCCCGATGTCGGGGCGAGGCAACTCCGCTAAATAAAAAGCCCTGTCGAGGATAATCCGAGCTTCCGGCCCATACTGCTTGACCACATCGCTGTCGGGCAGCAGTGTGAGATTCTCGACCTCGTCGAAACCCAGGTTTAGCAAAATCTGGCGGGATTTTTGAATTAGTTCCCGGACGAGATGGGGTTTGCCTTTCTTCGCCAGAGAGATTTCCGTGCCGGTGGGGATCAGTTTAGCAGTAGCTATCCAGGCATCGGTAAAATTGCTTTTTGCCTTAGACTTTATTTCCCCCGTATCGAAGGCCGCCATGCTACGTGAAGTATACCTCAAGTAGCCAGACAGTAGCTAGCTTTCTATTGCTTCTTCTCTTCCGGGGTATCTCCTACCTTCTCCACCTCGATAGTGCATTCTGTGACCAGTGCGGCAACTGCTCCCAGCGCAGCCAGTACTGGAGCTGCCAAGGCCGTTACTGCAGCTACACCAACGCCTGCTGTCAGCGGGATGTCTATCAGGGGACGCCCTTTATGTATTAAACGGACTCTCCTGATATTTCCCTGATGTATCAGCTCCTTGATCTTCTCGACCACCTGGTCTCCATCTACAGTGAACTTCTCGGTTGCCATTATTCTTGACCTCCCTTACTCAATTTTGTAGTGCGACCCTTCAGGGTCGTGCTGCACGAGGCTAAAGCCTCGCAGTACATCCTTTGGCTTCAGGGCGCCGCAGCAAGTATTGCTTAAGCATGTCTAGCGCCGCTTCAACAGCATCTCGCTTGTTTCCCTCTCGAGTCCCCTGAAAGACGTGCTTCTGACTCAAGCTTTCGTCTTCGGCTGCCAGGCCAAGGTAAAACAGCCCCACGGGTTTGTCGGGGGTAGCACCCGAGGGGCCGGCAATCCCGGTATCAGAAACGCAGATGTCCACATCCAGGAGCTTTCTGCTACATCGAGCCATTTCCCGAGCTGTTTGCTCGCTCACGGCGCCATAATTTTCAATAGTCGCCTTTTTTACCCCGAGCAAGGCAATCTTCACTTCGTTGCTGTAGGCTACTATAGAGCCCTTGAAGTAGTCCGAGCTGTCAGGGACATTAGTTATCCTATCAGCTATCCTGCCCCCCGTAGCTGACTCGACAGTGCCGATGGTCAAGAGTTTTCCTGTTTTGGCCTGGTATTCCCTTATCAGCCGGGCGATTTCTGCTTCCAGTTCTGCCATTACTTGTTCATTCTACCACGTCTCCTTGCTATAATTTAGCGGTGGCTGAATTGAGCGGCACAATCACCTTTCTAGGTACTGCCGGTGCCCGGTTTGTGGTGATTCGTCAGTTTCTAGCCTCCGGAGGCGCCTGGCTCACTCTTGGTAACACTCAAATACTCCTTGACCCTGGCCCGGGTTCCCTGGTCCAAGTTGCCAAGAGAAGATTCGACGCCAGGAAACTCGATGCTATTATCCTGTCTCACAAGCACCTGGACCACAGTGGCGACATTAACGTTATGATTGAAGCTATGACTGATGGAGGGACAAAGAGGCGCGGCATGGTCTTTGCTCCCGCCGATGCCCTGGACCAAGACCCGGTTATCCTTTCTTATCTGCGATCCTATCCCCGGAGCATACAGGTCTTGACTGAAGGCGGGTCATACACGATAAACGACGTTTCTTTCAGTACCCCCATCAGACACAAGCATTCCGTAGAAACATATGGGTTCATCTTTCAAACGCCGCGGCATACCTTCTCCTGGATTACTGACACCAGATATTTCGAAGACTTGGCCAGTCACTACAAAGGCGATTTGCTGATTATCAATGTGCTTCGACTGATTCCTGGACCTCTGGACCATCTATCCCTCCCTGAGGTCAGGACCATAATTGAGAAACTAAGGCCCAAAGCAGTTATCCTTACTCATTTCGGCATGACCATGTGGCGGGCCAAACCCTGGGAGTTGGCTGAGAAATTGACCCAGGAGACCGGGGTTACAGTCATCGCTGCCAGGGACGGCATGAAGTTCGACCTGGCAAAATTAGAAGGTGATAGAGTGCAAGCACCACCATAGTAAGTTCTAACTCACCATCGTCCTTCTGAATAACATAATCCCGGTAGCAAAGAGGACGACCGCCCAACCAATCAGCCAGTAAGTATCGAGCATGATAGCTGAAAAAGAGGCTCCGTTGAGGACAGATCGGGAGGCGTCTATGGCATGGATGAAGGGAAGGGCCTCGGCAACGCTTCTCACAGCCGAAGGCATACGGTCCACTGTGAACCAGGCCCCGGAGATCATGGCCATGGGGACGATGAAGAGCCAGGAAATACCTGCTTGAGACTCGCTTTTGATTAAGCTGCCCACTATCATGCCTATCCCGATAGCACAAAGCCCGATAAGAAAGAAGATAAGAAAGACATGCCCCAGATTACCGACGATGGTCAAGCCCAGTCCCATCCCTACGCCAAGATAAACCAGCGCGGAGACGATGAGCACCGGGATAAACGGCAGGGAATAACCCAGAATGAAATCCGAGGGTCTTGCCGGGGTAGTGAACATTCGGGATAGGAACCCCTTCTCTCTATCGCCCGCAATTATCTCCGCCGCTGTGGCAATTAAAATCATGAGTCCGTAAACGGCTATCCCGGGAAAGTAGAAATTGACAGCCGGATTCTTTATTATGCTTGCCGTTCCTTTTAGCTCAACGTTTAAAGGAGGGGCCACTCCCAGGAATCCAGAGCCGACAGCCTCTATTATGGGTTTTAATTGTAGACCTGTCATCGGGTCCGCCTCTTTATAGACTAACTCCAAATTGATAGGCTGGTGAACTTGTTGCGCCTGCTGGAATCCTGAGGGAATCAATAAATAGAATGATATTTTGCCGTTCTCCAGGTCTTCCTGGGCCTGAGATTCTTCACTATATAGCGGCTCATTCAGCTCGATAGCATCCACGCTTCCAAGATACTGTATGAAGGCAGAGGAATTTTGGGAGCGGTCCTCGTCCACTATGCTCAGCGCAATAGGGCTGGCCTCTGCGCCGCCAGCGGCAGCGATAAATACCAGCATGAAGGCAACGGGCATTCCTAGTAGAAAGCCCAAAAGAACAGGGTTTCTGGAAATCTCCTTCAAATTCCTTTTGCCAATTTCCCAGAACTTCATTTCCTTCACCTCTCTTCTAGTCTCTAAGCTTCTTTCCCGTTATCTGGATGAAGACGTCCTCCAGGGTTGGCTGATCCAAGGCAGCAGAGTAAACCGCGACTCCCCGAGAATGGAGATAGTCCACGATCTCTTTGAAATCCAGGTCCTTGTGGGAAATCTTAAGCTGCCCCTTCGTCACCGCCACCCTGGAGTATTTGCCGTGCAAATCCGCTATGACCTCGGCGGTGAGGTTTTCTGTTGAGACGACCATGTTGCGCATCCCAATAAGATTTGTCTTCAGTTCTTGGGCCGTACCCAGAGCTACAACCCTTCCTTCGTCAATGATCCCTATTCGGTCAGAGAGGGAATCTGCCTCCTCCATATAATGGGTAGTCAGTAGAATCGTCTTCCTGCCCTTGAGTTTGGCTATATATTCCCAGATGGCTCTTCTTGCCTGGGGGTCGAGGCCTAAGGTGGGTTCATCCAGAAACAATACTTGGGGATCAGAGACAAGGGCCATAGCGATGCTGAGCCTCCTTTTCATCCCGCCGGAAAACTTCCGCACCTGGTCTTTAGACCTTTCCATAAGCCCCATCGTCTCCAACAGTTCCGTCGACCGTCTTTTTACTTCACTAGAGCTCAGACCGTGAACCTTGCCAATCAGAGCCAGGTTTTCCCAGCAGTTAAGGCGCTCGGAGAGAATAGTATCTTGTGGCGATACCCCAATGAGCCTTTTGACCGCAAATGGTGTCTTAACTACGTCGTAGCCCAATACGGAGGCACTCCCCTTTGTTGGCTTTAAGAGGCAACACAACATTCTGATGGTGGTAGTCTTCCCTGCCCCATTGGGGCCGAGGAGGGAGAAAAGCTCGCCCTTCTTTATCTCCAAATCAACGCCGTTTACCGCTACTAAGCTATCAAATTTCTTTGTGAGCTTGAAGGTTTGCACTGCATTCATTTCCTCACCCCTTTACAAATAATAGCACACTTGATGCTCTAGGAACGATGACATTTAATGGTAGAAGGGTTGAGTTCAGCCTGATCCATTAGCATTTCCGCGGCATCTCATTAAGGCAGGAAGGTTTTGAGTAGATTCCATGAAGGCTCTGGCCTTAACTCCCATATGTAGGATGTATCCACCACGTCTGGATTATTGCACTTCCAGCATCCCTTCGTGCTGTTTGCCGCCTCACGACGGTCCCAGTTCTTGATTATCTCGTCGAATGGCAAGGTTCTCACATTTCCATAAGGTCTGTCATAGTTGAAGCAGTTCGTTACGTTGCCCTCTGGAGTCACAGTTACATAGACAAAAGGGACACGGCAAACGTAAGGCGTCATATTCAGCAGGTATCTCTGCAGATAAGTCCGGGAATTATTTATTGGATAGCCTTTCTTTTTTAGACCAAGCAGCTCCCTGGCTGCTTGCTGTTCTGATTCTCGCGATGCCAGAGTCTCTTTGTTCGTCTCCCCGGTTTCTTTCAGAATCCCTTCGTTTGCGGGGCAGACCCAAAGCGATACGCCCAGTGAGCGGGCCAGGTCTGCCATTTGCCTCATCATGTTCTCGTTCCCTCGATGGAGGAGACAATTGATTACGATTTTCTCAGGCGAGTCCATCCTCTTTAGGACCTCTATGCCCTCAACAGCTCTGGCAAAAAGCCCCGGCATGCCCCTGAAAGAATCGTGGCCCGTGCTCTCCGGATAATCCAGTGAGACTATAATACAGTGGACTTCTTTGCCGATCTCATGTGCTCTGTCCGGTAGAAGAAGTCCGTTGGTGATCACGGTCGTCATCATTCCGTTTTCGCGGGAGGAACGGCAAAGCTGGCCGAGGTCCTGGCGCAAGAGGGGCTCGCCACCCCATATCGCATTCAATAGAAATCCCGCATCCTTCGCGCCTCGATAGAGCCGTTCGATCACGCTCGTTTCAAGCTCGTCCGCTTCATTGTCACGCCAAATACACGT
>Ga0315545_1004966_pt1 | contig 10815 bp, 6 predicted proteins | sample SalMarSW160210MG_FD_203096 | JGI IMG/M metagenome (GOLD analysis project Ga0315545, IMG submission 203096) | Salt marsh sediment microbial communities from the Plum Island Ecosystem LTER, Massachusetts, United States - Salt Marsh Sediment SW1602-10 ...
TGTATTTTGTCGGTTGTGGGTGGGGGAGTAGCAGATTGTTTGAAGGTCATTGGGAAAGACGACCGTTTTTTACTCGCCGAACGCGGCAAAAGGTTTCTAAACTTCAGGAAGGTGAAGCCACGAAATAAAGGAGTCGTGTGAAACATGTGTTATGAACATGTTGAAAAACACGAGCACCTGAGTTCAGAGGCCGTTCTGTCTTGGTATTCTGGGGACATAGTACCTGATTTGTAGCAGGCCTGATTGGCCTGGCGTCCCCAGCATTCCTTGGAAACTCAATGTTGTTTGATGCAAAGAGCACCGGTCTTCGGATTGTGGTCAGTCGTCCCAAAGGGTCATTTTGCGTATGAAGTAGAACCATTGTACTAATTGCCAAAGCCCTGTTTTGTTCGTGAAGCCCCATTATGTCCCGACCCGTCCTGAACATTTTAACGCCAAAATAACGTCAATTTTTGAGCTTTGATTTGACGCTGATATAAAATCATTGTTACACAGCAAGGGGTTTCTTGGTGAAGGCCACGGCAAAGACAGTCGAGACAGCTCACCCGTGGCCCAAACCAAAGGGCATCGCCCCTTGTTGATATTCAGATACCCGTCTCTGACCTATTCGGGTTTTGGGGATAGCGTGACTCTAAATCGAATTAGAGTGATCTGTCCTGCCTCGCCGCCATAATCGCCGGCCTTAACGGCAGATCAAAGATGGCGTCGCAGTGACGGAAGTCCAGGTCCGCTACGCCGGTTGTATCTATACTGGGGGCCAAATTCCAAAGTAAATCCCCTTGATTGCGGTTATATCCCCGGTGTCTATGAGGCCATCCCCATTGACATCGGCGCAGGGCGTTGGGGGGTCTAGTTCAAAGTAAATCCTCTTTACCTTGGTGATATCGCCAGTATCCACGACACCATCCATGTTCGCGTCGCCCACTATGCATACGAACAGGGCTAGAATCCTCTGGTCAGTGTTAGGCGTGGTGAAGGAATCGGTAACAGTAACCGTGACACTGAAGTCACCCGACTCAGTCGGAGTTCCTGAGATAACTCCAGCGGCGGAGCAGGTCAAGCCAGCAGGCAATCCAGTTGACCCCCAGGTATAAGGAGACTGACCACCGGTTGCCTCCAGGGTTGCCTCATAGTAGTCGCCTACCTTCACCTCAGGAAGCGAAGTCGTGGTTATCCCTAGGGCAACGAACAGTCGTTCCACATCCACCTGCCCCTCAGCAATGTCAGCAACTAGAGCAGGCCACCATTCCCAGTAGATATACTTGACCGAGTACCCACCCAGAGCTGTGGATGACAGATGGGCTGTCAACTTCACCATTTCCCCTTGACCCATATGGAAAATCACTCGGCAAGTATCGATGGACACTTTGCATTCTGCGGTCACATCCCCTGCTGCTCCAACGTTCTCCAAAGTCACACTGGTAGTTCCGCCAAGCAGAGCGCCACTTGCGTTATACTGATAATCCGTGACGAACTCCATCGGAGACATAATAGGGACTGGCTCCAGCGAGCCTGCGAAGCGGCTGGTATCGCCATAGTCATAGGGTACGGTAATGGTCTTTCGGAGAGGTTTAGCCTTGCCCGCAAGGATAGTGTATGTTATCGTGACATTCCCGGTGCAAGTGTTGCCCAAACCATCGCTGACTTCAATTGTTCCATTACCACTAGCGCCGATGAGCCTTCCGTACCCATCGTACTCATAATAGATGGTAATGTTCTCGTTGGACATTGTGAAGACAGGCAACCCCAGGATGGGGTCAGGTCCAGTCCAGTGCTGACCTATGATAATCATATCTAGAATGTTGATTACCCCGTCGTCGTTAGCATTTGCTGGAATCCATCCCGGGGAGCCAGTCTCTCCCCAATGCTGACCCACCGAGACTGTATGCAGAACATTGACATGGTCATCGTTGTTCACATCGCCCGTCCCGCCTATGGCAAAGGTAAACGTCTTGGCGGATTCGTACTCGGAGCCATCTTCCTCAGACCTCCACGATGAGGTGACTGTACACGTGACAGGGCCAACCTTCAGTGCTCGGAACCATTGATAATCCGGACCACAACAAACAGAAATTGTCCCCCCGCTGTCGCCAGGATCCCCCTTCACTGGCTGTGCCTGCATAGACGGAATCAATAAACATGCAACTACGAGTAAGAAAGGAATACTGCGTTTCACTTGTTGAAGAAAGGCCATCTAAACCTCCTTCTAGCTAAGACTTGCCTCACCGAAGCAAATGGGCAGCCGTACCCATTCGGTCCTTCTGGGATACAATTCTCAGTCATCCTTACTGGCCAGGGAAGAAGAAGCTCAGTTCACTTTTCTATATGTGCTCGCTCGGGCATCATGGAAGCTACAACAACCTTGTGACGCACATGCTTAGGCACCAATCATATGCCGGTCTTGAACCACTATTTCTTGTGGAGACTATGATACCACATCATTGATGGAATTCTCAATACACCTTTTTCTGGTCTTGAATTCTAGTGCCCTCGCCAGTCGTCAATATCAGGATCCCTGAAGGCGTGAACAGCGACTGCTATCGGCATTATCAAGCAGAATGGAATATCTGATCTAAGCAATGTCTATCCTTTCCAAGTTCGATGACTGGACTACTCATCAAGCAAAGTGTACATCCTGGATTGCCCCGCCTGCTAGCTCAGAGAGGATTGGCCTCGCAATGGTGCAAATCCAAGTCCGTTATGCTACTTGTATTCACCCTCAAGCTCCAAAGTAAATCACCTTGATGGCAGTTATGTCTCCAGTGTCTATGAAGCCATCCATGTTGACATCTGCACAAGGAGTTGGATCATCCAGTTCAAAGTAGATCCTCTTTACCTTTGTGATATCACCGGTATCCACGACGCCATCCATGTTGGCATCGCCAGTCCTGCCTGTAGTAACAACAACAGCGATTTCCCTTCCTATTCCCGAGTTTTCAATTGTGATGGTTGAGTTGCCCGCCCACTCGGCCGCGATAAGCCCTTCAGAGGATATACTAGCTACACTGGAGTTGACTGAGGCATAGACAGTACCGCAACTTGAAGAGGTAATCTCTCGTGTGACACCGTCGTCATAAAGTCCGTAGACCGCAAGGGGCAGGGACATACCCCACTCCAAGTAGATCGGAGTTGTTTCTGGATAAATCATAAGCTCAGTGAGACTGGAATTAAGAGAAACATTGATGGTGACTTCATCCCATCCAATAAACCCAGTCTCATTTCTAGCTGCAGCCGAGATGCTCAAATTTGCAATGCTATCCTCTGGAACAATGAACTGGAAGTCATACGGAGAATGGTCTATCAGCATGGATTCACTGGTTGAAGTCACAATAAGGACCATAGCATTGGCATCCGGGACATTGACCTCGATATCTACGGCATCGCCAGGCGCGAAAATCTCACCTTCTTGCGGAGACATGATTTGAACCTCCCCCGGAGAAAGGTTCATCTGTAGTTCTTCTGACCAGGACTGGGGCTCCTTCACTCCTCCTGACTCTGCCGTAAGGGCTGCACTTTGAATCCCCTCTTCAACTCCGTTCAAGATGCTCAGAATCTTCCCCATTATTTCGTTATCAGTAGGCTCGGAACAATGCCAGAGAACGTAATCATCCTGTCCTTGCATCCCCCCTTCCTGACTTGATTCGGATACCACCCAATCGTTTCTTTCGTCATGGAATATGAGCTGATTCAATTGAAGCACTGTGTCTGTGGCTTCAAGGAGAGCGTAGAACTTGAAGATTTTGCTCAGAAGATTAACAGACAAAATAGTGCTTTGTTCAGTCAGTGGCGAGATACCCACAATGACATATGTATCAACGTTGAGCTGGCTGGCCGTACAATTTATACCGCCATTCTCTCGAAGGTCCTCCACCGCCCCATTCCTTGCCGGATGTCCTGTTTTTTCCAGCCATCAGGCCACAGCATATTGTATGAAATTCAATTCTTCGTCCGGTAATCCACAACCTACCATCTGGCACAGCATATCTGCTAGAGGACTACCATAGTGCGGAGTACCAACTGTGGCGATGCTTCTAATATACGACGCGTCTCCATATAGCTTCGCAATCAGACCGCCCATACTATGGCAAACAACATCTGCCTTCTTTGCCACAAAGCCATCATTACTGGCAAGCTTAAGAGACGCCTGAACAGCGTTTCTGACCACACCATTATTATCCTCAAAGTGAACAGAGTTGGCGTAAGGCCAAGAAAAAGCGTATTTGAAACCATGCTGTCTGAGGTCGTAGCACAATTCGCTCCAGCAGGCCGAATTGCTCCAAAGTCCGTGAAGTAAAATCACAGGGGCTTTGCTCAGGTACAATGGGTCATGCTCAATTTCAGTGCCGTTTATTTCTATCCTAAGAGCTATCTCTCTCTCTCCCTGGGTGAGGTGTCCCGGATATCCGTCTCTGACGAAATGCTTGGGGGCAGTATATGTTTGCGTGAATACACCGCCCTGAATTGTCGCATCGTCTTCGAGATGCCCATCCTCTTCTGACGCAATCTGCACGCCTACATCATCTGTCGTCATATCTAGCGGGAGGGGTCTTATTTGTATGATAACCTTGGATTCTCCATCTGCAGTCGCACCGACGACTTCTCGCTGCCTGTCATCTTTGTCCAAGAATTTCACTTCCGGGCTTAAGACTTCAACCCCCTTTACTATCGAGTCGGTCAGCCCGTCATCGTCCGTCACTAGCAGAGTGACAGCGTACCCAGCAGCTTCACAATACGCATGGGTTACGACTTCTCCTTCTGCATCGGCCTGTATCCCATCGCTTGCATCAAAATCCCAACTATGGCCCACGATTTCTCCATCTGGGTCATATGAAGAAGAGGCATCAAAGGCTATTTCTTCATCCATCATCGGGTCTTGAGGGGAGTATGTGAAGGAGGCGACTGGTGGCTGGTTTTCCTGAAGGCAGTAGGCTCTTATCTGGATTGACCCAGATAAGAAAAGGTCCTCGTACCCTCCAAAAACGTCTCCATCTCCACACGGGGCACAATAATGGATAAGCCAATGGTAAACAACCTTGAACTCTAATACTTGATTACCATCCTGCCTCGGTACAAACTCACAGGTTCCAAAGCAGTCAGATGGTCTACCTGCACAGCTTTGATGTCCTGCGCTACAGGGAGCACACCACCAACCCCCTGGACATGGTCCTTCTGGACATGATGGGTTTCCGCAGATGAAGGTATATAAAATATTATTCGTGTCTTGATATGATAATCGCAGAAGAACGGTTCCAGGCCTTCCGTCCCATTTATAAATAGTATCCCATGTGGAATTTGTGCAAAACGGTCCAGACTCAGTATGTCCGATGCTGTTTGAGGTTACTTCAATCCTGACTCTTGATGCCTGTGATGGAATTGTGATCAATACCTCTGGACCACTAGTAGAATCGTTGCGGTCAATACAACCATATTTATGTACCTCGTGATGATAAGAATCGCTAAACGAAATCACCTGTTCGTCAAACAATACCTAGGTATAGGGAACATCTTCTAGGGCTGGAACACAGTTCCTGCCCAAGGCACCCAAAGGAAGCGTCGTTGCTACTACTGCCCCAACGAACAAGAATGCTAGTGCCATGCCTAGGATTTTGCTGACCAATTTGCCTTCTTTCATGGGTTAGACCCCTTTCAATTGCTTGCTCCAAATCCACCTAGCTAATTACTGGCTCACCAAGATGGTGCCGCAATGTCGGAAGTCCAACCCCACAACGCCAGTTGTATTCAAACTCAAGCCCCGAAGTAAATCACCTTGATGGCAGTTATGTCCCCAGTGTCTATGAAACCGTCAGTATTGACATCGGCGCAAGGCGTGGGATCATCCAGCTCAAAATAAATCCTCTTCACCTTGGTAATGTCCCCGGTATCTACCACTCCATCCATGTTGGCGTCGCCCAGCTCGCATGGTGGCGTGACAGTAATCGCACCGTCCCGTGTAGTGGTCGGTATCTTGTTGACTTGATAGTCATACATAGCCAAATTCTCCAGATGTATGCTACTGACGCCGCCGACAGAACCCAAAACATGGTAGTGTATTTGGGCAATGTAGCCTGTGCCAGTAACTCCGGGCGCGGGTATACCCGGTACAATAGCAATCACCCTGATTCTTCCCGTATCTTCTGTACCCCCGGGGATATAGTGCCATTCCTCCATGTCAATCGTGTGGCCATCAATTTCGCCACCTGTGACAGCGGTCACGGTGATAATTGCTACGTTATAGGTGACATCAAAGCCGCAGGAATTGAAGTCCTCCACATAATCCACAGCTACATTGGCAATGAAGTCGCTTCCCTCTGCCACCTCGTCGGGGGCATCAATGCTCACTGTCACTCCCTCCGCATAAATACTGAAGTTGCTATCGCTCATGTCCCATATGCTACCGTCTGAAGCGCTCACTATCATTATCCTGGCTCGAGTAGTTGCCGGCCCGGTTACCGCCCAGCTCTCACTACCATCGTTAGCTGTATCGGTGTTGATGGCAGACCAGCTTCCGCCCTCATCACGAGAGATGTAAATATGGACATTCCCAGCAACACCAGAAGATGTCCAGGTGATAGTCTGGGTGCTTCCAACATTCCAGTTTTCACCTCCATTGGGATAAGTCACCGTAATGCTTGCTGGCGGGGATATGCTGAAGTTGCTATCGCTCCTGTCCCATATGGTAGGGTTTGAAGCGCTCCATACCATTACTACGCCTTGAGTAGTTGCCGGCCCGGTTACTGTCCAGCTCTCATTGCCATCATTAGGTGTATCGGTGCTGATGGCAGACCAGTCGGTTTCACCCCCATCACGAGAGATGGCAATATTGACGTTCCCCGTAACCCCCGAGGATGTCCAGGTGATAGTCTGGGTGCTGCCGACATTCCAGTCTTCACCTCCATTGGGAGAGGTTACCGTAATGCTTGGCGGCGGCGATACGATGAAGTTGCTATCGCTCCTGTCCCATATGGTAGGGTTTGAAGCACTCGTTACCCTTATCCTGGCTTGAGTAGCTGCCGGCCCGGTTGCCATCCAGCTCTCACTGCCATCATTAGGTGTACTCGTATAGATGGCAGACCAGCTCCCGCCCTCATCACGAGAGATGTCAATATTGACGTTCCCCGTAACCCCCGAGGATGTCCAGGTGATAGTCTGGGAGCTTCCAATATTCCAGTTTTCACCTCCATTGGGAGAGGTTACCGTAATACTTGGCGGCGGCGATACGATGAAGTTGCTATCGCTCATGTCCAATATGCTAGGGTTTGAAGCACTCGTTACCCTTATCCTCGCTTGAGTAGTTGCCGGCCCGGTTACTATCCAGCTCTCACTACCATCATTAGGTGTATCGGTGATAAAGTCAGACCAGCTTGAGCCCCCATCACGAGAGATGCCAATATGAACATTCCCACTAATCCCAGAAGATGCCCAGGTGATAGTCTGGGTGCTTCCAATAAGCCAGTTTTCACCTCCATTGGGAGAGGTCACCGTAATGCTTGGCGGCGGGGATTGGGTGGTAAAATCCCATAGAGGCCCCGTAACGGATGCCCCATGGTTATCCATAGCCCCTACATACCAGTAATACTTCGTGTTGTAGCTCAATGTCCCTGGATCATATGTGCTCCCCGATTGGTCATTGGAGAATAGAGGTGGGGTTGCGCTGGTGCCAAAGTAGACATCGTAGGTCACTGTGTCCCCAGCATCAGGGTCTCCCCCTGTCCAGCTAAGGTCAGAGTTGATTGAAATGCCAGCGGCGTGACTTGTTGGTGATGGGCTGGAAGGTGTGTTCGGTGGGTTGTTAAGCTCAGACAACAGGATAACGAGTTCACCGGGGTAGCCATCGTACATTTGCGGATTCTGGGGCTCCGGTACAGAGTAACCGCTAACCAGCGGGTCAAGATAATCGAATGCCTCCTCCATAGAGATTTCATCATCGGCATTGGAGTCCGCTGGTCCCCCTAACCCTTCAACGAAGTAGTAGGTGTACAAACCATTCTGAAGGGCTGGAACATCCCAGCTACTCTCATCTTCAGCAGAGGCAGCTAAGGCGACGCCACCGATAATGTCATCAAGATCCCTGACGAAACCGTCGCCCTTGGCGGGAAAGCCGAATGCTGCCACACATCTGACTGCGCCCACGTTAGTGGCCTTGACCTGACCGCCGCTGTGGCAGGCATCCAGCGACACGGCGACCTTCCTGCCGGGCAAGACAGCAAGCCACTCGGCAAATTCATCATCCCAGATGGGATCTGTCGCATAGTCATACTGGGCCAAATATTCATCCAGGCCATCAGTTTCATCAATAGGGGGCTGGTCGGCGTCATAACTCCCGTGTCCAGAATAGTGGAAGAAGAACAGGTCGTTGCCATCGCCATCGCTTCCCATCTGAGTGATGGCATTGTGAATATTCGCCTTGGTAGCATCGCTGTCAAGGAGCATGGTGATGTGGCCTTCTTCCCAGTTAGAGCCCGCGAGCAGGGCATCGTGAACGTCCCAGGCATCCTCATTGGGATAGTCAAGGTCATCCTCCGTCCCCGGATAATCCTCTACGCCGACTATCACTGCCCAATAGTCCACAGGAGAATCGGAAACGGCAAAGGGCACACTATTGCCATCGCCCTGGGTCGTGTGTACGACCACATTGCTGCCAGCTCCCTCGGGAACCCAGACTACGATCTGGGCATCGCTCCAGCTACTGACATCGGCATTCACCCCGCTGAACGTCACCGCGCTCGCTCCCTGAGCGGGACCAAAATCGCTCCCGCTAATCACTACCCTGGCGTCCACAGGCCCCTCACTGGGACTGAGACTATCGATGTGTGGCACAGCACCGGCCACGTATTTGCGCAGCACTATGTCGTCAATAAAGGCTCCGTCACGAAGCACCGTCTCGTCATCGCTTGTGAATATGAAGGCTATCCAAACCTCAGGCTGCCCGCAAAGATTGCCCAAGGTATCGACATCAGTGAGGTCAAATGAGTCAGCCACCCACCCATCTGTATACCCGGTCCAGCTATAGCCATAGAAATGTGTTCCATCGATGGACGCCTCACAATCAAGAAAATCATGGTCATACTGTGAATTTAGCCAGAAATAATAGCTCAGCTCGGCGTCGGTGGCGTCAGCGAGGCTGAAGGGACCGTAAGTCATCCAGGCATCCAAGTTGTCGGGGTAATAGTAAAACTCGGGGTCAAGACCGTTAGCTCCTCCATTAGCGCACCACGCACTCCGATAGCCCCAATGTGGTTTATAGTCATCATCATCCCAGTAGAACTCGCCATTTATAGCTCCATCATTATCAAATGTTGCCCATAGTCCAGTTGGGAATGTGCCCTCGAAGTCCTCACTCATTATGTTCTGCCACCCAGTCGCTCCCAGTCCAGTGTTCTTAGGTTCAACCGCCTTGCTTTCCGGTGGAATCTCTGGGACGATGCTAACCCACTTAGTCTGGGATGAGCCTTCACCAATGTGCGCTGCCGCAACCCCACCTGCCGTCTTTCTATCACTCATACTGTAGGTTAGTGTGGCATTCCCTACTTTGCCAATGGCCAGAGTATAGTTCTCCATTGCGTCCTGAAGCGGTGGCTCCTCCAGCGCTGGCCGCCTAGGTGCTTCCTGTCTACCACATGATTCCGCTGCCTGAGCAGGTGAACCACTTATCCCTTCAAGCGGCATTACGGCGACAGAAAAAAGGACAAGCATGGAACAGATTATCTGGAATCTTCCTCTTCGATTGTGAACCATGGTCTTATACCTCCCTGTCAGGCGAGTGAAATTCCCGTGTTGGCAATTGGTAGTTTAAATGTTCACATAAATTGTGTCAATACTCGGCAATGTCGTAGCTCCTCTTCTCCCAACGTAGCTGGATATACAGGAAGGGAACCTATGGCTACTCCAGACCCACCCGGCTCAACCACTCGTTAGCTACTCCTATCATCGTAATCGTGATTGTGGCACTTGCTGAGGAATTACTTGCTTCAGTTTGGCTGGAAGTTATGTCGTTATCAGGAGTGTTGCTGTCAGCAAGCGAAGTGCTAATACCAGCAACGCCAGACGCCGCCTCATTGAGGCGGCGTCGCTACTCCTTCTACACATGGTAGATGAGCTATTGTTAGCTTAATACATTGTGGCGATTTTGTTAATAGCTAAGCGTCGCAGGTTCCATCAAATAGCTTCGCCTTCGAGTATACTACAGTGCACTATCGTCAGGTTATACAAAACGCCAAAAGATCTAGACAGGCGCGATGTCCTCGGGCTTCAAGCAGGTGCTCCTGTTAAAAATACCGGCAAAACAAGGTGTACCAATGGTGTCGCCGGAATTATAACGTTTCAATCCCCTTTCGAGGATTAGTTACCTCATTTCTGCTCTAAATCTTTTGTGAGCTCATCAACCGACTCAAAGGTCTTAACACGCCCGGCTTTAATGTCCTCGTCAGCCTCCCTCTCGGCATCCTGCCACCACTTCGTCCAGAAGTAGGCCTGGCTCTTATCTACAAGTTTCTTCGGCATTTCTATACCTAAATACGGTCTGGATATCCCAGACCGTGATTTCATTCATCCCCCTTTCGAAATCCTATGGGGCGCCGTTTCGGTTCCGGTGGCGCCATAAGCTGACGAATGGCTTCAAACACCTGTTTAAATTGAGCATCATACTTCTTCTCAAGGGCATCTAGCTTACGGGCAAGCTCAACATGGCCTGCAAGCATCTGCCGTAAGCGGATAAAGGCCCGCATTATCTCAATATTTACCTGGATAGCACGCCGGCTACGCAAGACACTGGATAGCATGGCAACACCCTGTTCAGTAAAGGCATACGGGCGATAG
>Ga0315545_1004967_pt1 | contig 10814 bp, 10 predicted proteins | sample SalMarSW160210MG_FD_203096 | JGI IMG/M metagenome (GOLD analysis project Ga0315545, IMG submission 203096) | Salt marsh sediment microbial communities from the Plum Island Ecosystem LTER, Massachusetts, United States - Salt Marsh Sediment SW1602-10 ...
TTAAAGAAAAAAGAAAATCTTTTGCTTGGTGACCTATTCTCTACGATGGAATCTGTTTCAGAAATGATCGCAACCTTTTTAGCCTTACTTGAACTGGTAAGGACTGGCTTTTTAAATGTTTTTCAGGAAAAAGAGAGTAGGGATATTATGCTTGAGGCAATAAATGAAAAAACGTAGGAAAGATGAAAGGAACGCACACTGTAGGCAGCAGCTAAAAGATTTTTTATTCTTAGCGCATCTTTATATATTGAACATTGAATTATTTACAGGTCACGAGATATAGAAGTGTGTAAATTAAACATCGCATCGCTTTAAATTTGGGTCCTTCATATGGATAATCACCTGAAATTAATCACAGAAGCTCTTCTTTTCGCATCTGGTGAACCGCTCAGCCCTCGCCAAATCCGAGATCTGCTTCCAGGAAAAGATCTTAAAGATATAAAGAAGGTGCTCAAAGAGCTTAAAGACGAATACGAAACAATGAAAAGGAGCTTCCTTATCAAGGAGGTTGCTGAAGGCTACCAGTTCCGCTCTCTCCCTAAGTTTAGGCCGTACATTGCTAATATGCTTATGTCAACCCAATCCAGATTGAGTAAGGCAGCTATGGAGACATTGACTATTATTGCATATAAACAACCCATTATACGTCAAGAAATTGAAAGGCTACGGGGTGTAGAGGTAGGCGGTATATTAAAGATGTTACTTAAAAAAGGATTGATTAGGATTGTGGGCCGAAAATCCTTGCCTGGTAGGCCAATAATCTATGGTACAACAAAAAAGTTTCTTGAGGTCTTTGATTTAAATGATCTCTCCTCCCTTCCCACTCTAAAGGAGATAGAAGAGCTAGGTGATGGAGAAGAAGGATGATAGAAAAAAAGAGCGGTTGAACAAGATTATTGCTATAGCTGGTATTACCTCCAGAAGACGGGCCGATGAACTTATATCTTTAGGTTGTGTAACGGTGAATGGGCAGGTGGAGAAAAGAGTTGGCTCAAAGGCAGTATGGGGAGTAGATTTAATAAACGTTGATGGTCACCCTATTCCTGCTCCTCCGAAAAAAATCTATTTACTTTTAAATAAACCATTTGGCTATGTGAGTACCCTGCACGACCCAGAAGGAAGGCCTATCATCCGGGATCTGGTTAAAGATGTTAAGGAGAGGGTTTATCCTATTGGACGTCTCGATTTTGATTCCTCCGGGCTCTTAATTCTTACAAATGATGGTGAGCTTGCCTGTAGGCTCATGCACCCAAAATTCCATATCCCAAGGACGTATAAGGTAATTGTTGAAGGTTCTATATCAGATAAGTCAGTTGAGAGATTAAAAAAGGGTGTTATTCTTGATGATGGGCCAACTAATCCAGCTCGTGTGAGGATAATAGAGACACAACAGGGTAGAAGTGTAGTAAGGATTACGATCTTTGAAGGTAGATCCAGAGAGATAAGAAGGATGTGTGAAGCTGTGGGGCATAAAACTCTAAAGCTTACCCGGATAGGGTATGGTAATCTTAGCTTAGGTGACCTAAAGGTTGGAAAATACCGGCACCTTAAAAATGTGGAGGTAAAGGCCTTACGTAAATCAGTTGGGCTTGATTAACTATTCAGCCACGAATGGACACAAATGAAAATGAAATTCTGTATAAAGAATTATCGTATAAAATTGTTGGACTTGCTATGAGAGTGCATAGTAAATTAGGATATGGATTTTTAGAAAAAGTATATGAAAATGCACTGATGGTATTATTTCGAAGAGAAGGTATCGAAGCAAAACAACAAGCGCCGATAACTGTATACTTTGAAGAAGAAGTAGTTGGCAACTATTATGCTGACATTTTAGTTGAGGATAAAGTTATTTTAGAGATTAAATCTGTAGAAAATATTATTGATGCGCATATAGCTCAAACCCTTAACTATTTGAAGGCAACTGGCCTTCGTTTAGCAATTATCTTGAATTTTTCGAAAGAAAAACTTAAATACAAAAGAATTGTTAAATAATTGTTTGTGATAATTTGTGATAATTTGTGGCTGAATAGTAACGGGCTTGATTAATTTTATTTGCAAATACTTTTTTACTATAGTATCAAATTATATGTAGGCATATATTCGGGCGGTTAACTCAGCGGGAGAGTGCCATCCTCACACGGTGGAAGTCGCGGGTTCAAACCCCGCACCGCCCACCAATAAAATCAAGGGGCTACCGGCTTTTTCGGTAATCCCTTTTTTAATTGTTTCAATCTCGGGTTATATTAGTTGTTGAAAAGTTAATTTCCCACTATTTTATACTTCGTACTGCTCCAGGACTATTCTCTATAGTGTGGAAATTCTTGAGCCACCGCTCATAACATTCTTGTCATAGAAATAGAATAAGATTACTAATATGATAGATTTCATTTTGAAAATTATTATTCAAAGATTACATAATAAATGATACTGTTAGAATATCTGTTTGCTTCAATAAGGCCTTAAAAATCCAAACCATTAATGAACTCTTAGGGGATATCAGGCTAAAGGGTTTGACGGGTTTATTGGCACGTACGAAGTACCTGTGGAAGGAAAATGACAAAGACAATGCAAGCCAAGGGAGCTTTAGCTTTAAACTAAATAGGGGGTAAAAGATGATGAGGTGGTGGATTTTTATGGTAAGTGCTGGGCTTTTTTTGGGGAGCTTTCAGGCCTGGGCCCAGATGGAGGGGTTTAATGTTCAGAGCTCGGTAATACTGGAAGCAGAGGGTCATGCCTGTATGGGAGAGGATAAATCCAGGAAGGAGACCAGAGAACTGGCCATGGCTGAGACAAAAAGAAAGGCTGCTGAGATGGCCCTCACGCATATAAAAAGTGAGACAGAAGTAAAAAACGCCATTGTGAGCTCAGACATTATAAATGCCTATGCCCAGGCAAAGGTGAGAGTTATTGAAGAAATGGAGAAAGGATGGTTCAAAACTGAGTATGCTGGTGAATGCTATAAGGTAAGGATCAAGGTTGAGGTTACCCCTGACCCGGATTCTCTAAGGAAAGTTGTCAAGGAAAAAACCCTTCTTGATAACCCTAATGCACCTCTCACAGTGAAACTTTGGACTGATAAGAAACAATACCAAATTGGTGAGAAAATAAGGATTTATCTTAAAGGCAACAAGCCCTTTTTTGCCAGAATTATTTACCAGGATACTGCAGACCACCTCATCCAACTCATTCCTAATCCTTACAGGAGTGAAAATTATTTCAATGGTGGTGTCATCTATGAAATACCTTCTGGGAGAGACAGATTTGAACTGGAAGTAAGTCCACCTCTGGGATTGGAGAGTATTACCCTTTATGCTTCTACTACTCAGCTCGGAGAGCTGGACCTCATTCCATCTCAAGGTATCTACATGGTGAAAACCGGTTCGATGGAAGTTGGGATCAAGACCAGGGGAGTGAAAATTACAGAAAAAAAAGGAAACCTTCCAGGGGGCCCGGTAGAGTTTGGTGAGGTTAAAATAGAGGTAAATACTTTGGAAGACTAAGAGTCAGTGTTTATCAAAGGACCTTACGTGGCTGTTATCAATTGCCCGCAGGCAGCAGAGATATCAGCCCCCTTGCTTTTTCTGATCGTAACAGTATAGTTTTTTCTTATTAGCTCATCCTGAAAGGCGAGAATTCTCTTTTCATCAGGTTCCTCAAAGGGGCTCCCATCATATCGATTGAATGGAATCAGGTTTATCTTTGCCCTAAGATTTTTAAGGAGTCTCGCCAAGTTAGCAGCATCACTAAGCCTATCATTAATATCCTTTATAAGGAGGTATTCAAAGGTAATTCTCCTGCCCTTGTGTAAGGGAAAATTCTTAAGTGTTTCTATTAATCTCGTTAAAGGGTATTTTTTATTAATTGGCATAAGGATGTTCCTTGTTTTATCATCTCCAGCATTCAGGGAAACAGCCAAATTGATTGGAAGATCTTTACCAAGCCTTTCCATTTCCGGTACAAGGCCACATGTAGAAAGAGTCACCCGACGTCGAGAAAAATTAAGGGCACCAGGAGAAATTATATTATTAACTGCCTTTTTTACAGCCTCGAAATTGGCCAATGGCTCACCCATGCCCATAAAAACAATGTTTGTAAGTTTTTCTGGTTGATCGAGCAATTCCCTAATCTGGATGACCTGGTTTATTATCTCAGAACTCTTCAAGTTCCGGATAAATCCCTGTCTGGCAGTAAGGCAAAACTTACATCCCATAGCACACCCAACCTGGGATGATATGCATGCGGTAAAATGATTCCTTTCAGGGATAAGAACAGATTCAATCCTGTTACCATCCTCAAGTTCAAATAAGACCTTTTTTGTGCCATCAAGAGAGATGTCGGTCTTAGTAATTTTTAGCTGGCTTATAATGCAAGAGGAGCTGAGATAGCTCCTTAACTCCTTAGAAATATTGGTCATTCCCTCGAATGATGTAGCCTTGTGGGCAAATATCCAGTGCCTGATCTGTTCTGCCTTATAGGTTTCAAGTCCGATTTTTTTGACATGTGCCTTTGTCTCATTCAGATCCAGATCCTTGAGATCTACCTTTTTCATTATTTATTTAACGGAATTTCTATCCACCAAAGGAGGAAAACCATAGGCTTTTCAGTGGCAATCGCCCTTGGAGGAATGGAGTGTTGGCCCGCCCTGGTGCGACTTACTCGGGAAATCCGTTTATCGCTATAGTTTTTTGGAACCAAAGTCTTTAGAACTCACACCATGCAAGTCAGGTCTGGGCCAGGGAGGACTGGAGTATTGATTAATTAAAGTTAAAAAAAATCATATGCCTTTTTTAGGAGTACTTCACTTGGGATTTAAAGCTCGCTTCCCTTAAGGCTAAAGGTTTTTTTCTTCAGCATCTAACCACAAGCATCTAACAGATTTTTACCCCATAATTCCAGCACTCCAATATTCCATTACTCCAGCTGAGGCGAAGCCCCCGAGCTCTATCAACCCTTACCCTGATTTCATAGTCCGTAATTTTGCTAATTCCCAGATATAATCGTAAAGATGAAGGCCTTTACTTGCAGCTATGATTTGCCCATCTTCAACACCTATGCTCTCAGCCATATATTCCTTCAATAATTGAATGGCACCTAAATTAGCTGGAAATCCATTCCACAGATCCCATGAGCGGAAATAGACAACAAAGTGGAGCTTATTATCCTTGATTCTGGTATCAATCCCTCTGAGACAGGGTGGATCGCTAAGATATAATGTTTTTGGATCGCCTACTGTCATATAGGCCTGGTTTGTACCATGGCCATCTTCCCTATACATCCTTATCACTTCTTTTATTTGCGGTTCAAGATACTCCCCGTATGTGTACTCTTCCCCTTCCTTTTTTGTAGAGGTCATAAGATATGGAAGGTATTGATCAAGGTAATCATTATCTACCGGATTAGGTATTCCTAAAGCGGGAGGGATGTCGGGCAGTAGCGGTCTTTTACCTGGATATTTTATGTGTACTGTTATATAGTCAAACTCAATCCTTTTCTGCCCTTCATAGCTTCCCCTATCTATTGTGTATGTCCTTCCAGTGTCAAGTATCTGATAAACACACTGAAACCAGGCATCTGGTAAATCTCTTGCCTTAATAAATTCAAGGTGCATTTTTACCCCCTCACAGCACAGATGATAGTATTAATCATTTTAGAAACCCTTTCCCAAATAACCTCGAAGGTAGTTGCCGGTATAGAATTTCGTAATTTGGATTTCAAAAAAGGTAGCCTTTTCTGTGGATTATCTGGAATATGGTAAAAGAATACCCTCACCTTACCTTGACTACTAAGTTTTCTCATTTCCTTTATAAAATTTTCCTGCTTAGTAATCAACTTTTTATAGATCTCAGGAGTAGTATGTTTGCCTGGTAAATAGGGTGTAGAGTATAAAAAAATAATCTGGCCATCTCTATGTATGCCAAATTTTGTTATTGTTGTTAAAGGAAGGGAATATTGCTTTTGACAACCTTTATCATCATTTACTAGATCAGATAAAATTATTACCCGCTCACCAACTCTTTCTGTAAGTATCTTTTCGAGAAAGCAGAATAATGGGGTAGTCAGAGGTTGTGTGTCAGATTGCTCTTTTGCCTTTTTTGCAATAGATATCTGCGTAATCTTTTTCTCAACCCTCTGATTAAAAGAGTCAGGGTTTTCTTGCGATTGAGTTGAAACTATATCGACAATAGCCTCCTTTCCACAACCTGGAGTCCCGAAGAGGGAAATATGGTAGCGAACTTTCTTATCTCCAGCAAAGCTTCTTAGTCGTAAGATAAGTGCCTTCTTAAAATCAGCAAGAACACCTGGCCTAATAGTTTGCGATACATCGATTCCTATATTAAATAGGTTGGGTTTAGGCTGTCTAACCTGCCTCAACTCGATTGCAAAATCCTTGTTAGTAAAGTAGAGAGCGGTAATTGAGATAATAAGGGCAACAAATAAAAAACAACAGATATCAAACCACCTTGTTTTAAAGAGGGATTTTTTTCTAAAGGAACTATATTTTACCATGCTCTTGATAAGTATTAAGGGATTTGGATAGATTTATGGTTGGTAGCACTATTTTTTACATGTAGAATCTCTATCCCAGCGAATGCAGGAAAATCAACGAACTTTTGACGAAATGTGATTTATGCCTTTCCCTATCCTATCTTTTCTGTCCATCCATAGGGATCTGACTTTTCTGCATACTGGATAGTCAAAATCTCATCGTACAGTTTTTGTGAAAGCTCGCCCATCTTACCGTTTGCTATAACATAATCTTTGTCCTTATATGTTATTTGTCCAACTGGTGATATAACAGCTGCGGTTCCAGTTCCAAATGCCTCCTTAAGCCTGAAACTGCTAGCGGCCTCAATAACTTCATCAATGGACAATGATTTCTCTTTTATATTCAATCCCCAGTCCCCGACTAATCTGATTATGGAATTTCTGGTGATACCCCCTAAAATACATCCTGTAAGAGGTGGGGTGATAACCTCATTATCTATCATAAAGAACATATTCATGGCTGCCACCTCCTCTACCCATTTCTTTTCGCATCCATCCAGCCAGAGAACCTGGCTGAAACCCTTTTTCTTTGCCTCTTCTGATGCCAGCAAGCTGGCTGCATAGTTACCTCCTGTTTTGGCCTCGCCAGTACCACCAGGAACAGCCCTGGCGTATCTATCCTCTACATAAATTTTCACAGGATTTAGTCCCTCAGGATAGTAGGAGCCAACAGGTCCTATGATAATGTAAAATAGATATTTACTTGCTGCCTTGACACCTAAGTGTGGTTCGGTTGCAATCATTGTAGGCCTGATGTAGAGGGAGGTTCCGCGAGTTTTAGGGATCCACTCCCTGTCGATGAGGATCAGCTTTTTTAGGGCTTCCATGGCTAGCTCTATATCAAGCTCTGGCATACATACCCTTCTTGCCGAGAGGTTAAATCTTTTGAAATTATCTGAAGCCCTGAATAGGTATATGCCTTTATCTTTACCGTAATATGCCTTTAGGCCCTCAAATATCTCTTGACCGTAGTGAAAACAGGCGGCGGCTGGATCGAGTTTGATTGCGCTGTAGGGCTCGATCCTAGCAGTATGCCAACCCCTATCGGCATCGTAGTCCATGAGGAGCATATGATCGGTAAATATTTGACCAAAACCAAGTTTGGATTCATCGGTTGGTTTTTCTTTCAGATGAGTAGCGAGATTCACTTTAATTTCCATGCCCTTCCTCCCTTTTTTAAACAATTATTGCGTATTGACTCACCCAATGTGTATCAGATGAAAATTAAGGGATAAAAAAATCTATGTCAAGGAATTTAGTTACCGATTTTTCCAAAGTAGGAGTGAAAGAAGAAAGTTTAACCTATTACTTCTCATTCTTCAAATCTTTTAAAAACAATACTTGCGTTTATGCCTCCGAAGCCAAATGAATTTGAAAGGGCAAATCGTATATTTGACCTCCTCGCTTGATGAGGGACATAGTCTAAATCACATTTGGGGTCAGGTTCATCCAGATTAATGGTTGGAGGAATTAAACCTTCTTGCAAGGTTTTTGCTGTGAAGATCCCTTCTACAACACCAGCAGCTCCCCACATATGGCCTATCATTGATTTATTAGCACTTATCATGATCTCTTTTGCTCTCTGCCCAAACAGCTTCTTTATCGCAACGGTTTCTATTTCATCATTTGCTACGGTGGATGTTCCATGGGCGTTGATATACTCTATTTGCTCTGGCTCAATACCAGCTTCTTCAATACTGAGCTCCATACATTTGGCTGCACTTTCTCCGCTTGGCAGGGGAGCAACTGCATGATAAGCATCACAGGTAGAACCGTAGCCCACTATTTCTGCATAAATTTTTGCTCCCCGCGCCTTTGCATGCTCAAGCTCCTCCAATATGAGGACCCCTGACCCCTCACTGGTTACAAAACCATTTCTCTTTTTTTCAAATGGTCTGCTTGACCTCTGAGGTTGATCATTCCATGAGGTTGCTATTGCACCGAGATTATCAAGGCTTGCCATTAAAGTAGGGCTGATACCAGCGTCAGATCCACCCACAATCATTATTTCAGCCTCTCTATGCTTAATTGCTTTGAACCCCAACCCTATTGCATTTGTTCCGGCAGAACAAGCCTCTTGAAGGAAGTGGTGAGGTCCTCGAGCCCCGCACATAGCTGCCACCTCACCTCCAGCAGTGTTAGCAGAAAGATTGATCACAAGGTATGGAGTAACATTTTTCATATGCCCTTGTACAACGAGCTCATGATTTGCCTCAAAGGTTTTGCAGGATCCAATGGCAGTAGCAGCTATGACCCCCACCCTATACTCCTCGCTGGAGTTGACCTTGAGCCGGCTGTCTTCCATTGCCATCTTGGTTGCTGCCAAAAGGAAGTGTACAAAGCGATCGGCTCTCCTAATCTTCTTTGGTCTTAAGAAGTCTTCTGCTACAAAGTCCCGTATTTCACCTGCTACCTGACATTTTAAGGAAGAGGCATCAAATTGGGTAACATTTTTAATTCCTGACTCTCCGGCACATAACTTTTCCCAGCTTTCTTCCACACCAATGGCCAAGGGAGTTACCGCTCCCATACCTGTAATAACAATTCTTCTCGTCACTTTCTATTTCCTGCCTTTCATCCAGTTATCCCCATCTCCTTTTCTTTTTTCGCAATGGCAAGTCGTGTTTTCACCACGGTATCAGGGATAAGGCTGATTGAGTCGATGCCACATTCCACAAGGAAGGTGGCAAATTCTGGGAAATCACTGGGTGCCTGCCCGCAGATCCCTATCTTTTTTCCCCTTTTTTTTGCCACTGAAATCACATTTTTTACCAGTGCCTTGACTGCATCGTTTCTCTCATCAAATATGTGGCTTACCAGGTCACTATCTCTGTCAAGGCCCAGGGTTAATTGGGTGAGGTCATTTGAGCCAATAGAGAATCCATCAAAGATATCTGCAAAACTCTCTGCAGAAATCACATTACTTGGAATCTCACACATCACATAGATCTCGAGATTATTGTCACCTTGCATAAGGCCAAACTCTGCCATGGTCGCAATGACCTTTTTCCCCTCTTCAGGGGTTCTGCAAAAGGGAACCATCACCTTGATATTGGTCAGTCCCATCTCGTTCCGTGCCTTGAGCAATGCCTTACACTCTAAGCCAAACGCATCTTTAAACTTTTCATCATAATACCGAGAGGCCCCTCTCCACCCTATCATGGGATTGCTCTCAACCGGTTCGTAGAGGTGTCCGCCGATGAGATTGGCATACTCATTGGTTTTAAAATCAGACAGTCTCACAATCACATCATTGGGATAAAAGCCTGCGGCAATCCTACCAATGCCACGGGCCAGTTTATTGATAAAGAATTCCTTTTTATCACCCGGATGCGCTGCAGTCATTGCATCAATTTTTTTAATGATCTGTTGTATCTCAGGGTCATTGCTTTTCGTGAGCTCATCGTAGTGGATAAGGGCAAGGGGATGGATCCCTATGTGGGAGTTGATAATAAACTCTTCTCGTGCAAGCCCCACCCCATCATTGGGGATCTGAGCATCTGTAAAGGCATTCTCAGGCATCCCCACATTCATCATGATCTTTGTCTTTGTCGCCGGAATAGTGTCCAGGTCAAGCCTGTCAATCGCAAATTCAACGAGTCCTTCATAGATATAGCCGGTCTCCCCTTGCGCGCACGAGACAGTAATCGGTTGGTCGTTTGCAATTCGCTCTGTCGCATCCTCGGTTCCAATCACACAGGGGATACCAAGTTCTCGTGAGATGATCGCAGCATGGCAGGTACGGCCTCCCTTGTTGGTGACAATGGCAGCGGCTATCTTCATGATAGGCTCCCAGTCAGGATCGGTCATGGTGGTCACCAGGACCTCACCTTTTCGAAACTCACCAATATGGGCAGAATCTTTAATGATATGGGCCACGCCTTTTCCGATCTTACTTCCCACTGCCTGGCCTGTGAGGATCACAGGAGCGGTGTCTTTGAGTACATAGGTTTCGATGGTCTTTGTTGTCTGCTGGGAGTGGACGGTCTCAGGACGTGCCTGTACAATAAAAAGTTCACCATCGGCTCCATCCTTTGCCCATTCAATGTCCATGGGTTTTTTGTAGTGATCTTCTATGATACATGCCCATTGTGCAAGGGTAAGGATCTCGTCATCGGTGAGCACAAAGCTTTCTCTCTCTTTCTTTGTGGTTGCAATGTTTTTGACTGGGGTAGTGGGGGTATCGGTATAGATCATCTTTACCTGTTTGCTCCCGACTCGTTTTCCTACAATCGGCCGTTTTCCTTGCTTGAGGGTTGGTTTAA
>Ga0315545_1004970_pt1 | contig 10810 bp, 8 predicted proteins | sample SalMarSW160210MG_FD_203096 | JGI IMG/M metagenome (GOLD analysis project Ga0315545, IMG submission 203096) | Salt marsh sediment microbial communities from the Plum Island Ecosystem LTER, Massachusetts, United States - Salt Marsh Sediment SW1602-10 ...
GATCTTAGCTTATTGCTAAACGAAGCTATGTCTTCAGGAGAGCGGTCAGCGGCAATGACAATCTGGCGATTATTGTTATATAACTCACAGAAAATGTGGAGGAAGCATTGCAAAGTCTGGTTTTTGTTGGCTAGGAATTGGACATCGTCGAATAGGAGAACATGAATATTTCTGAACTTGCTGCGGAAATCTTCCACTCGCTTTTGCCTCACAGCAAGGACAAATTCATTAGTGAATTGTTCAGAGGTAGTGTAGGCTGCTTGGAGTCCATTATTTGCTGCTACATGTCCAATAGCATGTAGTAAATGAGTCTTACCTTGCCCAGTGGCGCTGTGGAGGAAAAGAGGATTATAAGTATATCCTGGTTTTTCCGCTACTTCTACGGAAGCAGCGTAGGCTAAGCGATTAAGATTACCGACAACGAAATTATCGAAAGTGTATCTGGGGTTAAACCTATACTGTGTGGCTTTGCTACTTGTTCCTCCGTCAGGCTGATTGGCGGAGGCCAAAGGACTAGTTTGCAGGTTGCCTTGACTGGGAACGGTAAACCGGATGTCAATATCTCTACCCAGGATGTTAGTTAAAGTCTGTTTTACCAGAGAATAGAGGCGCGTGGACAGCCATTCAGCGACGAACATGTTAGGGACACCAATTATAAAGATATTATCTTGGTAACTTATGCCTTGACTATCGCTAAGCCAGGTGTTGTAATTTGCTTTGCTGATGTGAATTTGAAGTTCACCCAGGGCCTTTTCCCAAGCCTCTTTCGCTGGCTCCAATTTACCCCCCAATCGAATTACGATACTTAGCCTGAAGGATGGTGCGAGAGATTAATGTGGCGGTGAAAATACAAAGATATATTATCAATTTTGTTTGAACCTCCTCTAGGCGGTCTTTGACATAATGAAAGAAATTGTTGAAAATATCTCTAATATGGTAAGGCAAGCTATCTTTATGGGAACTCCACAGTTTGCTGCGTTTATATTGGAGTCTTTGCTCCGTAGTCCATGCCAAGTAGCTGCTGTATATACTCAGCCTGATAGGCCTATGGGCAGGAGCCGGCAAGTTGCCTGGTCTCCGGTAAAGAGGCTAGCTACTGAGCATAAGATACCAGTCATTCAACCAGAATCTCTGAAGTCGATGGAAGCGATAGAGGAATTGGCTAGCTTTAAGCCAGAGCTAATCATAGTGGCAGCCTTTGGTCATATTATCTCTCAAGAAGTTTTATCCTTGCCCGAATTCGGTTGTCTTAATGTTCATCCTTCATTGTTGCCTCAACATCGAGGGCCATCTCCAATAGCCAGTGCCCTTCTCTGTGGAGACCAACTTACCGGCGTTACCATTATGTTAATGGATGAGGGAATGGATAGCGGCCCGATTCTGGCTCAGCGGGAAGTGAAGATTTCTTTTGAGGATACTACTGGCTCACTCATGCAAAAGTTGGCTGAGGTAGGAGCTGAGCTTTTGCTGGATACCTTGCCCTTGTGGCTTGATGGGAAGCTCAAGCCACAAGCCCAAGACGAGACTCAGGCTACTTATAGTAAGTTGATGACTAGCAAAGACGGCAAGATAGATTGGCATCTTCCAGCGGTGGAGCTTTGGCGTCAGATAAGGGCTTTTAATCCTTGGCCGGGCTGTTATACTTGGTGGCGAGGTAAACGGCTCAAAATCCATGAGGCTGTCCCTCTTAGCAAGGCAGGAAATGGCGAAGTAGGAAGCGTGGTAGCCTTGCAGCAGCCGGTTAGTGTCGGGGTGGTGACTGGAAAGGGTATTCTAGAGCTTCGGCAGATTCAGTTGGAAGGGAAGCGCCAAATGGGGGAGAATTTGGTCGAGGGCAAAGGAGCTTTATTGGTTCTATCTTGGGGTAGAAATCATGGAGGACTTTGAGGAAGCTACCATTGCCTTCAGGGGGAAGAGAGGACCTCGCTTTCGAGAAAGGGGAAAATAGTCCTTATTGTCTAGATGCCAGCACTGCGGTAAGTAATCCCGTCTCATTTCCCGGGCATTAGGACAGTGTCCTCGATTGTATTCGGGGTGATTTCACTGCCATATTACCTGGTATAGAGGAGGCTCATACAAAGGCTAGTAGTAAGTTTAATCTTCCTGTTCATCCTCCTAACTATGAAACGGGACCTCACTGGCCCATGCTGTTGACGACCGCACTTCGTGCATATGCTACTTTGGTGGTGGTGCCACACCTCAATTGCCCCATTTCATTCACGTGGCTCGACTGGCGTTGCAGCAGAGCAAGGGCAGGATTCTCCGTACCCCAGTTCATGATGCGTGATTTGCCTGCTACTTCCAAATGGCATGCTGAGGAATGCCTGGCAGAGGCGAAAGCACAAGGATTAGGGAGGGTCAGGCCCGGCAATGTTTATCTTTTGAGTGACGCATACTAAGGTGGAGGAGCAAAGGCCTCTAATTTTTCACCGCCTTACGAAAGTGCACTACAGAGTTGGCGCATCTTGATGAATAGAGAATTTCCTTATAAACTTCAATTGATGAATTCTTTCCAAGGAGATGAGAAATGGATTTCGGATTAAGTGAAGAACAAACAATGATAATAAGCGTGGCACGACAGATGGCTGACGATTTTGAAGAGGAAGAAAAAAGACTCGAAGAAAAAGGGCTAGAGCAGGCTGATTCTTTGAAAAAGAAGCTTGCGCAGCTAAATTTCACTGGAATGACTCTATCAAGTGAATATGGTGGCCAGGGATATGGAAACTTGGAAGCCGTCTTAGTCTTGGAACAGTTAGCACGAAAATGTCCCAGCTTGGCTGGAATATTCCACGAGACAAACTTTGGTCCCGTAAGGCAGATTGACTTTTGGGGGTCTGCTTATCTTAAAGAAAAATATATCCCGCCAGTTTGTAATGGGGACAGGCTAATTTCTATTGGTATGACTGAGCCCGAGGCTGGCTCTGCATTAACAGACTTGAAGACAAAAGCCGAATTAAGAGGGGATTATTATATACTTAACGGGCAAAAAAGATTTGTTAGCGCAGTTGGAGTATCTGATAGCTACATGGTTTTTGCCAGATTAACGGAAGAAAGGGGTGCAAGAGGTATCGGGACAATCATAGTAGATAAAGATACTGCAGGGTTTAAGTTTGGCCGACGAGAGAGAATGATGGGGCATAACACAATGTCTCAGCGGGATCTAATCTTTGAGGATGCACTTGTGCCAGAAGGGAATTTAGTTTTGACTGCAGGAGAATTTACGAAAGCGATGCTATGTTTTGATATTGAGAGGGTTGGAAATGGGACTATCTCTCTGGGAATTGGTCAAGGGGCACTAGAAAGCTCCATAGAATATTCACAGCAGAGATATCAATTTGGTAAACCTATTTGTGAATTTCAGGCTGTTCAGTTTATGTTAGCGGATATGACTATGATGGTTGAGGCAGCAAGATTACTGCTTTATAAAGCTGCATCAAATTCAGGGAAGGGCTTTCCTAGCAGATTGGAAAGCTCCGTTGCGAAGTGCTACTCAAATGAAATGGCTAAAAAGGTAACGGACCTGGCATTGGAGATATTTGGAGGTTATGGTTACTCCAAGGATTATCCCATAGAGATACTGCTAAGAGATTCAAGAGGTTGGGCTATAGCTGCAGGAACTCCTCAAATGCAGAGAATAGGCATAGCCTCGGCTCTATTAAAGAGACGTTTTGATCAGAGGCGATAAGGGTATTGGTTTAACTATCCTCCGAACTTAATAAATAGAATTACGCTGTTTTTGAGAGGTGGTAATATCGGCCTACGTGCCATGCTGGGGGATGTCTATGGAGGCGACCTGCGCAACTGAGCGAGATTCCTCATTGAAGTCATAGAGGCTGTGAAGGGGATGGTTGGAAGTGGCTATCCTGTCTGGTGTCGAATCAATGGCAAGGAATATGGGTTTGAGGGTGGGACTTCTCTGGATGAGGCTAAGGAGATAGCCCGAATGACTCAAGAGGCTGGCGCCGATGCTATCCATGTGTGTGGTGGTGGACCCAGAAACCCGGCTAACCTGCCGTCTCCCACATTTATCCCGGCCGAGATTGCTGATTTGGCAGGTGGAGTCAAAAGAGCGGTCACCGTGCCCGTGATAGCTGTAGGAAAGATTACCCCTGAGTCGGGCGAGAGGATTCTAGCCGAGGGCAAGGCGGACCTTGTGGCTATTGGTAAAGGGCTCCTGGCTGATGCGGAGATGCCCAATAAAGTGGCCTCTGGCAAATTAGAGGACATCAGGCCGTGTATATACTGCATGGCATGCCGGGATGACCTGTTCTTTCCCGACGTAGTAGGCATAAGATGCCAGGTAAACGCCGCTTTGGGAAGAGAGGTAGAATACAGGATTGTCCCGGCGAAACAAGCCAGGAAGGTCCTTGTGGTTGGTGGTGGTCCTGCTGGCATGGAAGCTGCCAGAGTAGCGTCTTTAAGAGGGCACAAGGTGACGCTCTGGGAGAAAGAATCCAGGTTGGGAGGGCAGTTAATTCAGGCAGCCATCCCGCCGCATAAAGACCGAATCGGGGCCCTGACCGCATATCTACAAACGCAATTGAAGAAGCTTAATGTCAAAGTGGAATTGGGCAAAGAAGTAACGGCAGCTATGATTGAGAGCTTTAGGCCTGAAGCGGTTGTCCTGGCAGTGGGGACAAGCCCCCTGGTTCCTGATATCCCGGGACTGGACAGGGCCCATGTAGTCCAGGCAAGGGATGTTCTGGAGGGCAAGGTGGAGGTGGGAAATAAGGTTGGAGTAATTGGAGGGGGATTGGTGGGTTGCGAGACAGCGGAGTTTCTTGCTGAAAAGGGAAAGAAAGTTACCGTGGTGGAAATGCTTCCAGAGATGGCATTAATGGTGGGCCCCTGCCTTAGAACCGTTTTTCTGGATAGGCTTTTGGAGAAGGGTATTACCCTGCTCACTGAGATTAGATGTGACGAAGTTACTTCTGAATGTCTTGTGGTTACGACCAAGGAAGGGGAGAGAAAAACCATAGAAGCCGACACCATAGTTCTAGCAGCGGGGTTTATCCCCGACAGAAAGCTTTACCAGGAAGTCAAGGGGACAGTATCCGAGGCTTACCTTGTTGGGGATTGTGTCGAGCCGCGGAAAATACGCGAGGCTATTGCTGAGGGGTATCAGGCTGGCTTGAGGATATAGTGTGTAAGGAATCGAAAAAGCGCCGTGCAGCGTTTTAACTTTATAGGTCTATTTTTTCAGCTACTTCGCGCATACCCATAATTGTGTCGCTTCCCAGTTCTCTCAGCTCCACTCCCAACATCGCAGCTCCCTTTTCAATCACTGAGCGGTTCATACCGGCAGCAAAGGACTTATCTTTCCATTTCTTCATCACCGACTTCGCCTCCATGTCTGACACGCTCTTTGATGGCCGAACTAGCGCTGCTGCTGTGATAAGCCCCGTTAACTCGTCAACGGCATACAACGTCTTCTCCATGTTACTCTGTGGCTCAACGTCGCTGCATAGGCCCCAGCCATGAGACACGACCGCACGTATATATTCCTCTGGCCAACCTCGCTCCTCTAATATCTCTCGTGCCTTCTTACAATGCTGCTCCGGGAAACGTTCATTGACCTGACCCTCTAAAACGATACCAGTTATAACCTGGTGAAAGGGGGAGCAGATGGCCGAGAAAGGATATGCACCGGAATAGGTCATCAACAAGATCAGAGAAGCTGAGATCCTGCTCAGCCAGGGAGCTACTATCGCCGTTGTCAGCAAAAGAATAGGGGTTAGCGGCTATACCTACTATCGCTGATGTAAGGAATACGGCGGCATGAGAGTCGACCAAGCTCGTCGGCTTAAGGAATTAGAACAGAAGGACTCCCGTTTAGGGAAGCTGGTAGCAAATCTATCTCTAGATAATGCTATTCTCAAGGAAGCCTCACAGGGAAACTTCTAAGCCCATCAAGGAGACATAAGATGGTGTTACAAGTATCTCAGAAGTTGGCGGTCTGGGAAAGACGGGCGTGTAAGGCATTGGAGCAAGCCAGGGCTACTCAACGCCGCAATCTATCGCCACCATGCGATGAGCAGCAGCTTACTAATGATATTATTGCCTTGGTGGCGAAGTATGGAAGGTATGGTTATCGAAGGATAACGGCCTTACTAAATAATAAGCATGGGTGGAGAGTGAACTACAAAAGGGTAGAAAGAATCTAGAGAAAGGAAGGGCTCAAGGTGCCAAAGAAACAACTCAAACGGAGTAGACTATGGCTTAATGGCGGATTCTGTGTCCGGCTCATGCCGGAGTATAAGGATCATGTGTAGAGCTACGATTTCATAATACAGCGAACGGCTAATAGCAAAGCCTTCAAAATACTGAATATGATTGATAGATATGGCTGGGAATGTTTGGCCATTCTGGTAGCCTGCAAGATCAAAAATCAGGATGTGATTAATCTCTTGTTTCGCCTTTCTATTTTTCCTGGTATTCTGGAGCATATACCTTCCGATAACGGTCCAGAGTTTACCGCTAAAGCAGCGAGAAGATGGCTTAACCGCCTGGGTGTGAAGACTTTGTTTATAGAACATGGTAGCCCCTGGCAAAACGGGTATATCGAATCATTTCATGGAAAGCTACGGGACGAGCTTTTGAATCAGGAAATCTTCACGGCTCTGGAGGAAGCTAAGGTCTGACCTAGTTCAGATAGATGAGAGACACATATATGGATTATGAAGGGGCTCTATAATAGCGGCACTATGAATGTTTATTGCACAATGCCGGGATATAGACGCCTGGCGAGTAATCCCCAAGCTATCAAAACAAGCCAGGCAGAGGTTAAGATGGTTTGATTACTACAACTCTCATGATTACAATGCCCGTCTCACCTGTCGTCACTTCGACATCTCCCCTCAAACTTTCTATCGCTGGAAAGAGCGCTACGACCCCAGGCATTTAGAGAGCCTGGAGGACCACTCTCATCGCCCCAGGCATGTAAGACAGCCCACTTATTCAGCAGAGTTGGTCAACGCTGTGCTTAGATTAAGAGAGGAATATCCCCGATGGGGCAAAGATAAACTGGTGATTCTGCTGCGTCGCGAGGGATTTGACTGTTCTGCCTCCACGGTGGGCAGGATACTGCACAAGCTAAAGGAGCGTGGTGTATTACAGGAGTCAGTACCAAATCACATATCGGCCAGGAAAAGACAATGGCAACGGCCTTATGCAGTAAGGAAGCCTAAGGAATATGTGGCTAAAGAACCGGGGGATATTGTAGAAGTGGATACACTGGATGTAAGACCTTTACCGGGAGTGATACTCAAGCACTTTACTGCCAGGGATATCATTTCCAGATGGGATGTTCTGGAGGCACACACCCGGGCAACCTCTCGCACTGCCTCTGGATTCATCGATACCCTGTTAGAGCGAATGCCTTTCCCATCAAGGCTATTCAGGTAGATGGAGGGTCGGAGTTTCAAGATGCTTTTGAGGCGGAATGTCAACGAAGGGGTATTAAGCTATTTGTCCTGCCACCACGCTCTCCCAAACTCAACGGCCATGTAGAGAGGGCGCAAAGAACACACGCCGAGGAGTTCTATGAGGTAACGGATACCAGCTTTGATCTGCCAGAGCTGAATCGAGCTCTGCTGAAGTGGGAAGTAGTATATGATACTGTTCGTCCAATCCAGGCATTGGGCTACCTTACCCCACTGGAATATCTAGAACAACATTGGCAAAACAAAAGAAAGGATAAGGTGTCACCACTCATATGAACGAGTACAAGGTCTTGATAGAGCAACGGCTAAGCGAATATAATCAGGTGTGTCCTCGTAGTGCCCGAGCGTACCGTCCACCAGCACCTGAAGTTATACTAACTATGACTTAACAAGTGGTATCACTATTGGGGGTAGGCCATGAAGTCGCCTTATCTGCCGTCGCTGCATTTACATGTCCGGACTCTCTCGTTCTATTACTCCTCCTATGCTTTTCCTAAAGCTTTGAGAACTTTGTCTGGGGTGATGGGGTAATCATCGACCCACTTACCTATAGCATTATACACGGCGCCCTGAAGCAGAAATGTTTCCACAGTGGCAAGATCTTCGCCAATCCCAACTGAGCCATAAGGGCCATAGCCCATCCCAGTTTCTACAATTATGGTGTCTATTGGTCCAATGTCATTCATGGTAGCAAATTTGTAGTTTAGGAGATCACCGTTAAGTAGCACCCCAGTTTGCTCATCCCAGACATATTCCTCGGTCTTATTCCTGCCTACACCCATATAGGTGCCGCCGTACATCTGGCCTTGTACTGCTTCGGGAGATATTGCTTTGCCCACATCGTTTACGTTAACTACTTTGGTTACTTCAATCTCTCCAGTCTCATCATCCACCTCTACTTCACAGAAGTGCGCTTGTCTGCACAAGCGCACTCTTCCTGGCTCCGTTCCGGCCCTTCCTTGACGATGCCAGGCCCAGGCGTAGACAGGTTCATGGGTTGTATGTTGTATTCCTGCATATTCTGCTTTGAAATTTACACTCCCTCTCACGTCCTTGACCACTTCAGCCACTGTCTTTCTATTTGATGGGTCAGCTTTAACATAAATCACGCTATCCTTCACGTCCAGGTCCTCGGGTTTCATGCCCGGGAAAGCGGCTGGAATATCTCTATCTTTCTCGTCAATTTCCTCGCGTTTCGTGTCTGGAAAAGCGGCTAGAATCTGTTCTTCCATTACATGCGTAGTGCTGGTAGCTAATTCAAGCAGCTTTTGCTTTGCTTTCCTGGCAGCTTTCCTCAGGACATATGCGTTCGTAATTAGGTTGCAGGAACCGTCAGGCGTCATCAGCGCAAAATGCACATCGTCCTGCTGCCGGATATAAACATCTTCATATCGCATTCCCAATTCCTCGGCGACGATCTGGCAGTATGCACTCTCACCATTAACTCCTACGTCAGAGTGCTGGCCTATAATGCTAACTGACCCATCCTGTTGAATCAACACACCGGCAACTGCTGCCCCCCGGATATCGTCCCATTCATGGTCCCAGATAAAGCCCATGCCATGCATCTTCCCATTGGGAAGCCTCTTCGTACCCGGGGCATGCCACTTCTCATCCCACCGCATCGCCTTTTTGCCCGCCTCTATACATTCCTTAAGGCTATCCCTGACTGGAAATCCGCGTTCACGCTTGAATTCTGTGAGGTGTGCCATATCTTTACCTTCAGTACCATCGTTTCTCAGCGCAATTTCGGTGGGATCCATTCCCAGCTCAGCAGCCACGTGGTCAAATACGTGAGTTATACCAAGAGCCGGGGGAGCTTGTTCACATCTAAGTGCCATAACAGGTCCTTTATTGACCTGCACTGTGACAACCTCGGAATATAGATTGGGAATCCTGGTGTTCTCGACAAGGTGAGCCAGGGGATCACAAAATGAAACGTTAGCAAACACAGTTCTAGCTTTCACTGCGGTAATAGTTCCATCCTTTTTGAATCCCACTCTGAAATAACTGGTCATAACATCCATTTGCCCAAAGTAGAAATCATCTCTTCTATTGAATATCCACTTCACAGGCCTGCCAGTCCTCTTAGCCAGAATTGCGCTAACATATTGGGGAATCATGCTGTAGAATATCCAGTTCCAGCCCCCATACATCGCTCCATTATAAGGGGAATTAACTTTGACCTTGCTCATAGGTATGCCAAACCAGCTATGTGCGCACCATTTATGCTCGTATGGGTGTTGATGGTGCAACCATAACTCAAGAGAATCTCCTTCCCACTTACTAATACCATTAGGGGTTTCCACGTCGGCGCAGCCGTGATATCTCCTTTTGGCTTTGAACTCAATTATCTTATCTGCTTCCTTGAAACCCTTATCTACATCTCCCAATTCAAAAAGGGGGGGCACAAAGGAAAGACCAGATTCCGGTGGTAACATGTTACTGTCAGGCAACTCTTCAGGCCTTGCCAGAGGAGCATCCGGCTTAAGCGCTTCCTCTTCGTCTAAGACAAATGGACGCTCCTCCCATTCCACATATATTAGTTTCAGTGCTTCATCAGCTATATACTCGCTGTCTGCAGCGACTACAGCTCCTACTTCCTGTCCCTGGAAGTACGCATGGTCAGCAAGAATATCCTCCTCACCACCATAGGTACTTAAGCCTTTTTTCCCCTTTACTTCCGGGTCATCATATCTGAGGACAGCTCTCACACCTGGCAATGCCTCAGCTTTGCTTGTATCCATACGCCTAATCTTTGCGTTGGGATAGGGACATGTGAGAAATTTGGCATACAGCATTCCATACAGGAATATATCCTTGGTATAAATTGCTGCTCCGCTCGCCTTTCTATGTCCGTCTATGCGGCGCATACCTCGTTTCCCTACCACATTAAATGCCTCAGGTATGTACTTATCATGTTCAAAGGGGTTGTTGGGCATCAGTTTTACTTCTTGTGCCATCTCGCTTATCCTCCTAATATTCATAAATTTCTACAGTTTCGAAGCTGCTTCCACCATTGCTTTCAGGTGCTGGGGATATGTCCCACACCTGCGCAGGTTACCAGCAAGTGCCTCCTTCACATCGTCCTCCGTCGGTTTGGCATTTCTATCCAATAAGGCTTTCGCCGTAGCTACAAAGCCGGGCGTACAGTAACCACACTACATACAGTGATATTTAATGTATGTCTCAATCAGCGGATGATTTGCCCTTGCAATTCCCTCTACAGTTTCTATGGTCTTACCATCACACTCTATGACCAAGGCCATGCACGAAAGGATCGGTCTCCCCTCCATAATGACAAGTACATGCGCCGCATTCTCCCTTACCTGTGCACACGTCTTTAATCGAAGTAAAACCTAGCTTGT